>Ga0190367_1001085_pt1 | contig 16725 bp, 18 predicted proteins | sample 4872181011_MG_FD_171838 | JGI IMG/M metagenome (GOLD analysis project Ga0190367, IMG submission 171838) | Hydrothermal vent microbial mat bacterial communities from Southern Trench, Guaymas Basin, Mexico - 4872-18-10-11_MG | ecosystem: Environmental > Aquatic > Marine > Hydrothermal vents >...
AATTTTTGGAGGAAAGGAGGAAGAGCTTAAAGAGAGGTTGAGTGATGCGTACTGGCGCAGGGGCTTTGTAAATGTTTTAACGGGCTTGGTTGAATTTGGCGTTAGAAAGCCGTTTGTTCCAGGCGCACCTTTTCTTATTGTATGGGACCTGACGTATGCATGCAATCTCAGATGCAAGCACTGTTATGCGACTGCTGGCAAAGCTTGGAAGGATGAGCTTACAACGGAGGAAGCTTTGAAAGCCCTTGATGTGCTTGGGGATGCAGGAGTTACTGCTATAGCATTCTCTGGCGGTGAACCCCTCCTTCGCAGGGATTTTACGGAGATAGCATCGTACGCTAGCAGCAAAGGTATGTTTGTTGCTGTTGCAACAAATGGGACGCTGCTAACAAGGGAAAAGGTTGAAGAGCTGAAGAATGCTGGAGTAGGCTTCGTTCAGATCAGTCTAGATGGGACAAAGGAAACACACGAAGCCTTTAGGGGCATAAGTGGCATTTACGAGAAAGTCATTGAAGGTATAAAAAATACAATTGAGTCTGGCCTTATAACGTGTATATCTACAACGGCAACTAAGTTCAACAAACACGACATAATTGCAATTATGGATATGGCCGAAGAGCTGGGAGTTGAATGGTTCATGCTTTACAATTTCGTACCGACGGGAAGAGGAGACTTCGAAATGGATTTAGATTGCGAAGAAAGAGAAAAACTTCTTAAGGAACTCTGGAGGAGGCTGAAAACGACTGGTATCAACTTTATGTCAACGGCTCCCTATTACGCAAGAATAGCGATGCAGGAAGAAAGCTCAACGATTCCGACCCACTTCTACAACCCTACACTTGAGGGGAAGCTCAGAAGTCTTGCAGAATTCATCGGTGGTTGTGGATGCGGCAGGTTTTACATTGCCATAAGGGCTAATGGGAATATAGAACCTTGCGTGTTCTTCCCCCTTACGCTTGATAACATAAAGAACTTCGAAAGCGGCGAAGATTTCCTGAGATTCTGGAAAGAGAACGAAGTTCTTAACATGCTGAGGGACAAGGATTCTATAGAGATCTGCGGAGAATGTCGCTATCGCTACGTATGTGGTGGGTGTAGAGCTAGGGCGTACGCCTATACCGGAGACTTTATGAAAGCAGATCCTGGGTGTATAATAGCTGAGAAGAGAATTAAAAAGGCTGTAAAAGCTAAATCTTAAAAAACTTTATTTTGCTACTTTTTAAGGATTCATGACAAAGTTTTTATCTATTCTTTCCGAGCTACGGCTGGTGGTTTGATGGATGAGGAATTCCGGAAGCTATTCGAGAGGGGTATGAATGCTCGAAGCCCGGAGGAAGGGGTGGAATGCTTCAAAAAATGCTTGGAAATAGAACCAAATAATGTGTACGCTTTAAACAACCTCGGTATTGCACTTTACGAGCTTGGCAGGGTTGATGAGGCTGAAAGCTATATCAACAGGGCTATTGAACTTAATCCAGACTATGCGGATGCTTGGTATAACAGAGGTATTATCCTCTCCGATGCTGGAAAGCATGAAGAAGCCATACAATGCTTTGAAAGAGCCGTGGAATTGAACCCCGACGATGCGGCAGCGTGGAATAACATGGGTCTTTCTTACTTCGAGAGGGGAGACATTGAGAAGGCTATAGAGTGCTACATGAGGTCTATTAGCGTTGACGAAGGGCATGTTACTGCATGGTACAATCTAGGAGTTGCGTACTACAGTTCTGGGAAGTACGATTATGCGCTTAACAGTTTCAAAAAAGCATTATCATTGGTGGAATCGGTTGATATACTTGTCAACCTCGGAATAACCTATGGAAAGCTAAAAATGTACAAAGAAGCCATGGAGTGCTTCGATAAAGTTCTCGAAATCGATCCAGATAACTCTGCTGCAAACTATAACAAGCTCGTGCTTGAGAACATTATGCGGAGGGAGGGTAAGCTTGATTAACATAAACAAGGCTAGAGAAATTCTAGAAGGTTTAGAACTTGAGGGCGTTAAGGTTCGAATTTTAAATCCAACTGCAGAGATGCGGGAATTTTTAAGACTTTCAGAACTTGGAATGGATGTGGAGTTGGAGGAAGGGGAGGAACCCGCAATAATACTGGAGAAGAGTGGTATAAGGATAGTTTACAACGCAGTTCCAGCCCAGATGGAATACGAACCATTTTTGAGAACAATTGCAAGACTCGCGCGGTCTAACAGCAATCTAAAAGAAGAGAACTTGAAAAAACTAGCAGGTTGTAACGCAGAAGTAGTTGTTTTCGTTGCCCCGTTCTGTCCTCACTGCGCAAAGGTAGTTGAAATAGCGAACAAAATAGCTATAGCAAACCCGAAAATTAAGGTTAGGATAGTCGATGTGTCTTTACTGACAAAACTAGGAGAGCGTTTTGGAATAACTTCTGCTCCCACGGTGGTGATAAATGGAGAAATAAAGCTCGTAGGTGAATTGAGCGAGAATGAGCTGGTAGAGTGGATATACAGAGCAAATAGTGAGTATAAATTCGACTATTTCGTTACTTTACTAAGGGATGGCAGGATTGATGAAGTGATGGAAATCATCAGTAAAAAGCCGGAGGATGTCGAAGTTCTCGGCGAAATCCTAGACCAGCCTGAACTTATGGCGAGAGTAGGGGCGATGATTTTGCTTGAAAGGGTGTTTAGAGACAAACCAGAAGCAATTGAAATTGCAAAAAGGAAGATAAGAGAACTCCTATTGAGCGATGATTCGGTCAAGGCTCAAGACGCTGCGTTTATACTAGGCAAGATAGGTAGGAAAGAAGACATTCCTCTACTGCAAAAACTTCTTGAGAGTAGAGACAGCGAAGTGAGGGAAGCCGCAAGGGAAGCTATAAACGAGATCGAAGAACGAGATAAAGAAACCTTTTTAATTTAGTGGGTAGAGAATTTTACGTGGAGAGGATTGAAGAGTACCTCGAAGCAATCTATGATATTCAGATGGAAAAAAAGAGGGCTGCAAAGACAAGCGATTTAGCAAAAAAACTAGAAGTAAGACCGTCTAGTGTAACAGAAATGCTCTTAAAGCTCAGTGAGAGGGGTTATGTTGAGTACCGCCCGTATAGAGGAGCAGTGCTTACGAGAAAAGGTGAAGAAGTTGCCAAGAGGATCAAGAGATATCACCGCATATTTGAGGAGTTTTTCTCGGGTTTCCTTGGAATTGAAGGAAGTGAAGCCCACAGGTTGAGTTGTGAATTAGAACATCACGTAACAGATGAAATTGCTAGGAAAGTTTGTGAAATTATAGCAAGTAGATGTAACATTTGCGAAAACTGCGAGTTTAACATGGTTAGTCTGAGCGAGGCTAAGCCTGGAAGGTACTTAGTTGTTGCCTGCCCCGCAGTAGCAGAATCCTTTGGTGTTGTACCGGACAAAAAAGTCATCGTTAGAGAAAAAGGCATTGAAGTTGATGGAGAACAGATAATGGTTTCCGAAAAACTTGCAGCGAAGATTATTCTCGAGAGAGTCAGTGATTAAGCTTAAACTTTGACTCTGAAGCAAGCTCATGAGCAAGTCTTATTGGCTCTGGTAGTTTATGTTTTTTTACGCACATTTTTACTAGCATTACGGCAGTTTCTGGACTGATCAGGTGTCCTGGAGAAACGTAGATCGGTTTGCACTTTTTGCACGTCTTTATGGCATAGCCAATAACTTCGTCGTCATTGTAGATGGGTTCAGCTTTCATAACATTCTCCGGCTCTTCTACTCTTCCATAGAGTTTCTTTTTGGTAACCCCTATGCTTGGTGCACCAAGCTTAAGACCTATGTACGTAGCGAGCCCACACCGCCTTGGATGGGCTATTCCACTCCCATCAACCATAATAACGCACTTCTCCTTGAGAAGCTTTCTTACAGCATCTACCGCTGGCTTGCCCTCTCTAAACATAAGGAAGGTTGGTATGTATGGCATCGGCGCCTTTGCCACACTAACGTTTTTGTCGATCACTTCGAGTTCGGGAAGCGAGAGTAGGACGCATGCAGAAATAACGGTATCATCTTGAAAAGCTTGGTCAACACCGATGACAAACTCCAGTTCATCTATACTGTACTTATCCTCTACGATTACGCTCTTTGCCATGGTTTCTTGGATTTTTCTGAGTTTCTCAAGGTTCATCGTAGTTTAGTTGTTCATAAGAATTTTATCGTTTCGAAAAACAACGGTTTAGCATGGACATAGTTTGAGAAGTTTTACCTTTTGAGGAGTAGAGTAGCTGAAATCTTGAGAGATATGGGAACAAATCGAGAAAGAATGTAGAATTCGTGGGAGAGGGATGGAATTCGAGGTTGAATACGTTAAACTATAATCATGTGGCGAACAAAAAGTTTTTCTATCTTTTCTCTTAACAATTATAATAATGAGGTTGCAGCTCAAACTCAAGCCGAAGGAAGGGGAAATTGAAGCAAATATTCATGAAATTAACTTTGAAGAACTGGCAAAAGAACTCGAAAAAGACTTTCAGCCTCCCGAGGGATGGGTTCAACTTGAAAGTTATCCGGTATGCAGTAAATACATCTTTTCAAGTGTTCATATTCTCGCTAAGGAGGATGAAAACGACTTCCTCTATTATTTAAGGGAACCACCACTTGCCGATGAGGAGAAACTCGTAGTAGATGAACTACTCTCAAAACTACACTACCTTCCTGTTACTCCAGATGAAATACGGGTTAAATCGAAAGCCGAAGTACTCAAGGATAAGATGGACGGAATTTTGAGGGATTTCAGAATAAGACTCGATGAGAAGAGTTACTATAAAGTTTTTTACTACCTATTGAGGGATACAATTTTTTACGGCCCCGTCACTCCTCTTATGTTCGATCCAATGATCGAGGATATATCCTGCAATGGATACGAGAAGCCTATATACATCTTCCACAGAACCTATGCGAACCTTAGAACAAACATCAGCTTTTCAAGCGATGAGCTCGATAGATTTGTTATAAAACTTGCCCAGCAGTGTGGAAAGCACATAAGCATTGCTGAGCCGATGGTGGATGCGACGATGCCCGATGGAAGCAGAATTCAGATGACGCTGGGCAAAGAAGTAACGGATCACGGCTCAACCTTTACAATCAGGAAATTCAGGCAGGAGCCTCTTACTCCGGTAAATCTAATAAAATGGGGAACTTTTTCAGCGGAACAAATGGCCTACCTCTGGTTATGCATAGAGAACAGAAAGAGCCTCATATTTGCAGGAGGTACTGCAAGTGGTAAAACAACATCTACGAATGCTGTAGCCTTGTTTATTCCGAGAAAGGCTAAGATAGTCACGATCGAAGATACGAGAGAGCTTGTACTTCCCCACAAGAACTGGATTCCTGCAGTCACAAGGGAAGCTTTTCAGAGCGAGGCTCGAAGTATAGACATGTACGACCTACTCAGAGCAGCCCTAAGGCAGAGACCGGAATACATAATAGTCGGAGAGGTGAGAGGAAAAGAAGCCTTAACACTCTTCCAGGCAATGTCGACGGGCCATACAACCTACTCAACCCTTCACGCAGATTCCGTAAACGGAGTAATCCACCGCCTCGAAAACCCGCCCATAAACGTTCCTCGCCCAATGATCGAAGCTTTGGATATAGTTAGCGTTCAGGCTCAAACCTATGTAAATGACAAGAGAGTCAGGAGAAACACAGAGATTGCGGAGATTGTCGGCTTAGATCCCCACACAAAGATGCTTCGTACTTCTACGGTTTTCCAGTGGGATAGCGTGAAGGATGAGCACGTGATGGTTGGGACATCAAAAGCCTTAGAAGATATAAGGAGAAACAGGGGATGGAGTGCAAGGGAGCTTCAAGAGGAGCTGGATAGAAGAAGAGCTATTCTGGAGTACATGGCAGAAAACAACGTTATGACCTTTAAAGATGTAGCCAACGTAATATATGCGTATCAAGTAGATCCCGATAAAGCTATGAGAATACTCGGTATTTCGGAATATATTTAAATTTGGGGATTTGGTTGATTTAGATTGGAGAATTTATGCAACCGTAAAAAAGAATATGCCGTATTGTTAACTCCAGCTTGTGCGGTTAAGAGACGTGTTTGTTGAGCTTTTGAAGGAGAGAGGCATAGAAAGAATATGGGGGGTTAGCAAGGACATCCAGAGACTCGCAGTACTCGTGGCAAATGGTAAGGCTTCAGTATGCAAAGCTAAAAGCGAACGCTCGATGGATTTGAAGGGCAACGTTCTTGAGCTTCCAGCCCAAGCTTACATTGGCAAGTGTAACGAGCCCATTTTGGATAGAAACGAGCTAATCAGCAGGTGTGCTCATTTTCCTTACGTGGTCGTTGATTGCTCATTTCTACCTCTTCACAGCGAAAAAGAAAAGAAGAAGTTGTTTTTGCAGTTAAAATGCACTCTGGGAGTTATAAGAGAGTTTATGTGGGATGAGAGGTTTGTCATTACGGGGGCGAAGTTCGACTTAAACGTTCCTTACTACAGCTCTCTTGAAGAGTTTCTGAGAGAGAAGGACTTCGAGAGGATAATTTTACTTGATCCAAACGCGAGGGATATTTTTAATGGTGAAAAAGCTGATTGCTACATCATAGGTGGCATCGTTGACCTTGCGGGGAACAAGAGGGGTCTAACAACTGAAATAGGCAAAAAGCTTGAGAAAGCTAGAATAAGCTTTGAGGCGAAAAAGATAGTACTCAGAGGAGACACTATTGGAGTTCCGGACAGGATAAACAGCATAACTGAAATCTTGTTGAGGTGTGTGCTTGATGGGGAAGGGATTGAAGATGCGATAAAAGCAGTTCAGAGCCCGCTGGTTGCGAGGTGGAGACTGAAAAAGGAGATTCCAAGACTCTCAGTTAGGATTGATACGATAAAACCATTTAGAATTGTCAGGAAATCCGATTTCTACAGGTTTAACTGGCTGAATGTCTGTTGGAAAGACTTTTTTGAGGTTTGTAGGCAACTAGGTTTCATAGTCGTTGAAGACAGGGTTGCGGAATCCTTAATCCGCTCCTTTCAATCCTGTAAGGAATCGGATGTTCAGCATGGGCAGTAAACTGCAGGTTGTGCACGATTATGTACCTCCTCTTCTCGTCATTCTCAAACCTTGTTAATAATTCGACGTAACCTGAGGAGATATGTCTCAGAATTCTCATAAGCCTATCCTCAACTGAGAAATCAGTTATGAGTAGTGTTGTGTAGTCTGAGTTCCTCGCCTCCACTATAAATGCCTCCGTAAACCTTAGCAAGCCTCTGTATTCGGATGTGAAGTTGAGGGCTATAGATGCCCAAGAATCGATAACTATTCGCCCTCCCTCTCCGAGTCGCTGTTTCACATCGCTTATTGTTTTTGCTATCGAATTCAAATCGCGGGGGTCTTTTATCACAAATTTCTCGGTACTCGTATGTCCAATTCTCTTTCCGCTGACGCCATCGACAATTATCAATTTCCCTTTTTTCTCGTACTTTCTTGCATCAAGACCGAGGAGCTCCATCTTCTTTCTTAGCTCCTTTGGAAGGATGTCCAATTCAACAAAAATGCAGTTTTCACCACTTTCTAAACCTTTCTTAATAAATTGAATGGCAAATGTAGTCTTTCCGCTTCCAGGCTCACCATGCAAAACAAAGTCGATCCCCCGAGGTATTCCACCTCCGATGCATTCATCGAATCCGGGTATCCCGGTACTTACTCTTTCTATCATAGGGTACTCCTCAACTTTCTTAGGGAGTTCTGAAGCTGAATCGATATTGGTATTCTCCTACCTCTTACTTTAACCCTACCATCTTTTATCGCGTGTAAAGCTGAATGTGAGTTGCTTGCATAGATTTCCGTTATACCGTAACCTACCATTTCTTTACAGTGCGCATCGCTGCCTGCGATGGCTGGCTTATCGTATCTCTTTGCAATTATACTTGAGAGAGTGTTGCACACCCCCATATAAAACTTGGCATTAAACACTTCAATTGCATCAACCACGCTGATAACCTTCCAGAACGCAACTATTCCATGTTTATGAAACCGAAAAGGATGAGCTATTGCCGATATTCCACCGAGCTTTCTTACGAGTATGGCTGTCTCTTTCATCTCCATTCCTCTGTCTACATCCCTCGTTATACCATAGGCAAGCATGTGCCCGTCGCTGGTCGATATCTCAACGCCTGGAATAACAGTAATGGGAATGTGCTCTTCTTCGACGTACTCCATTGCTTCAAGAGAGCCGTTTACTGTGTTGTGATCCGTTATGGATATGCAGTTGAGGCCTTTTTCAAGAGCAGCAGCTATGAGAGCTTTTACGCTATCAACTCCATCGCTGCTATGGTTTGAGTGAACGTGAAGGTCTGCTATGAGCATTTATCGCTTTAGAGGACTGGGAACATATATCTGTTCCCGTTTCTCTCAAAAATTTTCTATGTCAACTCCGTAGACTTTGATTAAATTATCCTGTTAAACGTCGTGTTTTTTGCCGGCTATCTTACCACCGTGTATTAGCAGAACCTAACTCTTGGCTGTTAAACTATGGCTCTTGCTATAAGAACCAGCCCAAGCTCACCGCCTCAGCCGCGTATACGGTTTTCAGCCAAGTACTCCAGATTCATCTGGCTCAGAATGCTGTAGGCGAGCCTTCTTAGCTTTTCTTAACACTTGTTGATAATTCTTCCCTTGTTGTTGGTTTGCCTCAGCCAAGGTCTGTCGGCAAAGTATTTCACGGGGCAGGAAGATGTACGACTATGCGGATTCTCGCAGTCACCGGCAAGCTCGCAGAGAAAGACGTTAGGAAAGCTGTTAAAGGCTTCGACTGTGACGTTTACGTTGCAAACGTTGACGTTGCTGCTTTTATTACCCCATCTTACCTCAGAGACCTCGATCTAAGCAAATACGACCTCGTTCTCGTTCCCGGCCTTGCCAAGGGGGATTGGGAGAAACTTGAGAAAGAGAAAGGTGTCAGAATTAGGCTTGGCCCAATGCACGCAGCCGACCTTGCAGTAGTTTTGAGAAATCTCGACCGCATTGAGCTATCTCATAAAATTCCGGCGTGCAAGCTTTTGAGTGTTGTGATGGCGGAGGAAAACATCGCAGCTGTTGACAGTATTGAAGACTATGCTTTCGAAATCGGCGATGTTAAGGTTGGTCGCAACTCGAGAATGAAGATCGTCGCAGAGATAGTTGATGCTCCCCTACTTCATAGGGATGAACTCATCCAGCGGATTGAGCACTACGTGGAAAGCGGGGCAGATATCGTAGATATAGGTATTCCTCTGGAGTGCGATGTTGATAGCGCTGTTAAGGCCGTAAAGATCGCTCTAGACTGCTGCAGTGCTGTTAGTGTCGATACTTTCAACGAGAGGATCATAGAGGAGTGCGTTAAGGCTGGCGTGCACATGGTGATGAGCGTAGGCAGAGAAAACGTAAAAGCGCTGGAGAAGATTGGAGATGCAGCCATCGTTGTTGTTGAAAGGGACGTTGGAGAACTCATGAAGCTTGTAGAGCTTGCAAAGAAGCACACGGAGAAGGTGATAGCAGACTGCATCCTCGATGCCCCCCTCAAGACAGCAGAATCCATTATGAGGTACATGCGTTTCAGGCAGCTTGATACTGAAACCCCCCTCCTGTTCGGTGTGGGGAATGTGACAGAGTTAAGCGATGCGGATTCAATTGGAATGAACGCTTTGCTCGCGTTCATGGCTGAGGAAATAGGGGTTGATCTGCTGTTCACAACGGAAGCGAGCCCGAAAACGAGGGGCAGCATTAAAGAGTTAAGGGTTGCGAGCTACATGGCTAAAGCAGCGAAACTTCGCAAGACCCCGCCTAAAGACCTCGGTTTCAGCCTTCTTGCCTTGAAAGAGAAGGTAATCTACGAAACGTGCAGGCCTGAGAATGCTATTAAAGCAAAACCCGGGGAGTTTGTCAGGGATCCGAAGGGGGACTTCAGAATATGGGTTTATGGCAACAGGGTTGTTTGCAGCCACGAAAAGCTGACGGTCGTTGGAGATGCCAAAAGCGTAGCCGATACGGTAATAGCGAAAGGTCTAGTCTCACGCCTCGACCACGCAGCGTACTTAGGAAGGGAGCTAAAAAAAGCAGAGATTGCAGCAAAGCTCGGCAAGAACTACGTGCAGGATGCTGAACTGAACTTTGGGATTTATTCGGGGAAAGTTGTTTGAGTGGCGAAGATTGAGGGTGTAGGCTTTAGTCTCATAGCACAACTGCTCCCACTATCCTTATATCTATTCCAGCTGATATCAAATTTTCTACATCTTCGATCGTCATTTTCTTTGCTTTAAGTATGCCGTTTTCTAAGGTTGTGACGTAGATCGTTGCATTTCTGTTAAATTCTGCCAATATCCTTACAGCTTCTAAGCTATGAGTCGTAACAACTACTTGAACTCCATTTTCCACAAGATCTGAAAACCATTCCGCAATTCTTATCAGCATACGTGGATTCATGTGGGCTTCAACATCATCCCAAAGTAATATCCGTGGCTCTTTCAACTCGTAGAGAATCCTTGAAATTATGTAAACTTGTGTTCCGGCTCCAAGATCTCCAAGCCTAATTCTACTACCATCCTTCAGTAATCCAAATATTGCAAGTTTTCCAGCTAAAAATGGCTCTATGGTTATGTTTGTATATTCCTCGTTCACTAAATGTGAGACGTCCTTCGCAACCTCCACTGGAATCCCGCAGTTTGCAATGTATGCCCAATTGCTGTAGATATACCACTGAGCATAATCTACAAGCTCTGATGAGATTAGCAGGGATTCTGGCATTAGCAATTTTTCTCGATTTTGTTCATTTGCAGCTTTTAAACCGGCTGATGACAATCCAAGCCAACCAAAAGATTTGATCTTTCCCTTTGGTGTATTAAGTGTAAAATAACCACTGAAAATTTCTTTATTACTAACTAAAAATATATTATTACCATGTTTTACGAATCTTAATTCTACATCATCCCATTGTATTGCTGCCTCCTCAGCTACATACTTGTAGAGCAAAAAAGCATAACCATCGCTATTAAGGGTTTTATGCATCTCATGGATGAGTGATGCGGCTGTTAGGGCTTGAGTGTGAGCATGAGGTGATGTTAAATCCACTCTTCGTGGCATATACGGGACAAAGCGCAAAGGGTTAGGAGCTAAGAATAATGCTTCAAGTATTGTGTTTTTGCAGAGTTGTTTGAGCCTACAAGGATTGTTAAATCTCCCAGCTCGAGTTCTCCCTCCTTAACTCCACGGAAATTAATCAATTTCAATTTTTTAATCATTTTTTCCACCTTCTACACACGATTTTAATTTTTGAAACTATTTAAGTTTTCTAATGCTTGCGGACGTGTCCACATTAGCATAAAAATAAATACTAAAAATCATGCATTATTATGCTAAGTGTAAAGGAAATTGTGAAAGAGTTAAAAGTCTTCGAGAGGAACAAAGTACCTCTGGAAGTTAAGATACTTGGCATAGCAACTTACATTCAAACATCGTCGGTAAGAAGGACTGCGAGAATTTTATCTGAACTCCATCCAGTTTCGAAAACAGCAGTATGGAACTGGATAAAGAAGTTTGAAGAGAAATTACCTATTACAGCAGAAATCTAATTGCAATAGATGAAACGGTTGTTAAAGCAAGGAAAAAGAAGTACTACGTTTATTCTGCTGTTGACATTGAGAGAAACGAGCTAGTTCTGATGAGAGTCTATACAACTAGAAACTAATAGATTATGAATTCTCCGGTGCAAACTTTTAATTCTCCGTTCTTTGATTCAGTTATGCTCTGTCTCTCGTAGAATTCCACGATTAAGTCACCATAGCTTTCAATTAGTTCTGAGAGAGTTTTTCTCGCTTCTTCATCATTTAAAAGAATATCAAGAGCGGTTTCTTTTGCTTTGTCTTTTTCAATGCATCCTGAAAAATCCTCTGGAAATGCCTCTTCAACTACTGTGACTTTGCCAGATCCGGGATGAACCTCTATAATTTGTTTGGTTTTATCTCTATAGCTACCTCGCTAACATTTCCCTCTCTTACTTCTTCCACTTCATTCTCAAAAGGATTGAATTTTATAAGGGTTAGATGAACCAATTTTGGAGTATAGGCTACAGCTCCCGCTATGGCTACAAGAGTTATTGCTAAAACAATGAGCTTAACCCAGCTTTTTCTTATCTTCATATTCTTTCGTCTTTAATACTTATGCTTAAATTAATATTTTCTCTCAATCCACCGCGAAGCCCAATTTTACTTAACCACTCATTGCTCAAAACTCCAGCAAAGGAGGCGAAAATAGACTTGAACTTAGGCAACAACAAATGGTTGGATTTACTCAGGAAAAGCTTGGAGTTCCATAAAAATCAACCCTAATTTTTTACCACTTTAAATACAACACCTTATTTGCAAACAAACGTTTCAACAGAACCCATACCTCAGTATAGTTTATATTCAGATTTCTCCAAACTTAGCAAGATGGAGGAAAAACCAAAACGGACCATACCCCAGAAACTCTTAAAGGACTTAAAGGGCTACCAGATTGTAGGTAGCCATTCCGCCGTCAAGCTCTGCCTGTGGTTGAAAAAGTCCATGAAAGACTTAGGAGTCTGCTACAAGCAGAAGTTCTACGGAATTAGCAGTCATCGATGCCTTCAAATGACCCCAGCCTTGCTCTGCAACCAGAACTGCATATACTGCTGGCGCCCCCGCGAGTTGCTACCGGGAGTTAAAGGATGGGATCCGCCAGAGTTCATAGCAGAGGAAAGCATTAAGGCGCAACACCGCCTGCTCAGCGGGTTCGGTGGTATAAAAGTCAATGAGAGGAAGCTGAGAGAGGCATACGAACCCAATCAGGTTGCGATAAGTCTGATCGGCGAGCCTACCTTGTATCCTTACCTCGATGGATTGGTAGAAGAATACAAGGCAAGGGGGATGACTACCTTTGTCGTAACTAACGGAACGAATCCTGCAGTAATTGAGAAAATCGAGCCATACCAGCTTTACATCAGTCTGACCGCTTATAGCGAGGAGAGTCACATGGCCTTAAACAGACCGGCAAAGAGCTTCTGGGACAGAATAATGCAGTCGCTCAAGATCATGGCCGAAAAAGATGGTAGAAGGGTTATCAGGCTTACACTCATCAAAGGTTACAACATGAATCCAGAAAAATTCGTGCCCTTCATAGACAGGGCAAGTCCAGACTTTATAGAAGCAAAGGCTTACATGCACCTAGGCTACTCTCGCCTTAGACTTCCAAGAACCGCAATGCCTGAACACAGCGACGTAAAAGCGTTTGCCGAAAAACTGGCAAAGCTAACCGGTTATGAAGTAAAAGACGAATCGGAGATTAGCAGGGTGGTTTTGCTTGCAAGGTGAGGAATTCTTAAACGAGATAAGAAAAAAGCTGGAGGAGCTCGAAGAAGCGAGAGAGGAGCTGATTAAACTTTCAAGAGAGCTGAGAATAAACTCAACGAGGGCCATTGCTGCCGTTCATGCCGGAAATTTTGAGGAGGCAAAGAGAAAACTAAAAGCTGCAATTGACTTGCTTGAGAAGGTTAAGGCGTACAAGAAATACCCGGAAATATACGGGATAGCTAACGACGCCATGCAGGAACTTGCTGAAGCTCTATCTTTCTTCAGCCTTATATCTGGGCAGCACATCCCCAATTTGAGAGAGATTGGTATAGAAGATGCTGCCATCCTCACAGGCCTAGGAGATGTGGTTGGCGAGCTCAGGCGTCATGCTTTGGACCTAATGCGGAGAGGTGATGTTAGCAGAGCAGAAAAATGCATAGATGTCATGGAAGAAATCTACAGCGCGTTAATCACCTTTACCTTCCCGGAAAAGCTTGTTCCTGGTTTGAGACACAAAGTTGATGTTGCAAGACAGCTTATCGAGCGTACGAAATCCGATCTCTTAGCTGCAAAACTCATAAACAAGCTGGGATAGGCATGGAACTGATAATATTCCTCGCTACAGTAGCGTTCATATCTCTCAGCGGCGTAATGGCGCCGGGCCCCTTGTTTGCAGCAACACTTGCGGAAGGAAGAAAAAATCCGTTTGCCGGATTTGTAATATCTGCCGGCCATGCAGCCGTAGAAATTCCGCTAATACTTGCCCTCTACCTTTTCGGCCTCTCCTTTCCCGCCGATTTAAGATCGTACGTTAGCGTAATCGGTGGAGTTGTAATGCTCTACCTCGCATATCTTGAAATAAGAGGGGGGAGCAGCGAGGCAAGGGCTGGAAAGGCGTTATTTACAGGTATTGCAATGAGTGCCTTAAACCCGTACTTCATAATGTGGTGGCTTACGATTGGTCTAGCCTTAATACTAAAGTCTACGGCGTTTGGAATGTTCGGGCTAGTTCTTTTCATCGTAACCCACGAGCTCTGCGACTTTCTCTGGCTTGGATTTGTTTCCGCTTCATCGTCAAAAGCCGCTGCAATTTGGGGTGAATCAGCAAAAAAGACCCTTACAGCTTTTTCCGTGTCTATTCTGCTGCTTTTCGGAATATACTTTATATATGCCGGCCTCACAGAAATTTACTGAGTTAAGCTGGAAAATGTTTAATATTCTGCTGCCGAGCCGGTAGCATGAACCTCGTAGGACTTGACATAGGAACCAACTACACCAAAGCCACCAAAGATGGTAAAAACGTCACAATATTCCCTAGCATTGTCGCTTACGGCGAGGAGAAGGACTGGAGTCTAAAGGGCGAGGAGAAAGAGGTCTACGTTGGCGAGGAGGCGCTTGCAATAATTCAGAGCCTTGAAAACGTCGAAGCGATGAGGCCGCTGCACGAGGGCAGGCTAATGCACCAGTCGTACCTCGAGCTCGCAAAGCACGCGTTGAGAGTTCTCAACACAACTCCAGAGGTGGTAGCTACAGGTTTGCCAGTAAAATCCTCGAAGAAGGAGAGAGAGGAACTCGCAAAAGACATAAGCGAGCAACTCGATGCAAGAGCCCTAATATTTCCCGAACCCGCTGGCACGCTTGCCTACATGGGTATAGACACCGGCGTTTGTGTTGATATAGGGTTTGGCACAACTGATATAGTCGTTTTGAGTCATATGGAGTATCTGAGGGGTGATACTCTCCTTGTTGGCGTTGACTGGTTATATGAGAACATTGAGGTCATAATAAGAAATAACGTAGGGATAAGCGTAACTCCCGAAGAACTCACAAAGCTGCTGACTACTCCAGACTACGAAGTCGGCAGAATAAGAGGTGGAAAACGCATAACGATCTCTCAAAAAGACGTATCTACGGAATACGATAAACTAATGAGGTCGTGGGTAGAAAGGATCGTGAGCAGAACGAAACTCATCCTTGAAGGGCTTTCTACAGCAATAGTCGACAAACTCGTGATTACGGGTGGTGGTTCACTCTTGCCAGGTGTTTACGAGGAATTCGAAAAGAGCTTTGAGGACGTGGCAAAGGTTATCAGGCCTGATGATCCCATAACCAGTAATGCTAAGGGTTATTACACCCTTGCGAAGATCCTCCTTGAAGAAAAAGAGGGAGAAGAGGCAGCGGAAACTAAGGAAGTCGATAAAAAGGAGGACAAGAAAAAAAGAAAGGTAAAGAAGGAGTAGTAATAGCTTAGGATAATGAGAGTATCGATAGAAATCCCCCCGGATATCGAGAAAGCTTTGTTGGAGAAGTGCGAAAAAGCCAAGATGTCCCCATCGGATTTTATCCTTTCTCTTCTCGACTGGTACTTTTTAAAGAGAAAAAAGGAGAGTGGTGAAAGCGAGTTCATAAAAATAGCCAAGCAGTGCGCTGCTGAAAGAGTGAAATATTGCAAGTACAGCGATGGAAAGTACTGCGCAAGGGAAGTTTTTAGCGACATTCTTGATGACAGAGAGCCAGAGCCCATAGTTCCATATAAATGTCTTTTCTGTCCTTACTTCGTTGATAAAAGAGCGAAGGAAACGAGAGAATTTGAAAGAAGAGACATGGTTGATAGAACGTATGATATAGCAAGGCTTGCAGCCAAGCTCGTTGTAGAACTATACGGCGATAAACTCGGTTACAGACCAAAGCTTCCTGTTGAAGAGATGGAAGAGATGGAAGAGGAGGAAAGGAAAATATCGAAACGGGAGGTTAAAAGGCTCCTTGAAAACTGGTGAGATAGCAGTTAATATAAACGGAGATCTAAGCGATGAAGAGCTTATCGAAAGAGCGTTAATGGCTGAGAGAGCAGTAAAGAGAGTGTGGATCGGTGAGCTCGAATTTTTTAGAGATCCGCTAGAAGTTGCAGAGCTAATTTCCGAGAACACATCGCTTGAAGTATGCATACTTCTTTCTCCATCAAGGAGGAGCTGTTCTGAAATCATAAAAGCTGCGAAAAAATACCCAATCGGTTTAATACCTGGAAAAAGCAAAAACCTTTCTGACTTCATCTCATGTTTAAAGAGCGTAAGAAGGACAGCTGAAGAGGTTTATGTAGGATGCTCAGGCAAAAGACTCGCTAAAGCTGTAGGCAAGCTATCGGATGGTATCCTTGCAAACTACGTATACCCAGAATACATTAAGTGGCTCGGAGAGTTTGAGTTCGTTGCCGCGTTTGGACCCAGCCTCGTTTTGCCGAGTACCTGTCATGAAGACTTGCTCATAGCTGCAGCCATAGTTATGGGAAGTAATCGGAACTTCCTCGAGCACTTCAACCTCTCAGAGGTGTGGAATGAACTTTCCAGTGTGGACTTTACCTGCCTAATAAGGGCTAGGCAGAGAGGAGAGAGCGTTCGTGATGTTCAGGACTTCAAGCTAATA
>Ga0190367_1001086_pt1 | contig 16713 bp, 14 predicted proteins | sample 4872181011_MG_FD_171838 | JGI IMG/M metagenome (GOLD analysis project Ga0190367, IMG submission 171838) | Hydrothermal vent microbial mat bacterial communities from Southern Trench, Guaymas Basin, Mexico - 4872-18-10-11_MG | ecosystem: Environmental > Aquatic > Marine > Hydrothermal vents >...
CTTAGGAATATGCCCAGCTCTATACCATGCGGATGAATTGGTATCATTTTGGGTTTTTCAGGTACTTTTCTGCTTCTTCTCTTAAAAAGATGTAAATTTCCATCTGGAGTGTATAAAACTACTCTAGCGTAAGGGCTAACCAAAGAAGAATATTTGACATACTCTAGAACCTTCTCAGTCCATTGGGCGTCTAAAGTCACTGTTACTCTGAGTCCATGATCTCTGTGCCATTGAATTTTTCTTTTCTCTACAATTATGGGTGCGTTTCTTTTTACATCGATAAATACTTTAAAAAGATAAGGATCCGACCTCTTTGTTTTAGAAATTATAGTGGCAGGCTCTCCAGTAGTTAGCTGGGAATATAAAACAACAGCGCTAATGCCTATTCCTTGTTGCCCCCTTGTTTGCTTTAAAGCATGAAATTTAGAACCGTAGAGGAATCTCCCAAATACATATGGAACATCTTTGATGGGAATTCCTGGTCCAGTATCTTCTCCCGTAACTCGATATACATAACTATCTACTTTTTGAATTCTAAGAATAATGTCCCCTAACATTTCATGTTCTTCAAGCGCATCTAAGCTGTTATCTAGTATTTCCTTTACTGTTGTATATAAGGCTTTTTTCCTAGAATCAAATCCTAATAAATGTCTATTTCTTTCAAAGAACTCCGCTATTGATATTTCTCTCATCTTTTTGGACTTTTCCATTCTCTATTATAGATATACTTAAATTAAAAGATTATTTGCCTCATTTATGAAAAAAGAAACCCTAAGAGCTTTAAAAAAGTTGGTAACTAGTTTTAAAGAAAAGAGAGGCATATTTAAAGAAGTTCACGCTAACAAGATCTATTTATTCCCGAAGGGTTCAAGAGAGGAAATTCTTCTCTGGCTTTTATATTCGATCTCAATAGATTATGGCGTGAATGCTATTCCTTTATTTTCAAGACTATCCTCACTGTTTGAAAAGAATAAGAGTCTTTTCAGACCAGAGTATATACTTCAATTGGATAGGAAAAAACTCAGAGAAATTTTTAGAAAAGAAATAAGACATAGATTTCCAAATGCTGCTGCGGAAAAATGGATTAGTGTATCACGTTATTTGATGGAAAAATACAATGGAGAAATAGAGAAATTGTTTGAAAGCAAGGACGCGAAGAAAATCTGGCAAGAAGTAAGGAATATAAAGGGGTTTGGGCCTAAATTGGCGAGTTTATTTTTAGCATTCGTTAAAAGACTTAATCTTGTTGAGCTTAAGGAAATAGAAGATATTCCCGTTCCTGTTGATACTCATCTGGAAAAACTTGCATTAAGAATTGGAATTATAGAAAAACCCATTAATCGCGAGGAGCTTGGAAAGATTTGGAATCTTATAGCAAAGAAGTTAGGAGAAAGTTGGTTAGATCTAAATGATGCCCTCTGGATTACAGGGGCCTTCTTGTGTAGAAAAAAGAGGTGCCAGATTTGTGACTTAAAAGAAGTGTGTAAGAAGTGTATTCTGCTCCCAGAAAAGCAAACAGATAGAGCCCCCGGCGGGATTTGAACCCGCGACCTCCCGGTTACAAGCCGGGCGCTCTACCGCTAAGCTACGGGGGCACATGGTTTCACAATAGCAGCAGATAAAAATATCTTCTTTTTCTCTTTTTATATTGTTAGATGTTCTTAGATCTATCACATTTTAAATCTTAAAATCCCTCCTATACCACAAAATCTAGAGAACTGAGCTCCTTCCTCCGTGTCCTTTGACACTATAAATACCTGTGTACCGTATTCTTTAGCCTTTCTAATAAATTCTCTTATTTTTTCTGGATCATAGTCCTCGGAGATTAGCAAATAAGAAAGAGCTCCAAACTCTAACATTTTCATGGTTTCATCTTCCCCGTAGACAGCTAAGCCATCGTCTTTAGCTATATGTTCAAAGAAGGAATTGACGATTTTTTTCTCTTTTATTATTTCCTCACCAGAAAGCAAATGACTCCCTCTCTGAAGTATCTCTTTCAATCCGTACTCATCCGTATAACAAGTGTCTACAACTCCCAAAATTTTCTTTTTTGTTTCAGCGTCAATATATTCCTCATAAAGCATTTCTTTGATGGGGCCTGGACCGCCTATTATAATGCCTTTCAAGTCTTCTATTCCCAAATAAAGATCCTTTATCAAGTAAGATACTTTCTTCAGCCAATCCCTCAAAAGATTTTCACGTACTCTTTGGAATCTTGGGGCACTTGATCCTCCTTTCCTTGTTTTTCCAGGCACCAGACTTCTTTCTCTTTTGATTACATCTATCTTTTTCCCCCTTAGTATGCCGAAAGTAGCTTCCTTAGTATCTACAACAACAAGACCATAGCATCCTCTAGCTTGAGAGAGAAGCTTTTCTAAAGGCTCAGTTAAAAAAGTACTATCACACCTGTATATTTTCAAAGTAGAAGGAATGGGGGGTTCAATTATCCATATCCTGTAATCTGGTTTCTCACCACGTCCTGCAATATTTCCGGAAAATATTACTAACCCATTGGGTGGGACTTCTTTGAAATGGCGTAAGGCATGCATTATTTTTTCTAAAGCTGTTTGAACATTTTTTCTTGTTATATCTGATTTAATATTCTGCGCTGTACTCCACTCTTGCTCTACCATCTTTTTTAAAGCGTTTATATCATAGTTGGATGGGACATAAATGGTAACTAATTCGGTTCCTCTTCCTCTTATCTTCTTAATTTCATCTAACTGGCGCTTCAATAAGAATATCTCAGCACTACTTACAATACCTTACACCCTTAGTACATCTTTATTCCATAAAGAAAAATTAGCCAACCAAAAAGACCTATAAGATCTGCCAATTGGAAGGAGGAAGCTCCTAAAGAAAAAAGGCTCATTCTGAGATAATCCGAGAACACAGGGATTTTCGGAATGGGAAACACAAATTTAAAGAAAATCAGCAACTTGCCATTTCCTAAGAGGCCTATTAATATCAGGAGCACTCCAATGAATATGACAATGTTTCTCGTCCCGTAACCCATCATTAAGAAACCTTTCATATAAAGATAGAAACGGTTGAAGTTATAATTAATACGTCATTTTGATGTGAGTCAAAAAATTTCTTTATAAGCCACAAAATATAGGGTTTTAAAAAGAAAAGTTTAAAGGCTATTCTAGAGAAAACCAGTATGCCCCAGGAAGAAAAAAATGATCAAATTAGAGAGTTTGTTGAGAATATAGTCAAAGATTACATTCAGGAGAGGGACTGGGAAGTAAAGGAAAATGCAAACAAATTAAGATCACATGGTTGCTTTGTAGATTATCTATACAGAAGGGTTTTAGGGCAAGAATCTATATTAAAATCTGTTTTGCCTCCAGAAGCTGTTGAGGCCCATAAAAGAGGAGATATGCATGTTCATAAGCTTCCTTATTCAATCTTTATCCCCTATTGTATTGGATGGAGTGTTCCAAAGATTCTAAGATACGGATTACGAACGGCTGGTGTGATCTCTGTACCAGCAAAGCATTTAGATGTAGCAATTTCTCATTTCATTAATTTTGCTTATATAGCTGCACATGAATGGTCTGGAGCAAACGCTTTTTCAGCTATTGACTTGTATTGCGGTGCATTTATAGAAAGAGATAGACTAACCCCACACCAAATTAGACAATACATCCAAGAACTGCTGTATGAGGCTAATTATCCTACAAGACTTGGCTATCAATCCATCTTTCTAAACATAACTGTAATGTTAGATACAGTTGAGAGTGTTTTGCAAGAAGAAGCCATTGTTGGTGGTCATACAGAAGGATGTCTAGGCGATTATCTGGAAGGCGCTATTAAGTTTGTAAGAGAGTTAATTTTAGAGTACAACAGAGGGGATGGGAAAGGACAACCATTTACTTTCCCTATTCCCACAGTAATGTTAACACCCAGATTTGATTGGGAAGGAAGGAGATGGGATGATATTACCAACCTTTTCTTTGAAAATCTGGCAAAAAGAGGAAGTTTCTACCTTTTAAATGGATACAAAACAAGCGTAGAAGGCTTATATGCAATGTGTTGTCGCCTTGCAATTGATTATGAAAAGATCTGTAATTATTTGGAAGGCACGAGAAATAGAGCATATGGTACTTGGGCCATTCCAGATGCAACTGGAAGTATAGGAGTCATTACTCTAAATCTCCCAAGAATAGCAATATTAAGCAAAGGGGAGGATGAGAAATTCTTTGATCTTTTAGAAAAGAATCTAGAAGTAGCAAGAAAATGTCTTTTAACCATGAGAAGAAGATATTCAAAGATTTTGGGACTTAATTTGCTCCCTCTTACAAAGTTCTACCTAGGAGGATATAGAGGCCATTTTAATACTTTTGGCATAATTGGCCTGCCAGAAGCAGCAGCAAACTTTTTCAGAAATCCACACTTGTGGTTAGATTCATCAAAAGAAGAAATAAGAAAAGCTATAGAATGGGAAAAGGAAGTTATTGCTTTTATAGATAAATTTGCACAAGAATGTGAATCAAAAGATGGAGTTTTGTATAATGTTGAGGAAGTTCCCGGGGAATCCGCCTGTTATAAATTAGCACTAAAGGACATCAAAATGTTCAAAGACGAATTTGATAAAGGAGAAATTTTTATACCAGTTAATGAGGGAGAGCCTATTTATTCTAATAGCATAGTACCTTATTATACTGATCTCTCTATTTATGAAAGAGCTGAGCTTGAGGGAAAGGTTCAAAACCTTTTTACAGCAGGAGTTATGATGCACCTGTTCTTTGGTGAGGCTCCAGATCCTGAAGCAGTTAAAAAGATAGTCAGAAGGATAGCTGCTAACACAGATGTTGTTTACTTTTCAATAACACCTGCTCAAACTGTGTGTAGAATTTGTGGCTGGAAAGCCACAGGAATCTATGAAAGCTGCGAAAGGTGTGGCAATGAAGATGTAGATATCTGGAGTAGGATAGTTGGTTATTACAGGCCTATCAGACTATGGAACAGAGGGAGATTTCTCGAATTCAGAAGTAGAGTTCACTATCTCTCTAATGGAAAAATAATTAGGGCAAAGGATATATTAAGGAGAAAAAGTGTCTAAGATAAAAATAAGTTCGATTAAAAAAGACAGTCTAGTAGACGTAATTGGAAACGTTTCTTTTGTAATTTGGACTACAGGATGCAACTTCAGATGCCCATGGTGCCAAAATGGAGACATTGTGAGAGGAAAGGGAAAATGGGTATCCGTTGAAAATCTTATCAAAGAAATAGAAGAAGCAAAAAAGTATATTGATTTTGTTCACTTTACCGGTGGGGAACCTTGTCTCCAGGGAGATGCTTTAAAAATAATCCTTGATAGAGTTAGGGATTTTGGAATAAAAGGTTCAGTAAATACTAATGGGTATTTTCCAAATGTAATAAGGAAATTAACACTTGACCATATAGCTATAGATTTCAAAGCGCCAAAAGAGAAATATGAAGCTGTAATAGGTAGAAAATTACCAGATGCCTTCTCTAGGCTCATAGAAAGCTTGCATATAGCTTTTTCAGAGGTCCCTTTCACAGAAATAAGAACAACTTATGTTCCAAAGCTGCTCCAGCCTGAAGATGTTCTTTCTATAGCCACAATCCTTAGAGAAATATTTGGAGAGTATGAAGGAAGGATTATATATGTACTGCAACAATTTGTACCTTCCGAAACTTTGTTATCTCCTGAATTTAAAAAAGTTAAGTCCCCCTCCAGATCTTTCCTGGAAAATTTAGCAAAAAAAGTTAAAAACAGATTACCAAATAAATTTGAAATATACATTAGGGGAAAATTTGGGGTTAAAAGGATTTAAAACCATATTCTCCTACTAGAGGTACAAAGCTGACATATTCTATAAATTCCTCCTTTAACCCTCTTTTCTCCTTTATTATCTTTATAAGACGCTGCATAACAATGTCTGGGCCTACGGGTAGGACAATTCTCCCTCCCACTTTGAGCTGTTGAATAAGTGGAATAGGAATTGAAGGACAACAACACGAGACGATTATTCCATCATAAGGGGCTTCTTTTGGATACCCTTTACTTCCATCCCCTAGTATCAGATCTATATTTTTGTACTTGTATTTCTCTAATCTCTTTTTAGCCTCCTTATAAAGTTCTGGAACTCTTTCGATGCTTACAACTTTTCCATTTAGACCTATCAATTCTGCTAAAATAGCTGTTTGATATCCTAAGCCTGTACCCACCTCTAAAATTTTTTCTCCCTCCTTGGGATCCAGTAAATGAACCATAAGAGCAATTATAGAGGGCTGGGAGGTTGTTTGTCCATAACCAATAGGCAATGGTTCATCCACGTAAGCAGCATTTAAAAACTCATCAACAATAAAATCCTTTCTGTCAACTTTCAAAAATGCTTTCTCTATTCTTTTATCCTTAATGAAACCTATCTTTTTTAGATATTCCACCATCTCTCTATTATTTTTAAACATAGGTAAATAGAATGCTTTTCCAGAAATATGGAAATAAGGATCCCCATTAGCATTTTACCCAGCTACGCTTATTGCCCTTATAAAGCGTATCTTGAACTTTCTGGAGTGGAAGGAGCAGAAACGAAGGAGTTAATTATGGGAAGAAAATGGCATGATCTTTTACAAAAAGAATATGAGAGTAAATCAAATATCCTAACATCAATAGAAGAAGCAAGGAAAATGGCTAAAGAAAAGGAACTTTATATCATCTTCCGTGAGCTCCCAGTTGAGAATGAGATATTATATGGAAAAATTGATGAGGTTTGGATTACCCCAGTAGGGATTTTTATTTGGGATGATAAACCAAAAGTTTGGTTTGGATATAAACTTCAACTCATGGCTTACGCATATGCAATGACAACCGGATATGGAATCAAAGAAAGAGTAGTAATTGGGATAAGAGAACTTCCAAACAGGAAAATTGCATGGAAGGATTTATTTAAAAGAAAACATGAAAAACTGGTTGAGAAGTTTGTATCCAGACTCCTAAATAATCTGGAGCGGGGGGAATTCAAAAAAAGATCTGGAAAATTTTGTAAGAAATGCAAGTACAAAAAAGTATGTTATGGGTAACATCCAGTCACAACAAAGATATCTGCTGTTTTTCCGTAATGCTCACCATAAATTCCAGACAACTCTAAAACATAGGTGTCACAGTCTAAATTGGAAGTATCTAATTCATAACTTACTTCGTCTATAGTTCCCAAGGGAACTTTCATAACTGGCAAATACTCCGAATTATAGATTGTAATTGTTGTGTTAACCCCATAGATTCTTTCCCTTTTGTATAAATATGGAATAGCATGGAGTAGTAATTTATCTCCTATGTAAAATATTCTTTTGTTTAGTGTTATGTTAAATACAACCACCTTGGGGATAACAGCATAATAATGTTTCTCACTATCCTTTGTAAAATTATATCTTACAATTGGAATTACGTTCTGGAGTAGTTCTTCCTCCAATACTCTTACTGGGAACTCCAAAACAATCTCAGTACCATTTGGGAGGTCGCTTTCAAGTATGTACTTTTCTAAAACTTCATAATTCCTCCCTTGAAAATCTAAACTGAATTCGGTGCCTACTGGTAAATCAAATTCATCATTTCTATAATAGATGTATGCCTTAACAATGGCCCCAATTCTAACAAAAGTGGGCACGTACTCAATTCTTCTTACCAGGCCTGCTGTCTTTGCAACATATATTATCTTATCATAAATCTTTGTCTTGTTAGCCACCTTGTCTCCATAAGTCACCTTAAGATCATAGTAGCCTGGAGCGGCAAAGGTAAAACTTCCATTAAATATTGTCTTCTTCCTTCCGTACTGGGCTGAAAGATCAACATTTCCAACAAAAGTTCCATTATCAAAGAGAATCGATGCATTGCTCCAATCTTCTCTTGCATCGTCATCTTGGGTTTCTATGAAAATTTTAGTTGTGTTTTCCTGTTCGAGAACAATTAATGTTGGATCAGCCCATGCATGAAGAGTTGGTATCTTATCCCAAAATCTTCCATCGCATGTATAATTATTTAACTCATATCCCTCTGGATAGAGGACCCCGCTCCAGATACAGTAATCCTCACTTGCACATCTTCTCTCATCATAGTAGGAAAGGAAATCAGATGCCTCGGAATCTGAAATGGCGCGCTCAATAAGAAATAATTCGTCTGTTTTGTTATAGATAGTTAATGGCCCAGATATGCTTTCAAATGATCCAAATTCATGCAGATCTAGTAATTTCTTATTTCCAAATATTTTTAGATGTGTCCCATTGTAAACTAGGAGAAAGAGGGACCAGTCAGTATAATTAAAAACATTTTGGTAGTTCCTTATTCGAATAGTTATTGTAGTATTATCTGCCCGTGAAACATTAAGATCATCACCAATTGAGAGTATTCTACCTATAATTTCTGGTGAGGCAAAGAAGCCTAAGGAAATCTCACTATAACTTTTATTAGTATTGTTTACCAAGACATAAGTATCACTCGGAAAGATGCAATAATCAGCAAAACATTTCTTAGATATCAAGTATGCACCTATAATTGATTCGCCTTTTTTCTTTTCAGACTCATCAATATAAAGATCGTAATCATAATTGTACTTACGAGTTACAAGATGTTCTCCTGCATCATCACCGCAGCAAGTTTCATTTATCCAAGTTGCATTATCAGAAGTTACACAGTAACATGCTGGCTCGTTAAAGTCTCCTTCTCCTACCCATGCTTCATCCCAACACAGGTGATTTTCAACGCACTCTCCATGAGAGTAAAAGTTCCCATTATTATAACAATATCCAGAAGGAGCACAGGCTTTGGTTGTATTTTCTATATTTGGAGCGCAGTTCCAAGATAAACAGTTCCTATCTTCATCACAGATGGTCCCATCTTTGTAGCTTAAGTTGCATCCTATAAGGTAGGTATAAGATGTATAATTCTGAAAAGCGGCATGCGAGTTAGTATCACTAAATAACCTCACTAGATATGCCTCATAATTTCCATTTATACCGCAGACAACACTCGCATTTGGATGATAAAAGCAGATCTTATAAGCATAACAAGTGCCATTGGGAAATTCAACATGAGAGTTTATTGTATCATAAGCTCTTAATATGACACTACCAGAATCGCACTCAATTAAAGAATCCCCTGGATAATCTATTCCAATTTTTAAATCTAAGTACTTGTCTTTACAACAAATTACGAATTCACTATAATACATCGAATTTGTGCTTCCAAGCTCTATATGTGCATTGGTTTGATTGCTAAAACCAAGTACAGGCACTCCCCCAGCTCCTAAACAAGTGGCTTGATTAGTATAAAAACAAGTAAGAGTTCCCAAGGAAAAACTAGCGGGTAGCGTTAACAGTAACAGGAAGTAAAATCGTTTCTTTAACATTTAAAATCACTCCGGCTCGGACCAGTGATTCTATCTCAACAATTTTGTTTTGATTTCTTACGTAAATGGTTGTTCTTGTCTTGCACCAACAGTTTCCTAAGTTATCCACAAAACTATTAGAGGAGTTATAAAGTAATTCGCAAACCTTTGAGCAGCTTTCTGGAGAGCTCTTATAGTTTATTCCAAAAAGCTTCAGTGTAGCCGGACCAGCTACATATCCCGATATAAAAAAACCAAGAGCAAAGCTAATTAAGGGTATGATAATTTTTAGAAGGAAAATTTTTTTCTTTTCCATTCTCACCGCCCAGCTATTATATAGATAATATCTCCTTTTTTGAGCTTATAGCTTTTACCTACCACTCTTCCGCTCCTAAGTTCCATAGCACGAATGAACTTCCCCCCCAATTCAGTATGCACCATATAGGCTAACTCTTGGACTGTTGTCCCCTTTCTTACTAGAAAGCAATCAGGGAAAATATTCCCTTCTTTATCTTTAAAATCTGGCCCTGCTACGGGAAAGGTATAGATATATTGAAGTAAATCAAAAACAGCTTTATCTATGGTTTGCTGCACTCCAGTGCTACCAAATTTACTTAGTATCTTTTCAGAAATAAAAGAGAGTATTTTCTCTTGTTTTTCATTTAATTTTTTTAGTTTCTGAAAACTTCCCTCTCCAGGTACATACTCAATTGCACCCTCCTTAGCCAAAGACTTTAGAAAATATTCTGCTAGGCCAGAACAGGGAACTATAATTTTTCCCTTAAGCCTTTCTACCATTTTATTATAATTTTCTGCGGCTCCAGGGACATCTATCTTGTTCGCAGCAATAAGGATTGGTTTGGATATCTCTCTCAACTTTTTAGAAAACTCAAAGAGGTTATCTCCGCATAGTTCACCCCCAACATGCTGAAGTGCATCCTTTACCTGCCAATCCTCAATATTAAGCCCCGAAAGATATTTATAGAGAGCATCTTCAAGGGATTCTTTCTTATATTTAACTTCTTTTTCTATCTTGTCAAAATTCCTTTTTAATATTGAATAAAACCATAAATCTATCTCTTTTTCAATCCAAGAAACATCCTCTAAAGGACTATGCTCTTCTCCATCCATAACACCCTCTGGATTTGTCCTACCAGATACATCAACAACATGAATTAAGCAATCAGCTTTTCTTAAATCATCCAAAAATTTGTTCCCTAGACCTCTTCCTTTATGAGCTTCAGGCACCAGTCCTGCTACATCTATAACCTTTACTGGAACAAATCTATATTTCCCTAAGATATATCCTTTTCTAGGAGAAGAAATAAGGCCCCTTTCGACACCAGGATCCTCTACTCTTACGTATGCAATTCCCAGGTTCGGCTCAATAGTTGTAAAAGGTCTTTCGGAGACTGGCGCGTTGCTTAATGTCAATGCATTAAAAAAAGTTGTCTTTCCAGAGTTAGGCTTTCCTACAATTCCAACTAAAATAGTCAAAGCTCTATAACCTCTCTTGCTTCTTCTTTTATGGAATAAAGCACCTGTTTTCCTTCTTTTCTTTTAATTACGCATCCTTTGTCTATCATTCTAGCTAATTGTTTGGAAAGGATTTCTTTCTTTATCCCTAGTTCTTCCTCTAATTCCTTGAGCGTTTTTTCTCCTTCTAGAAGGCTTCTTGCTATAATTTTCTGCTGTTTGGAAAGATGTATCTTTTCCTTTCCAAGCTCGGTAGGTGTTGGCAAATTGTTTATAATATCCTCGTAACTATAGAATTCCTTTATACCTACTTTAGACATTATATAAAGCAGAGTTTTCAGGACTTTCCTAACATTATTTCCACAAATAAGAGCAACTTTCTCTACTCCTCTTTCATCAAAGATGATTTTTCCTTGAAGTCTTCTCCGAATAATTTCTTTTAGAATGCTGGTGCTTGGAGGTTTTAGTTTAAATTTTTCAATAGAAAGTCTGTCTAAAAAAGCTTTTGAAAAATTCTCATTTTTCTCGCTTACTTGGATCAATAAAAAAGAGTAAATCTCTTTTTTGTCGAAAAGATTTTTCAATTTTTCAAAAAAACTTCTTTCACATTTTTCGGCCTCATCAATTAAAAAGATAACATCTCTCTTGTCTCTCCAGAACCAAAATTTTTTCCTTTTTTTCTCTATAAAAGACGATAAATCTCTTGGAGCTTCTTCTCCATTTAGATAGACTGTTAGATATTTCTTCTTAAGTTTGTCCATTATTCTCAAAGCCAAACTTGTCTTTCCTGTTCCAACATCCCCAAAAAGAAGGGCAGGTATCCCAGACGAGAGTAAAAAAAGAACTCTTTTTTCAATGTCTTCGAGCCCAAGAAGATTTTTATTTGGCCTAATTGAAAGAGGATTAGATTTAAACCCTAATCTTCTCCACCAAGTCATATTACTCCTTTAGAAGGAAACCAATTCCTATCAAAAGAATTGGTACTCCTATTATTTTGAAAATTTTGGAAACTTTTAATGCATCTTCACTTTTAAATCCTAAGGTTTCATAAAGGATGGGTCTTCTGAATGTATAGAATGATACTAAAAGCAATGCTAAACCAACCATTGGGAGAATAGCTTTTTCAGCATCTGAAGGTAAGATTACCTTCCAAAGGAGGTATATGCCAATCAATATAAGAAAAGGAGAAAGGAGAGAAAGTAATGCTTTCATCTTTAATATATTAGAATAGCTAACTCCTATTGCAATTAAAAAATCTTCTGAAGTTACAACAAAATACAAGAGAAGGAAGCCTATAGTAGAAAAAGTTAATGAAAGGGCTTTTGTTCCCATGTTTTAAATAAGGATAAACCAAACATAAAATTATGATACTACCAGTTCCAACCCATTTTCCAATTTTCTATGGTCTCTGTTTCGCATCTGTCATTGGTGGAGCTATTCTTTCACATTTACTGAAAGACCCAAGGCTCGGAATAACCTCTTCTCTCGTGGGGGTCAGCTTAGGAGCAGCATTCCTGTTGAAATGGCCACTATCAACAATTGGTCTCTCTGCATCTTTTATTTTCTCTCTAATATCCTTGGTTTTTGTTTCATCAAAACTTAGGGAAGAAGAGAAATTGGAAAAATGGAAGTATTATGGATTAGTATCCTTCTCTGTATTTTATATACTCTTTATGCTGTTTCCACCATCTTTTCTTTACTTTTGGTACAGAGGGGAAACTGGAAGGGCCTATTTCTTTGCCACTCTTTTTTTCTATCTCTCTTTGATCTCTTTAATCATAGGGCTCTCTTTTACTTTGGTACATATGCCTGGAATTTCCCTAAAAAGAGCCACGGAGAAACAAAGGAGGAAGGAAAAGGTAAAAATAAAAAATCCCTTCAAAGAAATTGTGAAGCTTTTAGAGTCAGAATTTGGCAAAGTAGTGATAGGGCTTATATTCTTACCAATCCTATTTTCGCTTAATGCAACCTTAATATTAATTCATGATACAATGCCTATAGATGTCAGGGTCACTAAATACAACTTTACCATAGAGAAAAAGACATCTTCAGCCACTGTTCTTACAATATCCTTACCCCAAAATGTAAGTGAAGCTGAAGTAGAAATCATAGCAGTATTTGAAGGAGGGTCTTATTATCAAGGAAAAAAAGTGATATATCCAGGTGAAACGACGGTTGTAGATATCAGAGGAAAGATTAAAGGAGCACCTCCAGCAATACAGATGAAGGCATTATTTTCGAGAATGGGTATTTACAATTTCTGGATACCAACAATGCTGGTATTTTTAATCTCTTATACCCTTTTAGAAAGCCTATTCCCAAGAGGTGAAGAAAAAAGAAAAATCCCGACAGATGTAAAGATTCTTTTGGCTTTCTCAATAGCAATAATTTTTGGAGGCTCAAGTTTTGCCCTAAGATTTGTAACTACGTACCTTCCCTACCTTGGAATTCTTATTGTTTTCATCGTCTTTCTAATGGCGATCCTCGCTGTGGTTTTCCCTCAATTTCCAGAATATATAAGGAAACCGGGTATCGGTGTAAAGGTCTCTCTAGCGGCTCTGATAATTTTTACTATACTCCTAGCAATTTTTGCAGCTCTGAAAGCGGCAGGTTATTCTACGGAGGAAATAGTTCCTTTTATCCTTAAACCTTCAATACCCATTACAGAAGAAATTTCATTGTCCATCCTGGATATTATTATACTCGTGATTATAGGTATTCTTATCGCAGAAGGTATTATCTATTTTATAAAGAAATACTTTGCATAACTTATGAAAAGGCTCGCCTTAGTACTAGCAAGATACCTTATTAGCTTCGTTTTCACTTTTTTCGGATTTATATGTTTTGCACAAGTTCCTCCCCCACATGAAGTCATTGGCGCTGAAGTACGTGAAATTCTGCCAGGACTCTCTTCTATTTTATCCATTGGACTTCGTTGGATCTCGCAATATGGCTTCTTTAATGCTGTCGTCACTATAATACTCTTTATAATTGTAATAGTGATTCTTCATAGAGGATTTAAAGTAATGTTCTCAACTATGGGCCTTGAAGAGAAAAAAGCAAGCGGGATTGCGCTTCTTGTTTCCTTTCTCTCTTCAATACTGTTAATAGTTGGTCTATCAACCTTTGCCGCTCCAGTTTTGTCAGCCTTGTTGCTACTTTTCATAACCGCTTTTTCCTATTGTGTTTGGATTTTATTATTTGGAGGCATTATTGGCATGTTAAATAAAGAAATAGGAAAAAAGATAATGAAAATAACCCTATTAATTATCTTCCCTTCTCTTATGACCATCTTTTATGGATACTCTCCTATTTCCTCTGACATGTGGAGATCTATTACAGGAACTCCCTCTCCAGAACCCTATCAGACCCCCTATCAATATTTTTGTGCCGTATCTCAGTTTAGTTACGCATGTTGGGCATTGCCTGCCCTTTTAGCGATCCTATTCATTGCTGGTATATTTGGTTTCGTAAAAGGTGAAGAAAAGGGTCTTTAACAATAAGAGTATGGTGGACTTTAGATCCCTGTTCATAGAAACAGGGTTTGTAGACATAGCGTATCTATTAGCTTTCTGGTGTATTTCCTACATTTTCCTAGAATTGCTTTTAAGAAAGAAAATAAAGACAGATATAAAAATACTTTCCTCATTTGTTTTTGCTCTAATTATCTGGAGCTCTTATACAGCAATGGCATTCCTAAAAGGATTTCTTCAGTTCATTATAGTTACTTTGGTTGTGATCTTTTTATTTATCCTTCTATTTGGATACTTGGGAATAGAGGAAATATCAAAAGCAATAAAAGCTAAGGGAGGGTACATTCTAGGGGCTTTACTTTTTGTAATTATTATAGCAATACTTGCTCTTTGGTTTCCAATAGGTACAACTCTTTGGGTAGCTCCTACAAACGTTAGCGGCGGTGGAGAAAATGCTACTTCCCAAGTACCACCAACTACTGCTGCAGCTCAGGCTGTAATATTTGATCCAAAAGTTCTCTTTACTATTCTGTTTCTTGGTAGTTTCGTTATAATAGCCTATATAATAGGGAAAGGAAAGTGATCTATGAAAAGCTGGTAAAGTTAACAGGAAGATTAGTAGATTTTTCCAAGTATCTCCCTAAAGAGGAACTTAAAAAAATAGACATTATTGTTAGAGAGTGTAATTTATCTGTAAGTTCTAAAGAAATAATAAACTCCTCTATTTTTTTAGTAATGTCCCTTGTAATTGTTGGAATACTCCTATTCATTTTTACATTCTCTCTCCTTCCTTTTATAACCTTCTTCCTTTTGGCCTTTATTTCCTATTTTTACGTTAGAAACTACCCAAGCATGCTTTATGAAAGAATTAAATTGAGAAAAGGTGGAAGTTTGTTATTAGCAACTTTTTTTATTGTTATTTACTTAAGATTAAACCCAAATCTTGAAAGAGCATTAGAATTTGCTGCGAATAATCTAAAAGGCCTTCTAGGGAAGGAGCTTAAGAGTTTAGTCTGGAAAATAAGAAGTGGTATTTACTCATCAGCATTAGAAGCGTTGGATGAATATGCAGAAAAATGGAAGAATGATTTTCCTGAGTTCTTAGACGCTGTTCGATTAATAGAAGGCTCCCTTTATGAAACTTCTGAAGTTAGAAGAAGTGAAATGTTAGATAGAGCTATAGAAAGGATGCTAGAAGGCAGTTTAGAAAGGGCAAATAGGTTTGCAATAAGAATGAAACAACCAGTAAATGCTATATATATGCTGGGGATTATTTTACCGATATTGCTTACAGTTCTTACTCCCATGTTTTCAGTATTTGCTGGAGAGCTTTTTGATGTAAATCTTTTATTTGTTCTTTACAACATTCTTCTTCCATTCATAGTTTTCCTCCTAGCTCAAAAAATCCTTGCTAAGAGACCTATTTTTTTCTCCAGAAGAATCGAAAGTCACCCACTTTGGCCTAAGGAAGGAAAAATCAGGATTTTTAATAAGGAAGTATCTCTCCATCTTATTTTGCTTCTCACATTCCTACTTTCTTACCTCCCAATAGCCCTAATTACTACCTTCTTCTTCAAAGGCGAATTATCTACTTTCCCACTATATCTATCCTTCGTTTCTATCTTCCTTTTTTCTTCGCTATCTTCTTTTTTCTTCTGGAAATATTACAAAGAGAGAAGTAAGGAAATAAAAGAAATTGAAGAGGCCGAAAGAAGTTTCTCTGATATATGTTTCCAAATAGGAAACAGATTGACTGAAGGTCTTTCTCCCGAAGCCAGTATTCTCAAAGTAAGCGCGTCTGGAGGAGGAAAGAATAAATTCTTGCAAAGCATAGCAGAAAAAATAGAGAGAATGGGTTTAGATTTAGAAACAGCATGTTTTCATCCCATTTATGGGGCACTAAGATATTTTAGATCGGATATTCTGTCATCGGGAATGAAAATCCTAATAGAAGGGATAAAGAAAAGTTTTAGAGAAGCTGCTATAGCTATGATCAACTTCTCCAGGCATCTTAACAATATGAAGAGAGTAGAACTAAAAATAGAGGACTTACTCGGAGATACTGTATCAAGCATGAAATTTAACATTATGTTTATAATGCCTCTTCTTTTGGGGATCGTTATAGGATTAACAGCCCTTATATGTGTTGTTTTATGGAATATTAGAGAACAGGTAACTACAATATTTGAAGGGGTTACTGGAGCGGAACCTGCTTTTGGAGGGGCTTTTCTCTTCGGTTTTTTAAAAATATATGAGGTTTTTCCTCTAGCATTTTTTCAACTAATAATAGGCACTTATCTTCTCCAGGTAGTTTTCATTTGTGCCTACATTATCAACGAAATTCTTCATGGTGGTTCTTTTTACCAATTCTGTAAAGAGATAAGCACCATGCTACTCATTTCGGGATT
>Ga0190367_1001087_pt1 | contig 16710 bp, 15 predicted proteins | sample 4872181011_MG_FD_171838 | JGI IMG/M metagenome (GOLD analysis project Ga0190367, IMG submission 171838) | Hydrothermal vent microbial mat bacterial communities from Southern Trench, Guaymas Basin, Mexico - 4872-18-10-11_MG | ecosystem: Environmental > Aquatic > Marine > Hydrothermal vents >...
GCAGAGGGAGATGGAGGAGATAGAGGCGATCAGCAGCACATCCCCCCGGCCGCCTGCCTTCCCTGTCCGCCTCGCTGGGACGGCTGAGGAGCTCCCCCCTCCCCTACCTCCTGCTGGGCTCACGCGCCCAAGCCGCACCGCCAGAAGGGCCGTCAGCACGAGAAAAGCTGCCGAGAGGAGGACTGCGTGCTCAAGTGGGGAGCCCGCCAGACAGGAGTAGAGAGCGCTGCCCGCGAAGGCGCCCAGGGAGCCCAGGAAGAAGTAGATGGAGAAGGCACGCCCTCTAACAGCATGGAAGACCTTGGCGCCGACCGCGATTTGGATGGCCGTCCAGGCCACGCCATTCAGAGCGCCCTGGAGAGCCCTCAGGAGGATTACATGAAGCCAGGAGGTGGCCAGAGCGTAGGAGGCCACGACGCCAGCGTGGGCTGAGAAGCAGATGGCCGCGGCCAGGCCAGCCCTTAGCCCTCTATCAGCCCTCCGGCCCGTCAAAACGGCCGTGATGGCCCTGGCCGCGAAGAAGGCTGTCGTGAAGAAGCCCAGCTCCACCATACTGCTCCCGAGCCCCGACCTGGCGAAGAAGGCAACGGCAGGCAAGCTCAGGCGGTAAGCGGCCGTGTCCAGGAAGGCGGCTGCGAGAGCCAGCAGAAAGGGCCCTCTCAGCCAGGCCGTGCTCCCCTCCTGCATGACGCTGAGGGAAACCTCCCCTACCTCTTAAGTAGCTGCCTCCTCCCTGCTCAGCCGATGGAAAGGCAGGTCCGCTTCGGCGTGCTCCTGCCGGTGCCAGCAGCGCCGGTGGAGAAGCTCATAAGGATAGCTAAGCTCAACGAGGATGCTGGCTTCAGCTCCCTCTGGGTGCCGGACCACTTGCTCTTCGTGCCCTACGGCACCACGCTGGAGGCCTGGACGCTCCTGGCGGCCCTGGCCGTGAGCACGAAGAAGGCCCTGTTGGGCACCTGCGTCTCCGACCCGCACAGGCGCCACCCGGCCGTCTTCGCCCAGATGGTGGCCACGGTGGACCGCCTGTCAGGTGGGCGCGTGATTTTAGGCCTAGGGGCGGGTGAAGCCATGAACCTTGAGCCCTTCGGCATAGCGTGGGACAGGCCGGTCTTAAGGCTTGAGGAGGCTGTGAGCGTCATGAGGGCGCTCTGGTCTGGCCAAAAGGTAGATTTCGAGGGCCGCTTCTGGCGGTTGAAGGGCGCCTTCCTCCAGATAAGGCCCGTGGGGCGGGTGCCCATCTACCTGGGCACCCATGGGCCGCGCATGCTCAAGCTGACGGGCCAGCTCGCGGACGGCTGGCTCCCCACGCCCATGACGCCGGAGATGTATGCTAGGCGCCTGAGGGCCATCCGCGAGGCAGCCCGCGAGGCCGGGAGGGACCCGGGCGAGATAGACACGGCCATCTACCTATACACGGCCGTGGCCGAGGAGCGCGAGAAGGCCGTGAAGGCCCTTGAGCCCTTCAAGCCCATGATAGTTCACTCGCCCGAGGCGCTTGAGGAGGCTGGTTATGAGGTGCCGGAGCTCCCGGAGGGCTTGAAGCACTACTGGCGCCTCCTGCCCCGCGATGAGGACGTGCTTGCCTTCATGCGCTTCGGCCGGGCGGTGCCCATGGAGGCCGTCCTGGAGTTCTCCGTGGCTGGCACGGTGGGCGATTGCCTTGACCGCCTTGAGGCCTACGTGCGTGCTGGCGTTAGGCACTTCGTGCTCGTGAATGTAGGGCCGGACCCGAAGCTCGTGCTGAGGGCCTACGCGGAGCACATCATGCCCGCCTTCAGCTCATGAGCGCATGGCCGCGTCCACGGCCTCCGCTAACAGCCTAATGCCCTCAGGTATGTCCTCCAGCGGGATGTGGGCGTAGGAGAGCCTGAGGGCCTTCAGCACCCGGTCGGCGTAGTGGAACTTGCGGCCCTCGTCAAAGCGCACGTTCCTCCTCTCGGTCTCCTCGGCCAGCTTGGCCATATCTATCTCATCCGGCAGCTTCACCCAGAGGAAGAGACCACCGCGCGGCCTCGTCCAGGAGGCCACATCGCCTAGGTATTCGCTCATGGCCTTCGTCAGCACATCATAGCGGGCCTTGATGGCCTTCACCTGCCTCTCCACCTGCTCCCAGAGGTGCTCGCGCAGGTATTCGGCCAGGATGGCTGCCGCCAGGGCGCTCGTGCCCAGGTCCCAGCGGTGGGCCAGGATGTCCTGGAGGAAACGGTCGGGGGCGCAGAGGTAGCCGAGCCTTATGCCCGGCCCCACGATCTTCGAGAAGGAGGCCACGAAGACCACGTTCTCACCTCCATCGAGCGTGTAGAGGGAGCGCGGCACCACGCCCGGCTCGAAGTCCAAGTCGCCATAGCAGTCGTCCTCCACGATGGGCACCCCGTGCTCGCGGGCCAGCTCCACGAGCTCCTCGCGCCTCCGAGCGCTCAGGATGGCTCCCGTGGGGTTGTGGTGGTTGGGGAGCGTGTAGATGAACTTGGGCTTCAGCCCTAGGCGCTCAAGGAGCCTTAGGCGCTCCTCTAAGGCGCTTATGTCCATGCCATCTCGCTCGTCCATGGGGATGCCCACCAGCCGGGCGCCCAGGTAGCGGAAGAGCTTGAGCGTGCCGTAGTAGGTGAGCTCCTCGGTTACGACCACATCGCCGGGCCTGATGAAGGCCCTCCCTATGAGCTCCAGAGCCTGCATGGAGCCAGATGTGATGGCTATGTTCTCCACGGGCAGGGCCACGCCCTCCCGGTGCTGGAAGCGGGCCGATGCCACCTCCCTGAGGCCCACGTAGCCCTTGTCGCTGAAGCCAGAATACTCGTGCTGCCTTGGGTAGAAGGCGAGGGCTCCATCAAGGCGCTTAAGGACGCGCTGAGCTGCCTCAGCAAGCCCCTTGGCCGGGAAGGTCTCAGGAGGCGTCTTACCACCTGTGAAGTAATACGTCTTGGCCAACCTGCCACCCAGCCTAAGTGGCCAGAATGGCGCGTAATAGCTTATCGGGGCCTAGAGCCCCGCCGAGGCGGCCTGTGATGAGCCTGGACCCCAATTGAGGCATGGTGATGCCGAGCGCTGGCTTGCTGAGGCCTCATGCCTCGTGCAGTATGAAGGCCTCCACGCGCCTCAAGGCGCCCGTCGTGGGGTCTGGCACCAGATTGGCCCTCTCAAGCGTGAGGAGCCTTATCACCATTTCCTCATCCAGCCCCGCCTCCCTCAGGACGGCCCTCACGGGCTCCGGCAGCTCGGCCACCGCTACCACGGCATACCTCAGCAGCACACCCTCAAGCTCAAGCTCTTGCACCAGGGCTTCCCTGGCCCTGAGCCTGTGGCCGGATATGGAGATGAAGCTGAGCTCGCGGCCCACGCCTATCTCGCCAGCCAGCCGCTCGCTCAGGATGCTCATTCTAGCGCCCGTGTCCACCAGGGCTTCGGCCTCATAGGAGGTCCTCGCGCCCCTCAGCCTCACCCTAGCCCTCACGAGCAAGCCTATCGGCCCCTGAAGATATGGTGCGGCCGCCGGGATTTGAACCCGGGTCGCCGGCGTGGAAGGCCGGAGTCCTAGTCCAGGCTAGACGACGGCCGCGTCCGCCAAGCGGTGAGGGCGCCCGAGGTCTTCTTATCCCTTTCGCATGAGTTCCGCTACCTCCGACAGGTGCCTGGCGGCCCTCACCACCTCTGGCCCTACCTCGTGGAGGTGCCCCTTCTCCACCACGAGGTGGCGCACGGGCACCTTGAGGCCCGTTATCCTGAGCGCCTGCTCGGCCGCGAAGTGGACCTGGAGGCAGTGCGGCGAGCCATCCACGGTCAGCACGACAAGCTCGGCTGGGCGGCCCATGACCATCATGGTGGCCAGCTTGGCTGTTACATGGCTTATGTGGGTTTCCTCAAGGCACACGCATAAGGCTACGCGCCCCTCCGCCTGCTGGGCCAATACCTCGGGCCATTCGTGCCTCAGGCACTCGCTGTATATGAAGACGCTAGCACCGCGCACGTCCTTCGCGGCCACGCTGGTGGAGAGCAACGGCCTAAGCTCGGGCAAGGCTGGCGATGACATGGCCTGTGGAGCTGGGGGGCCTCCCTAAAGGTTTTTGCCGGACCGTGCTGCCCCGCGTGGCCACAAGCCTTAAATACCTCCCTTAAGGCTCAGGGAAGGCTGAGGGAAAAAAGCTTGACAAGAGCGTTAGTCATAGGGCTAGACAGCGTGGAGCCGACCCTAGTCTTCGAGCGATGGCGTGATGAACTCCCCACTATCTCGGCCCTGACCCGCGATGGCCTCTGGGGCCGCGTGGCCACCACGGTGCCGCCCATCACCTGCCCCGCCTGGCCGGCCTCCCTTACGGGCCTCAACCCAGGCCACCTGGGCCTCTACGACCTGAAGTATCGCGTGCCGGGCACCTACACGCGCTTCGGCATCGTGAGCTCCCGCCTGGTGAGGAAGCCCAGGGTGTGGGATTACCTCACGCGCTCCGGCAAGAGGTCCATCAGCCTCTTCGTGCCCGTTACCTACCCGCCCAGCGAGATAGAGGGCCTCATGGTGGCCGGCTTCCTCACGCCCAACGTGCACTCGGACTTCACCTACCCGCCCCAGCTCAAGGAGGAGCTCCTCTCCGTGGTCGGTGGGCCTGATAACTACATCATAGATGTCTACGACTACAGGCGCATTCCGCCCAGGCAGCTCTACGAGCAGCTGAAGGCCAAGACGGAGCACGACTTCAAGATAATCCGCCACTTCCTGGCCAAGGAGAGGTGGGACTTCTTCATGACCGTGATCATGAGCATAGACCGGGCTCAGCACACGCTCTGGAAGTTCTTCGACCGCGAGCACCCGAGGTATGTGGAAGACCCCGAGCTAGCCGAGGGCCTCCTGGACTTGCACAGGCAGATAGACGAGGAGCTGGTGAAGACGCTGGAGCTCGTGCCACCTGACACGGCCATCATAATCATCTCGGACCACGGGGCGAAGCGCATGTATCACCGCATCAACACGAACGAGCTCCTGGCCCAGGAGGGCCTCCTGAAGCTGAGGGAGATGCCTGACCACCCGATGGGCCTGCCCGAGCTGGACCAGAAGGGCCTGATAGATTGGGAGCACACGGTCGCCTACGCGCTGGGGGCCTACATAGCGCAGGTTTTCATCAACGTGCGTGGCCGCGACCCAAAGGGCGTGGTGGCGCCCGGCGAGGAATACCTGGCCGTGAGGGAGCAGGTAGCCGAGCTTCTGGCGTCAGTGAGGGGGCCTGATGGCGAGAAGCTGGACAACCGGGTGTTCATGCGCGAGGACGCCTACGAGGGCGAGAAGCTGGACCTCATGCCCGATTTGACGGTCTATTACGACAACCTGCACTACGGCTCCAACGAGGCCGTGGGCTTCGGCAGCCTCTACAGCCTTGAGACCGCGAAGGGGCCTGACGACAGCAACCACGGCGAGTTCGGCATGTTCATCCTCAAGGACCCGGAGGAGCGCGTGAGCGGCCGTGCGGAGGGCCTGCGCATCGAGGACCTCTGCCCCACGGTGTTGGAGCTCCTGGGCCTCCAAGTGCCACCTGGCCTGACCGGCAGGAGCGTGGTAGAGGGCCTGAGGGGGGCCTGAGGGACGTGAGGCTGGGCCAGCCCCACGGAGGGAGGCTCGTAAATCGCCTGCTTGAGGGAAAGGAGCGCGAGAGACACCTGGAGGAGGCGTGTGAGCTGCCAGCCATCACGCTCGACGGGAACACGGCCATGGACCTCTGGCAGATAGGCACAGGGGGCTTCTCGCCCTTGGAGGGCTTCATGACGCGCGAGGACTACGAGCGCGTGCTGGCTGAGTGCAGGCTGGCGAGCGGCCTTGTGTGGTCCCTCCCGGTCGTGCTGCCTGTCGATGGCGATTCCTTCTCCTCCCTATCGGAGGGCGATGATGCTGCCTTGGTGGGGCCGAGCGGGCGCCTACTGGGCTTGGTCCGGGTGGAGGAGAAGTTCCAGGTAGACCTCAAACGCGAGGCCCTGGCCATCTACGGTTACGATGACCCAGCTCACCCGGGTGTGGTGAAGGTGCTCAGGCGCTCGCCCTACCTGATAGGCGGCCCCGTATGGGTGCTTAACAGGCCTGACCTGCCCTTCGCGGACCTCTGCCGGACACCAGCCGAGCTGAGGGCCGAGTTCAAGGCCCGCGGCTGGCGCACAGTGGCTGGCTTCCAGACGCGTAACCCGCCTCATAGAGCGCACGAATACCTGCAGCGCGTGGCCTTAGAGCTCCTCGACGGCCTCCTCATCCACCCCGTGTTGGGCGAGAAGAAACCAGGCGACTTCAAGAACGAGGCCATCATAGAGGCCTACAGGTGGCTCATAGAGAACGTCTACCCGCCCGGCCGCGTGGTCCTCTCTGGCCTGGCCACCTGGATGCGCTTCGCTGGCCCACGCGAGGCCATCTTCCACGCGCTGGTGCGCAAGAACTACGGCTGCACGCACTTCATAGTGGGCCGCCTGCACGCAAGCCCGAGCGGCTGGTATCGCGATTACGATGCCCACGAGCTCGTGCGCGAGCTCGGGACGGAGGAGCTCGGCATAGAGGTCCTGCTGCTGAAGGGGCCTTTCTACTGCCGCGCCTGTGGGGGCGTGGCCACGGAGAACACCTGCGGGCACGGAGAGGCCGAGCGCGTGAAGATAAGCATGACCACCGTGAGGACCATGCTCCGCGAGGGGAGGCAGCCGCCGCCCGAGATCATAAGGCCTGAGGTGGCGAGGATAATAGCCAAATACGGCTTCGTCTAGGTGCTGGCCCTTGGACCCCTGGCTCTTCCTCCTCGTGGCCTTCCTATCGCTCGTGTGCGAGTATGTGAACGCCACGTTGGGCGGTGGCTACGGCACCCTCCTCGTGCCAGCCCTCTTCCTGCTCGGCTTCCGCCTCCTTGAGGTCGTGCCAGCCATCCTCCTCTCCCAGGCTCTCACGGGCCTCATAGCCGCGCTCGCCCACCACAGGCTGGGCAACGTGGACTTCAGGCCCAGCTCGCGCGACCTAAGGCTGGCCCTCGTGCTCGGTGCCTCAGGCTCCCTGGGCGTCCTAGCGGCCGTGCTGGGGCAGCTCAGGCTCCCTCGCCCGGTTGTGGAGGCCTACGTGGCCCTGATGGTCTTGGCGGTGGGCCTCTCCCTCCTGGCGGGCCTCAGGATAGAGGCCTTCAACTCCTCCTTCTCCTGGAAGAAGGTAATCGGCCTCGGCCTCCTGGCCTCCTTCAACAAGGGCATAAGTGGGGGCGGCTACGGGCCCCTCCTGGCCGGTGGGCAGGTGCTTTCTGGCGTTGGCGAGAGGAAGGCCATAAGCATCACCGCTCTCTCGGAGGCCATCACCTGCCTGGTGGGGCTTGCGGGCTATGCCCTAGTCCTCAAGGCCTTCTCTTGGAGCCTAGCCGCGGCTGTGGCCCTGGGGGCCATGGTATCGGCGCCTCTCTCGGCCTACTCGGTGAGGAAGGCTGATCCCCGCTTCCTCAGGTTGAGCATGGGCCTGCTGATAACCGCATTAGGCCTGGCCATGCTCCTCAAGCTGTTCCTGAGCTAACCTTATATGCGCTGGGCTTCCCGGCAGGCCAGAACCAGAAGTGATTGCGGATGAAGAAGCTAGGGGTGGCCGTAATAGGCGTGGGGTTCTGGGGCCAGAACCACGCCCGCATTTACCACGACCTCCCGAGGGCTGAGCTTGTGGCCGTCTGCGACCTAGATGAGCGCAAGGCCCGGGAGGCAGCGGCCAAGTATGGCGCTGAGGCCTACACGGACAGCTCGGAGCTCCTGAAGCGCGAGGACGTGGAGGCCGTGAGCATCTGCACTTGGTCCACCGTTCTAGCGGATGAGGCGTCTAAGGCCCTTAAGGCCGGGAAGCACGTCCTAGTCGAGAAGCCCATGACCGCGAGCTCCCGAGAGGCCGTCCGCCTGGTGGAGCTGGCCGAGCAGGAGGGGCTGACACTCGCGGTGGGCTTCGTGGAGAGGTTCAACCCAGGTGTCCAGCACGTGAAAGAGCTCATCAGCTCGGGCAGGCTCGGCCGCGTGGTCGCTCTCTCGTCGAGGAGGCTCTCAAGATGGCCTCGGAGGCCCTGGGACGTTGGGGTGGTCAAGGACCTGGCCATCCACGATGTGGACTTGATGCGCTACCTCTTGGGCGAGGAGCCGACCTCCATCTACGCCATGGTGGGTGGGCTCAGGCGGGCGGACGTGGAGGACTACGCCACCATCCTGCTTGCCTTCCCGGGCGGCACGGTGGGCCTCATAGAGGCCAACTGGCTCACGCCCCACAAGGTCCGCGTGCTCCGCGTTACCGGCAGCGAGGCCACCTTAGACTTAGACTACCTGACGCAGCAGGTTACCATAAGAGATGAGGAGGGCGCCTTCACGCCCACCAGGCCCTGGAGGGAGCCCCTGAGGCTTGAGCTTGAGCACTTCGTGGACTGCGTGCTGAGCGGTCGCGAGCCCATGGTCTCGGGCCGGGATGGCCTAGTGGCCCTCACCATCTGCGAGCTTGCGCTCAAGTCCGCCAGCGAGGGGCGCCCCATAGTTCTGAAGGAGCTCCCGTGAGCCTTCCTAGTGGGCGCTCCTGTGGTTCTAACTGGAACAGCCGAAAAAGAAGCCGGTGGTCGCTCACGCCAGCTCAGTAGGTGTAGAAGCCGCGGCCAGCCTTCCTGCCCGTCCAGCCCTTGGCCACGTAGTCCTCCAAAAGCGGGCAAGGCTTATACATCTCAAGACCATACCTGTTGTAGAGCTCCCTCAGCTTGGCCAGCACCTTGTCCAAGCCCATCTTGTCCGCCTGCTCGCATGGCCCGAGAGGCCAGCCCGTGCCCAGCTTCATGGCCGTGTCTATGTCCTTCGGCTCAGCCACATCATCGTGGACTATCCAGGCCGCCTCGTTGATGGCCACCGCCCACGTGCGGGCCGTGTCCCACTCGCCCACCTTCTCGAAGGGTATGCGCGGGCGCCCCTTTGACCAGTCGTAGAAGCCAGCGCCAGCCTTCTGCCCCAGCTTGCCGGCCTTCACTAGCTCCTCCACTATCGGGCAGGGCTTGGCCCGCTCGCCGTAGGCCTCATACATGACCTTGCCCACCTCGTAGATGATGTCTATGCCCACGTAATCCGCCAGCTCGAAGATGCCCATCGGGAAGCCAACGTCATACTTGAGCGAGGCATCAACGGCCTCGATGTCCGTCTCGCCCTTATGGAGGGCCCAGAAGGCATCGGCGAATACGGGCATCAGGATGCGGTTCACGATGAAGCCGCGCACGTCCTTCTTGCAGAGAACGGGCGTCTTGCCCAGCCTCTTGGCCAGCTCTATCACGGTCTGGGCGGTCTCATCGCTCGTGTCCTCGCCCTTGATGACCTCCACGAGCTGCATGAGCTGCGGCGGGTTGAAGAAGTGCATGCCAGCCACCTTGTCGGGCCTACCCGTGGCCCGGCCCATCTCCGTGATGCTGAGGCTGCTGGTATTGCTGGTGAGGATGGCGTGTTCGGGCATGAGCTGGTCCAGCTTGGAGAACACCAGCTTCTTGATGTCCATGCGCTCCACCACGGCCTCGATGGCGAAGTCCGCGTCCTCCACGTAGCCCTCATACTTCGTGGTGGGCTTTATGCGGTTGAAGGTGGCCTCGGCCTGCTCAGGCCGGATGCGCTTCTTCTCCACGAACTTGTTCAGGGACCACTTTATCTTCTCCATGGCCTTCTGCAGTATCTCATCCTTGATGTCTATGAGGACGACATCATAGCCGTGCATGGCGCAGACCTGGGCGATGCCGTGGCCCATAGTGCCAGCGCCCACGACCACTATCTTCTTGATGGCCTCCACTCCCATTCCCGGCACCTGCACACGCCTCCACGCTCGCCATAAAAGGGTATCGGGGTGCGAAACGGAGGCAAAGGGTTAAAGCGCCTGCCGCTGCCAGCCGTCCGGCGCCGGGCATGATGAGGAAGGTGGCCGTAATAGGCGTGGGCCACGCGAAGTTCGGCAGGAGGCAGGACGTGAACGTGGCCGAGCTAGCCTTCGAGGCCATCAAGCCAGCCCTGGAGGAAGCTGGCGTAGAGCCCAGGGACATCCAATACATGCCCGTGGGCACCATAGGCATGTGGTATGAGGAGGGCCTGCCAGCCGTCATCATAGCCGACTATTGCGGCCTCTCCGGCGCTGGCCTGGCGCGCTTCGAGGCTGCCTGCGCGAGCGGGAGCGCTGCCTTCCACGCGGGCGTCATGGCCATCGCGAGTGGCCTAGTGGACCTTGTGCTCGTGGTGGGTGTGGAGAAGATGCGCGAGGTGGACACGCTCACGGCCGTTGAACTCATAGGGCGGGCTGGCAGCTACCTCTGGGAGTTCGAGAACTTCGGCCTCACATTCCCGGGCTACTACGCGCTGCACGCGACGGCCCACATGGCCAAGTTCGGCACCACCGAGGAGGACCTGGCCCTAGTGGCCGTGAAGAACCACCACTACGCCGCCATGAACCCCTACGCACACCTCCAGGAGGAGATAACGGTCGAGAAGGTCTTGGCCTCCCGCGTGGTGGCCTGGCCCCTGAAGCTCTACGACTGCTGCCCGATAAGCGATGGGGCAGCGGCCGTGGTCCTGGCCTCCGAGGATAAGGTGAAGGAGCTGGGCATAGACACGCCCGTGTGGGTGGCTGGCCTCGGCCTCGCCTCCGATAGCGGCAACCTGACAAAGCGGCAAAGCTATGTAGGGCTCATGTCGAGCGTCTGGGCCAGCCGGAGGGCCTACAAGATGGCTGGCGTGGGGCCCGAGGACATAGATTGCGCCACCGTGCACGACTGCTTTACCATAGCGGAGATCATGGCCTACGAGGACCTGGGCTTCTGCCGCAAGGGCGAGGGGACCAAGCTCATCCGGGAGGGGCAGACCTACATAGGTGGGAGGATACCGGTGAACGTGGACGGCGGCCTGAAGGCCAAGGGGCACCCGATAGGCGCCACGGGCGTCTCCATGATAGTCGAGCTCACGAAGCAGCTGCGGGAGGAGGTCCAGCCGCGCGGGAGGCAGGCGCCCATGAAGAACTACATCGCCCTGGCGCACAACGTGGGCGGAACGGGCCACTACTGCTACGTAACCATCCTCAGGAGGTGAGCCCGCATGGCGTATGACCCGACCACGGGCACGCTCAAGAGCAGGAGCCTCACGCTCGCCTACGAGATACCCGTCTCCAAGATAGCCCGCTTCTGGGAGGCCCTGGCGAAAGGGAAGCTGCTGGCCACGCGCTGCAGGGCCTGCGGGCGCAAGATGTTCCCACCACAGGCGGCCTGCGACCGTTGCCACTCCACGGACATCGAGTGGTTCGAGGTGAGGGGCGTGGGCGAGGTTGTGGCCTTCACGCACATCGTGGTGAAGCCCGCCTCCTTCCAGGAATACCCGGTCTACACGCCCGCGGTGGTGGAGTTCAAGGAGGATGGCGTGCGCGTCTTCGGCTGGATGGCGCCAGAGGTGCCGAAGCGTAAGGTGAAGGTCGGCCTCAAGGTCCGAGTTGAGCCTCGCGAGGAGGACGGGCGCTGGACCTGGGTCTTTGTGCCTGTCGAGCAGGAATGAGGGCGCCCTCACCCCCTTAGAGGACCGCTCTCCCTTTTTGCCAGCTGAGCTAGCAGCCTTAGGCTGTCATAATGGCCTGCTGATATTTCTCGGAAGCCTTATACGTCCTCCTGGGGCTTGCTCGGCAGCTTTGTTGGAGGAGCTGCTGGCCGAGCTGGGCCTTGAGGGCATAGTGGACGTGCACGTCCACCCTCTCCCCATGCTGTCCGAGGAGGAGCTCCTGCGCGAGGTGCGCTTGGCCCGGGTGAGGAGGGCGGTGCTGCTGGCCATGGACGTGGACCCTGGCGTGCTGGACGAGCCGCGCTCCCGTGCGAGGTTCATGGAGGAGCTCTTCAACGCTGGCGTGTGGGACCTGAGGGCGCTCGATAACGCCAGGGAGATATTGCGTCTCGCCAGGACGCCTAACGAGCGCGTGGCCGAGCTGGCCAGGAGGCACCCGAACGCCTTCCTGGGCTTTGGGTCCGTGAACCCCTCTAGGCCCTCCTCCTACGTGAGAGAGGTGCTGGCCCAGATACGCGATTTGGGCCTGGTGGGCGTGAAGCTCTTGCCCACGCTCCAGCTCTTCTGCCCGAGCAAGGCCAGGAGGAAGCTGAAGGCCATCCTGCGCTTCTGCGAGCGCGAGAACCTGGTGGCCATGTTCCACACGGGCTGCGACCCAGGCCCCTGGGAGGCACCCGCCCTCTCGGCCTGCGCGAACCCCGCGCTGTTGGCCCCCTTCGTCCGCTCCTTCAGGCGCGTGAGCTTCATCCTCGCCCACGCTGGCAGCTACTCGGCCACGCGGCCCGGCATCTGGTTCAGGGAGGCCATGGAGCTCGCGGCCAGCTACCCGAACGTATGGCTTGACGTAGCTGCCGTGCCCTATCTGCTCGTGGAGGAGGAGTTCGTGAGCGCCCTGAGGGCCAGGGGCCTGCTCGACCGAGTGCTCTTCGGCTCCGACTACCCCGTCGTAGGTGCCTCCGGCATAGCAGATGCAGCCAGCATGGTGCTGAGCTCGCCCGGCCTGACGGCCGATGAGAAGGCGGGCGTCATGGCCTTGAACGCTGAGCGGCTGCTCGATTTATGAGGTATAGTGCCCGTCTTTGCCTGTTGAACGCTTGTTCAGTCTTCCACGGACCTTCTGAGAAGTATTAAAAGGGCCTAGAGGAGCGAAAGCTGGGGTAAGATATGTCGGAGAAGCCGTGGCTGAAGTTCTACCCACCCTGGGTGCCCCATCACATAGATTACCCAGAGGTGCCCCTGGACCGCCTGCTGAAGGAGGCGGCCGAGAAGCACCCGGACGCGGTGGCCATCATCTTCGAGGGCTACAAGATGCGCTACAAGGAGCTGGACGAGGCTGTCGACAGGCTTGCCACGGCCCTCCAGGACTTAGGCGTCCGAAAGGGCGATAAGGTGGCCATCTTCCTGCCGAACTGCCCTCAGTTCGTGATAGCCTACTACGCCATCCTGCGCGCTGGAGGCGTGGTAACGGCTGTGAACCCGCTCTACACGGAGCGGGAGCTTGAGTATCAGCTGAACAACGCGGAGGCCGTGGGCATAGTAACGCTCGACCTGCTCTACGGGCGCGTGAGGAACGTGCGGCCCCGCACAGGCCTGAGGTTCGTGATAGTTACCAGCCTGAAGGATTACCTTCCCAAGGTGAAGGCCGTCCTGGGCACCTTGCTCAAGAAGATACCGATGGCCAAGGTGGAGCGAGAAGAAGGCGTTTACTTTCTGAAGGAGCTCTTGGCCCGCTATCCGCCGAGGCCCGAGCCCGTGGAGATAGACCCGAGAGAGGACCTGGCCTGCCTGCAATACACGGGCGGCACCACGGGCGTGCCGAAGGGGGCCATGATCACGCATTACAACCTTGTGTCGAACGCGGTGAGCGCCTCCTACTGGCTGAACGCGGAGGAGGCCAAGGAGGTGCACGTGGGCGTCCTGCCCCTCTTCCACATCTACGGCATGACGACCGTGATGAACGCGCCCATCTACAAGGCGGGCGCCATGATACTCATACCGCGCTTCGATGCCAAGAAGGTGCTGGAGTCCATCCAGAAATACCGGGCCACCGTGTTCTGCGGCGTGCCCACGCTCTACGCCATGCTGCTCGACCACCCCGACCTGCCCAAGTATGACCTGACGAGCATCAAGTTCTGCATCTCGGGCGCTGCCCCCCTGCCGCCTGAGATTCAGAAGAAGTTCATGGAGATCACGGGAGGCGTCCTAGTGGAGGGCTACGGCCTCACGGAGGCATCGCCCGTTACGCACGCGAACCCGCTCGACAGGACCATGAAGACCGTGAAGATAGGCTCCATAGGCGTGCCCTGGCCCGACACGGATGCGAAGATCGTGGACCTGGAGACGGGCACGAGGGAGCTCCCGCCGGGCGAGGTGGGGGAGCTGGTCGTCAAGGGCCCGCAGGTCATGAAGGGCTACTGGAAGATGCCGGAGGAGACGGCACAGGTGCTCCGCGATGGCTGGCTCTACACGGGCGACATAGCGAAGATGGACGAGGACGGCTACTTCTACATCGTGGACAGGAAGAAGGACCTCATCAAGTATAAGGGCTACAGCGTCTACCCGCGCGAGTTGGAGGACGTGCTCTACGAGCACCCGGCCGTAAAGCTCTGCGCCGTTGTGGGCAAGCCAGCGCCGGAGGTAGGCGAGATACCGAAGGCCTTCGTGGTCCTGAAGGAGGGCTACGAGCCCAGCGAGGAGCTGAAGAAGGAGATACTGGAATTCGTGAACGAGCGCGTGGCCGCCTACAAGCGCATCCGCGAGCTCGAGTTCCGCACTGAGCTGCCGGTCTCGGCAGCGGGCAAGGTGCTCAGGCGCGTGCTGAGGGAGGAGGAGCGCAAGAAGGCGATGGCGGAGCAGGCTGAAGGGACCTGAGGGAGCCGGGAGGGAGCCGCTGAGGAAGGCTGTCAGGTGCCTCCCCCTCCCTGCCCCAGCGTTTTTGCCTCAGGCTTAAGTGATACTTAGCTGGGTATCTATCGGGGGAGAGGGTGGTCCTCTTCCCAAGCGAGGAGTGGATACAGCGGTTCAAGGAGGAGCTGAACAAGAACGAGGCTTACGCTGAGGCGGCCAGGGATTGGGAGGGCGACTTCCTCTTCGTGGTTACGCCCGATGAGGGCCTGGACCGCGAGTATGTGTTCTACGTGGACCTCTACCACGGGAAGTGCCGGGAGGCCTGCCTGCTGCCGAGCCGGGAGGCCAGGAAGGCCGATTTCGTGTTCGAGGGGCCATACTCGAACTGGAAGAAGCTCATCAGGGGCGAGCTGGACCCCATCACGGCCATCATGACGCGGAAGTTCAAGCTGAGGGGCAGCCTGATGAAGGTCATGCGCTACACGAAGGCCGCCTCGGAGCTCGTGAAGACGGCCTCGCGCGTGCCCACGGAGTTCAAGTGATAGCCGGGAGGCGTGGGAAGGCCGCCTGAGGCAGGGAGGTGCCTGCCTTGTGGGAGCTCACCCTACCGAGGACGCTTGTGATAGGTGAGGACGCTCTCGACTACCTGAGGTGCCTGCGTGGCGAGCGCGCCCTCGTGATAACGGACCGGGTGCTAGCCTCCCTTGGCTTAGCCGAGCGAGTGGCCAGCCTCCTGAGGGAGGCGGGGCTTGAGGTAAGGGTGTTCGACCGCGTGGAGCCAGAGCCGAGCAGGCGCGTGGTAGAGGAAGCCGTCCACCTGGCCCGTGAGTTCGAGCCAGATTGGATAATCGGCCTCGGTGGCGGGAGCTGCATGGACGTGGCCAAGGCTGCCTTCGTGCTCTACGAGCGCCCAGACCTGACCCTAGATGAAATCGCGCCCTTGGCCGAGCTGGGCCTGAGGAAGAAGGCCAGGCTGCTGAACATCCCCACCACGAGCGGGACGGGCAGCGAGGCCACCTGGGCCATAGTCATCACGGACGAGCGTGAGAAGCGCAAGATGGAGCTCGCCTCCCGCGAGGTGGTGGCCGACGTGGCCATCTTGGACCCGAGCTTGCCGGCCAGCATGCCCCCGCGCCTCACGGCCGACACGGGCCTGGACGCGCTCACGCACGCCCTAGAGGCCTATGTGTCCAGGTGGCACAACGACTTCTCAGACGCCCTCGCCCTCTGGGCCATAAGGGCCGTGTTCAGATACCTGCCCCGCGCTTACAGGAACGGCCAGGACGCGGAGGCCCGGGAGAAGCTCCACAACGCGGCCACCATGGCTGGCATGGCCTTCAGCAACTCCCAGATATGCATAGCCCACGCCATGGGGCACGCGCTGGGCGCCCTCTTCAAGGTGCCCCACGGGCGCTCTGTGGCCGTCTTCCTGCCCTACACGATCGAGTATAACGCCCGCGCGGCCGCCGACCGCTACGCGGAGGTAGCAGATGCCCTCGGCCTAGGCGGGGAGGGCGCGGCCGAGAAGACGACCAAGCTGGTGAAGGCCGTGAGGGAGCTCTTGCGCGAGGTAGACGGTCCCCTGAGCGTGGCCGACCTGGGCATAAGAAGGGCTGATTATGAGGCCAGGCTGGAGGACCTCGTGGACAGGGCCATGAGCTCTACGGGCACCGTGGCCAACCCACGCGACGTGGGAAGGCAGGAATACGCCCGCCTGTTCATATGCGCCTATGAGGGGAAGCCCGTGGACTTCTGAACGCCTGAACAGGGGGCAATTTATTTAAGGCATCGTGTATCCCCCGGCCCGGTGGAGGAGATGGAGAAGCCCCTAGGCCTCAGCTTCGAGCTCACGGAGGAGCAGAAGGATATCAAGGCTGCTGTCCGGGAGTTCTGCGAGAAGGAGTTCACTCCCGAGCTAGCCCTTGAGCTGGACCGGAAGGAGGAGTTCCCGATGGAGCTCTACAGGAAGGCCGCCAAGCTCGGCTTCACCAGCATGCGATTCCCGGAAGAGTATGGCGGTCAGGGCTACGGCATCCTGGAGGACTGCATCGTGGTCGAGGAGATGTGCCGCGCCGATTCCAGCCTGGGCATCGCCATCACGGCCGCCACCTTCGCCAGCGATCTCATCATGATCCATGGCACGGAGGAGCAGAAGGAGCGCTACCTGCCCCCCATCTGCCGGGGCGAGTGGATTTCCTCTGGCTGCTTCACCGAGCCAGCGAGGGGCAGCGACCTCGCGTCCAGGCTGGACACGAGGGCCGTGAAGTATGGCGACACCTGGTATATCAACGGCGTGAAGACCTTCATCACGAACGCGCCCGTGGCGAACTTCTTCGTGGTCCTCTGCCAGACCAACCC
>Ga0190367_1001088_pt1 | contig 16708 bp, 15 predicted proteins | sample 4872181011_MG_FD_171838 | JGI IMG/M metagenome (GOLD analysis project Ga0190367, IMG submission 171838) | Hydrothermal vent microbial mat bacterial communities from Southern Trench, Guaymas Basin, Mexico - 4872-18-10-11_MG | ecosystem: Environmental > Aquatic > Marine > Hydrothermal vents >...
CGGTTGACGAACGCGTAATTAGGGAGGTTGGCAGTGTAGAGGAGTTAGTTCCGGATAAGATACGAAGAAAATCCTCGCTTGACCTACCGGAGTTAACGGAGAACATGGTGGTACGTCACTTCGTTCGGTTATCCCAGATGGCCTTCTGCGTAGATACAGGGATGTATCCTCTGGGTAGTTGTACGATGAAGTACACGCCAAAAGCGGCGGAAGCTGCTGCAGCACTCCCAGGGTTTAGAGACATTCACCCGCTTCAACACGAGGACACGGTTCAGGGCGCTCTAAGGCTGATGTATGAACTCCAACAGATCCTAGCAGTTATCGCAGGACTTCCTGGGGTTTCTCTTCAACCTCCTGCAGGAGCAGCTGGGGAGTTTGCAGGGTGCCTGATAATCAGAAAGTACTTCGAAGAGCGAGGTGAGGTAGATCGGAGAACCGAGATGCTAATACCAGATTCAGCGCATGGTACGAACCCTGCAAGTGCAGCGATGGCGGGATTCGAAGTTGTAGTGATTCCGAGTGGGTCTGATGGTTTGATCGATCTTGAGGCGTTGAAAGCAACGGTATCAGAAAGAACTGCGGGAATCATGTTAACAAACCCAAACACCCTCGGATTATTTGAGAAGAACATCCTAGACATAACACGCATCGTCCATGAGGTAGGAGGGCTGGTCTACTACGATGGTGCAAATCTCAACGCAATAATGGGATGGGCAAGACCCGGTGATATGGGAGTTGATATCATGCATTTTAATCTCCATAAAACGTTCGGGGCTCCACATGGAGGAGGAGGTCCAGGATCAGGTCCTATTGCAGTGGGTAAGGAGCTTGAGGAGTACTTGCCTGTTCCCGTTGTAGCATATGATGAAGAGAGAGATCGCTACTATCTTGATTACAACAGACCTAAGAGTATAGGGAAGGTGCACGGATTCTTCGGGAATTTTCCCGTTCTCGTTAAGGCCTACGTGTATATCAGGTTAATGGGCAGAGGAGGACTAAAGCGCGCTGCCGCTCATGCAGTTCTCGCCTCTAACTACCTTGCTCGGAGAACGGAGGTCTTGCGAGGATTGAAGCTCTCGCACGCGCCGCACCTGTTAAGAAAACACGAGTTTGTGCTAACAGCAACAGAGCTTAAAGCACAGCGAGGTGTAACTGCGGGGGACATTGCAAAACGGATTCTCGACTTTGGACTTCACGCACCTACGATGTACTTCCCCTTAATAGTGAAGGAGGCGCTTATGGTTGAACCTACCGAGACTGAACCCCTAGAAACCCTAGACTCCTACGCAGAAGTGCTATCACAGATAGTGAATGAAGCATGGAGTAGCCCGGAGCAGGTGAAGCGAGCACCTTACGCTACAACGGTGCGAAGAGTGGATGAGGTGCGCGCTGCACGCCCTAAAACACGTGCCTTAACATGGAGAGACTTAAAGCGACTAAAGGAGAAGGAAGGTAGCATATAGCTAACTTGGTGTTAGGATCGAGATTGGAGAAAAGGGTTCGAGAGGCAGTATCGAACGTCATAGATCCCGAAACAGGTCTAAGCTTAGGAGATATGCGGCTGATAGACAAGGTAAAGGAGGTTGAACCTGGTGTTGTACATATCGAGTTTCACCTAACATCTCCCGCTTGCCCTCTCGCGCTTACTATAGCATGGCAGGTGAAGAAGCGCGCGGAGGCTGTAGAGGGAGTTAAGCGAGTGCGAATTACTCTTAAAGACCATATGTTCTCTGATCAGATCAATAAGTACCTTAATCAGTCCTAACAGGCTTTCCGTAAAGCGCGAAAGGAGAAACACGTTCTATGAGGACGCGGATCCATTGACCTTGATATGAGCGCGTCCAATCTGGCAGTATTACTGGTTTGTAGTTCCTAGTCCGTCCCTCCATACCTCCAAACGGAGCGGCACCTGTGATGAGAGCGTTAACGATAATTCCCTCATATGGTACGTTTCTTTCTAAGCAGATCCTACGAACAAGCTTCGATAATACTCGTGATCGTTCCTTAACTACCTGTGAGGGCAGTTGCTTCAGTTTTGCCGCGGGAGTTCCTGGTCTAGGAGTGAATTTAGCGACGTTAACGATATCAGGTTTAGCCTTCTGAAGAATCGAAACAGTTGCACGAAAGTCTTCCTCTGTTTCGCTTGGAAAGCCTACGATTATGTCTGTGGCTATAGACATATCAGGGAATGCGCAACGGATTCTTTCAATTAAGGAAAGCCACTCCTCAGCAGTATACTGGCGGTTCATCTTTTTGAGTATCTGATTACTACCGCTCTGGAGAGGGATGTGTAGGAAGCGGTAAAGTTTATTGGGATACTTTCTGAAGATTTGAAGTAGATCGTCGATAAAGCGAATCAAATGATTTGGGTTCATCATCCCTATACGAACAACAAAGTCTCGGTCTATGCTACAGATCTGCTCCAGTAGTTCAGGCAAGGTATACCCGACGTCTAGTCCGTAAGCACCGGTATCTTGCGCCGTTAGGTAGATTTCAAACGCTCCCCGCTCTGTTAAACACCGAACAGCATCAACTATAGTCTCAGGAGGAAAACTGCGAAGACTGCCTCGTGCGAGCCGTACAATGCAAAAGGAGCATTCCCCTACGCAACCGTACGCGATGGGTAGGAAAGCGCGTCCATCTTGGTGGAGAAGAGGGATGCGGTTCGATCGGACGCCCTCGATAAAACTGCCCTTTGGTGCGGAGATAGCCTCTAGGATATGCTCAGAGGCATTCCAAGGAAGTAGAATTGCTTCAGGGAAGACCTTTCGAAGAAGCTTGCTCTGAACGCGTGGCATGCAGCCTGCTATGATGACACGCTGATTGCCTAGTTGACGCAGTTTTTGTAAGTAAGCGAGAACGCGATGTTCAACGGGTTGGCGTACTGTACAGGTGTTTATTATAACAACATCTGCATCCTCTGGACTCTTTACTGGTATATGACCGTGCTTCTGAAGAATTTCTTGAATTAGAAGGCTATCTGCTTTGTTGAGGGCACAGCCGAAGGTCCTTATGTAAAATCGCATGTAGGATACGATAAATCGTGCTTGCTAAAGGCTTAAGGTTTAGGGTTGCTCAAACTGAGTTTACATAATGGGGTATACAGGCTTATCAAATTGTTTATTGAATAAGTGAGAATGAAGCGAGGGGGAGAGATGATCGAAAGTAAACTCAAGCTGGAAACATTGGCAGATGTCCTTAATGCTCACCATGTGGTTAAATCTGATTCACAAATAACACCTGTGTCAGCGGTGGTAGCGATGGATGCGCCTGTCACAGTTACCGCTGTGGTAAGACATGTGAATGAGGCAGCACTGCTGGATGAAGTCCTAAGTAGGATACCAAACCTCGAAGAGGAAGCGCAAGTTGGCAGAACAAATCGCTTGCTGCCGCTGGAGCTTCCTGATTTAGAAGCGGCGTAGTCTGTAGGGAAAGGAGAGTATAATTTCTCCAAAGCGCACCGGGATAGGAGTAGGTTTCCCTGAGCCACGGGTACGTTTCTTTGCAATTGCGTCTATCAGATCGTCGAGTGTTTCGCAGAGAGTATCCGTAACGGTGTAGCAATTGCCGATCGAATACGGGCTATGTGCATCGCTTCCGCCCGTCGTAGCGAGTTGGTAGCGGTTTGCGTACTCTTGGGCCAGTGCAGAGGACCTCCTGAAAGGAATGCTCTTTGCGTTGTGCGTCTCTACAGCGTGAACAGGAAGCTTGCTAGTTGGTTTTGGCAGGCGAAGGCTTAGCGTGAAGGGGTGTGCAAGTACGAGAATGCCTGATTCAGCTTTAGCTAGTTCAGAGAGCTGTAGTAGTGGGATACCGTCTTCTGCAAAGAACCCTAGAGTGAGGATGTGAAACCCCTCCCTTACACGCACCTCAGACCCTCCCACAACGAGTAAGTTTTCTGGAGCAGCGTTAGCAACTTCTCGAAAGGCAGATCTGGCGACATGTGAAGGCTTGTGGTGGGTTACTATAGCAATGCCCGATAATCCGTGTTGTATTGCGATCTTAGGAACTACGTTTGGTCGGAGGCTTGAGTCTCCTGAGTGGATCGTGTGTATGTGAAGGTCTATGCGAGGTAGACTATTCTGGTCGCTTTTTCGCAAGCTCGGCTTCTAATCGCTGTATCAGATCTTCAGGTATCTTGGGGAAGAGAGGAATAGGCTTGCCTATGGTGTGTTGGGGTGGGAAGTCTTCTTCGAGGAGAGCCCATAGGTTTTGTTCGGGTAGGTTACCGAGTCCAAGCTGACTCCATATCTGTTTAGCGGTGTTGGGGAGGAATGGGTACAGTAATATTGCGAGAGCGCGAACTAGGCGAGCGCAGGACCCGATAATGCAAGCAGCTTCTTCCTTTAATCCCTCTTTGATTAAGCGCCAGGGTTCTCGTTGGCTTAGTAGCTGGTTGCCGTAGGTAGAGAGATTGAGTATTGTGTGAAGAGCGCGGTGGAACTCAAACCTGTTCATCGCCTCCTCAACCTCTTTAGCTACCTGTTTGATACGTTCTAGCGTCTCTGGCTCATGGTCCTCTGGTATGGTTCCATTGAAGTAGCGTTTGATAAGTACGAGTGTTCTGTGAACAAAGTTACCAAGATTGGAGACAAGGTCTTCGTTGTGCCGGTGAGCGAGCTCTGTCCAGGTGAAGTCGAGGTCCCTGTGGAGTGCAATAGAGAGGAGGAAATAGCGTAGGGAATCGACAGGAAAGTTCTTGAGAACATCTTCGATTTCTATGATCCATCCGATGCTCTTTTGCATTCTTCTACCATGTAAGGTGACGAACTCTCCCGCGACTATGGAGCGAGGAAGCGTCCACTCTCCGTAGGCTATCACGATTCCAAGCCAGAAGAAAACGTGTGGGTAGATGTTGTCCTTTCCGATAAAGTGGTAGATTTCAACATCTCCGGTCCAGTAATTCCGCCAGGCGTCTGGATCTGATTGCTGTTGTGCCCAATCAATGGTAGCTGATACGTAGCCTATGGGTGCATCAAACCAGACGTAGAGAACTTTGCCCTCAGCTCCCCTAATCGGAACGGGAACCCCCCACTGCATGTTGCGCGTGATGCACCAGTCGCGGAGACCGCTCTTTAACCAGCCCTCTGCGAAGTTTCTAACATTTTCAGGAAGTCTGTCGTTCTTAGCGATCCAGGCACGGATCTCGCTTTCGATCGAAGAAAGCCGGAAGAACCAGTGTTTGGTTCGACGTACCTCAGGAGTTGATCCACAGAGTGCACATCGAGGATCGATCAGATCGGTTGGCTTTAGGAAGGATCCACAGTTGTCACAGGCATCTCCTCGTGCGTAGGGGTAACCACAGTGAGGACAAGTACCGTTCACGTACCGGTCTGGGAGGGCTCGCTGGCATTTTGTACAGAAGAGTTCCTCGTACTCCTTTTCGTAGATGAATCCCTTCTCGAGGAGTTTAAGGAATACTTGTTGTGTGAGCGTGTAGTGGTGAGGGAGTGTTGTTCTGGAGAATACATCGAGGTCGCAGCCTACGGTCTTCAACTGTTGATGAATGATGGGATGGTATCGGTCGGCGATGTCTTTCGGAGAAACGCCTTCTTTATCAGCTTGAACAGCTATGGGAGTTCCGTGTTCGTCGGTTCCGCAGATGTACAGTACATCGTAGCCGCGCGCTTTTAAGTATCTCTTAAAGGCGTCAGCGGGGATGTAGGTTGATCGTAGATGACCTACGTGTAGCCGACCGTTTGCGTATGGAAGTGCGGCAGTGACGATAGCACGACGTGGCAAGCCTTTTGCGCGAAGAAATTCTCTCATTAATGTTAGCGATGGCGGTCTTCCTTCAAGCGCGGTACGTGGTCTGCGATGCTAGCCGTTTTGTAGAAGAAGGAGGAGTTCTCATCGAAGACGGTCAAGTAGTTGCTGTAGGAAGAGCGGAAGAGCTGCTTCGAAGGCTTCCACAAGGCTGCGAGAGGTACAATTTTGGAAAGGCGATTATTGCACCAGCTCTTGCAAACGCGCACACACATGCAGCCATGACTTTGCTTCGAGGATACGCTGATGATATGGAGTTACACACGTGGCTGACGAAGTACATTTGGCCTGTTGAAGCCCTACTTACAGGGGAGCACATCTACTGGGGATCTCTCCTTGCCTGTGTAGAAATGGCACGAACGGGAACCGCGGCATTTTGCGATATGTACTTCTTCATGGACGAGGTCGCACGTGCCGTAAAAGAAGTAGGTTTGAGAGCGCTGCTCTCAAGAGGTCTCATCGGAACTGCTGACAAGGAGTACGATGCTCTAAGAGAAGGAGTGGACTTCTGCGCCAAGTGGCATGGGGGGGCTGGTGGGAGGATACGGTGCGCGTTAGGACCGCATGCACCGTATACGTGTAGCCCTGATTACCTTGCAAAAGTTGCTGAGGAAGCAGATAAGTTAGGAGTCCAGCTAGTTATTCACGTCGCAGAGACTGTGAAAGAGCCGCAGCTAATTAAGGAGCAGTTTGGTAAGGATGTGGATGAGGGCGTTTTCGCGTATCTTGACCACATAGGATTCCTGAGCGAACGCGTTGTTGCAGCACATGGTGTGTGGTTAACAAGAAAGGACCTTGATGTGCTAAAGGAGAGGAGGTGCTGGTTAGTGCACTGCCCTATTAGTAACTTGAAGCTAGCAAGCGGCGTTGCACCGCTTCCACGGCTCCTCAAGGAAGGGGTTCGTGTTGCGCTAGGAACGGATGGCCCTGCTAGCAATAATACGTTGAACATGTTTTTGGAGATGCGGGTCGCGGCTGTGCTGCATAAGGGTGTGAATTTGGATCCGGTAGCAGCAACCGCGGAGCAGGTTTTCGACCTAGCTACACGGCAGAGTATGCGAGCTTTGGGGTTTGAGAACTCGGGGGTTATCGCGGAGGGTGCTTCAGCAGATATAATGGTCGTGGATCTACAGGTGCCTTGGACTCGACCCATATTCTCCCCGTACTCGCATCTAGTGTACGCCACAACAGGAGCGGAGGTACGAGCCCTTATGGTTGCAGGAGAGTGGGTCGTTCAGGACTTTCGGATAGTTACTGTAGAAGAAGCAGACGTGATGAAGCGCGCGGAGCGTATGGCATATGAGCTTGTAGCGAAGGTACGGGAATGCCGGGAGAAGTAAAAGACCCTAGTTTAGCGGAGGAAGGGTGGCGGCGTATCGAGTGGGCACGTCGTCGTATGCCAGTTTTAGCTAAGATTCGCGAACGTTTTGTACAAGAGCAACCACTTGAAGGAATCTGCATTGGTATGGTTTTACATGTGGAGGCTAAGACAGCCGTTCTCGTCGAAACGTTAGTTGCAGCGGGAGCGAGTATAGCGATAACAGGGTGCAATCCTCTCACAACGCAAGATGCGGTAGCCGCGGCGCTATACACACTAGACCAAGTAAACGTATATGCGTGGAGAGGAGAGACTACGGAGGAGTATTATACCAACATTAATCGGGTTCTTTCGCATAAGCCTAGTGTTCTTGTGGATGATGGAGCGGATGCCATAGTCTTCGCACATACGCGTTGTTCTGAGGTGTTTGAGAACCTAGTAGGCGCTACTGAGGAGACAACGACAGGTGTGCGGCGACTTTGTGCAATGGAGCGAGAAGGTCGTCTTCGGATTCCGGTTATTGATGTAAACGACGCGCGGACGAAAACTTTGTTCGATAATCGCTACGGAACAGGTCAGTCGGTCATTGATGGAATACTGCGAGCGACGAACGTACTTTTGGCAGGTAAGACGGTAGTGGTAGCGGGGTATGGGTGGTGTGGAAGAGGCATTGCACGTCGGTTAGCTGGAATGGGGGCGCGCGTTATCGTATGCGAAGTTGATCCGGTGAAGGCTTTGGAAGCGTACATGGATGGGTTTCAGGTAATGCCGATGCGGAAAGCAGCAAAGATAGGTGACCTTTTCATAACCGCTACTGGAGTGAGGGATGTAATTCGTCGTGAACACTTCGAACAGATGAAAGATGGAGCGATTCTTGCAAACGCGGGACACTTTAACGTCGAAATATCGATCAGCGATCTTGAAGCACTTACTGTGGAAACCCGAGAAGTACGCTCCTGTGTTCAAGAGTTTAGGCTGGTCAATGGACGACGTTTGTACTTGCTTGGTGAGGGGCGGTTAGTTAACCTAGTGTGTGGAGATGGACATCCGATTGAGGTTATGGACATGAGCTTTGCGAACCAAGCGCTGTCTGTGGAGTATTTGTGGCGAAATAGAGGACGCTTAGAGCCACGTGTTTACCCGGTTCCGAAGGAGATAGACGAGTACGTTGCACGCATGAAGTTGCAGGCATTCGGTGTTGAAATCGACGAGTTAACGGACGAACAGCGTGCTTATATTTCGGATTGGCAGATGGGGACGTGAGCGAAATCGAGAAGGATGTAGATCGGCTCTACGTTCAACTACTCGAGCGTGCTTTCCAACAAGTTAAGCCAGTTCAGGTTTCTCCAGAGCGCTTAAAACTGCCCGAAATGCGAGTAGAGTACGAAGGTCGATCTACTGTTATCATGAACTTTAAGGCGATTTGTGAAATACTGCGACGGGATCCTCGGATTCTAGCTTCATACTTTGGGAAGTCTCTGGGAGCATCGTATAGCGTGGAGGAGGGAAGGCTCTATCTTCATGCACGTTATCCACCGGATACACTGAAGTCTGTACTTCAGGGATTCTTCCGACGATACGTTAAGTGCCCTATCTGTGGGTCACCCGATACGGAACTCATTCGTAAGCAACGACGTATGGAGCTTGTGTGTGAAGCGTGCGGTGCTGTGTCGGCGGTAGAGAAGATTTAGATTTTCAGGAAGACTTATAAAAAAGACTTCGCTGTTAGAGCCGATGGGTAAGCGAAAGGTCCTCACTGAGAAGTTCCTCAAGCAAGAGCTAGTGCTCCCTTCGGAGGGGCAGTGCTTGGGTTGGGTTAAGGAGATGGTTGGTGAGGATAAGGTCATCGTTAGTTGTACTGATGGCTATACGCGGCTTTGTCGAATTAAAGGCGGTCTTCGTCGTCGCGTATGGATTAAGCCGGGAGATGTAGTACTAGTGGAGCCGTGGGATTTCCAGTACGAAAAGCGAGGAGATGTAGTATGGCGATATCCCGAAGCGCATGTTGAAGAGCTTAAGCGGCGGGGGTACTTGCCGAGCGAGGAGTCCGAGGAACTTGCTTAATTTTGTCTTTCGATGAGGATAGGCTTCTAAGAAAGCTAGCACTACACGACCGCCGTATCGATAAGGAAGTTCGTCAACGAGTGAAGCGAAGCGAAGATTTCGAGGTCATGGAGGAGGTCTTTGATCGCAGTACGATGCTACTTCTATACAGATTAATAGTCAACTGGGATCTCAACACGATAGAAGGGTGTGTGAGTGCAGGTAAGGAGGCGCGTGTATACTACGCTCGGGGAAAGAGCGGTACGAAATATGCGGTTAAGATCTATCTAACAGCAACTGCTGAGTTCCGAAAAGGCATGTTAAAGTACATTGAAGGAGATTTTCGATTCCGTAGAATACGCAGAGATACGCGTCATCTGATATACACATGGGCGAAAAAAGAGTTCAAAAATCTGAAGACCTTTTATGAGGCAGGCGTACGAGTACCACGCCCCTATCGTGTTCTCGGTAACATTCTGGTTATGGAGTTTGTAGGATATGATGGCGTTCCTGCACCACTAATTCGTGAGGTAGGAGTTGAACCTAATACGCCGGAGCAAGCATTTAACACGATACTAAGCTACATCCGCTTGGGCTACCAGAGAGCGCAGTTGGTTCATGGGGACCTCAGCGAGTATAATGTCATGAATTACGACGGGGAGCTCATTATCATAGATGTCTCACAAGCAGTTCCTGTAACACATCATTTGGCTATGGAGTTACTTTACCGTGATGTTCGAAATATATGTAGGTGGTTTGAGCGTGTATACGGGTTGGAAGCTGATGTAGAAAGGATCGTACAGGAAATTGTCGGGGGAAGCGCGTAAGAACTCTACTGATTTCTGTGAGCAAACGGTAGTTGTTCCTCCAGATCGTATTGGCGTTCTCATAGGACGGGAGGGTAAGCATAAGCGATCTCTGGAGCGTTTGCTAGGGGTTCGGATTGAAGTAGATAGCAAAACTGGAAGGGTGAGGATTATTGCACCTTCGGAGAATGTGGAAAATTTGCTGAAAGCAGTTAACGTCGTTAGAGCGATCAGCGTAGGATTTTCTCCAGATCGTGCGCATGCTTTGCTTGATGACGATTACTTTCTTGATGTAATCGAGTTGAGAGACCTGGGGATTTCGAAGAAAGATTACGAAAGACTGTTAGGGCGAGTTATTGGTGAGAAGGGAAAAGCAAAGCGTTTGATAGAGGAGGTTACGGAGACGTATCTGTCTATTTATAGAGGCAAGGTTGCGATTATAGGGACAGCGGAGAATATCGAAGCAGCACGGCACGCAGTTCGGATGCTACTTCAGGGTAGACAGCATGCGACTGTGTATCGGTACCTCTTTAGCTGGCGTCGTCGTAAGAAACGAGAGCGAATGCTCCTATGGGAAAAAAGGTACTGAGAGAACGCTACGAGCGGATAAGCCCCTCTGAGTTCTTCTACCGGTACCGGGACCTAGCAGGGTTCTCGAATCCAAGTAGGGCGCTGTTTTCAACCGTAAGAGAGCTTGTTGAGAACGCGCTTGACGCTTGTGATACGTATAAAATACCCCCCACTATTTTCATAAGAGTAGAGCGTGTTAAGGAGGGTGAAAGAGAGGGCATTTATCGGGTTAGAGTTGTGGATAATGGCATTGGCGTGCCGAAGAAACGTTTAGCTGAAGCCTTTGGTAGCGTTTTGATTAGCAGTAAGTACCAACTTCGGCAAACAAGGGGGATGTTCGGACTAGGTGGAACAATGGCTATTCTCTACGCACAGATTACTACAGGGAGTCCTGCGCATGTGTTTTCATCTCAAGGTGGTGACAAAATCTTCCACATCTGGGTCCGTATAGACATCGAGCAGAACACTCCCGTTGTGGAGAATACGGATGCTACAGAAAATCCTCAGCGGTGGCGGGGTCTTGGAATCGAGGTTGTAACAAAGGGATGGTATCGAGGAGCAGCTTATCGTATTCTAGAGTACTTGCGTAGAACAGCGATAATTCTACCATATGCTACTATGACTTATGTTGATCCTGATGGTTGGGTGTACCACTTCCCTCGAACAACGAGTATGCTTCCAGAAGCACCACGCGTAACAAAGCAGCATCCATCGGGTGTGGACCTAGAGACTTTACGCAGGTTGGTCAAGAGATACCGTCGGTTCAAGCGCTATACGCTTCTTAGATTTCTGAAGACCGCGTTCTCACGGGTAGGAGATCGAACTGCTAGAGAACTTTTGGACTACGCACAGTTCCGTACCGGAAATCCGAAGCTGGCGCCTACTACGCCACTTAGAAGCCTTACAAATGAAGACCTCCGTCAGCTCTACGAAGTACTGAGTACGTACCCGCGATTTTTGCCACCAGATGGTCGCTGTCTTTCACCAATCGGACCACAGTTGTTAGAGGAGGGTGTGAAGCGCATGTTAAAGCCAGATTATGTACATGCGGTTCAGCGACGACCCAGCTCCTGCGAGGGACATCCGTTTATCGTTGAAGTTGCACTAGCATATGGCGGCGCTATACCGAGTGAGGGAGTTCGCATCCTTCGCTTTGCAAACAAAATGCCTTTGCTTTACGACGAAGGAGCGGACGTTGTATGGAAGGTAGTTTCTGAGCGCATAAACTGGCGTAGATACGGGATAGACCCTGATGCGGATCCTATCGTAGTCGTTACACACATTTGCTCAACACGTATTCCTTACCGATCTGTAGGTAAGGAGGCGGTTGCCGATCGCCCTGAGATTGAGAGAGAGCTAGTTCTAGCCACTCAGGAGGCTGCGCGGCGGCTTAAATCGGATCTTGAACGAAGAAGGCGATATGAGCGATACCGTGCGCGATTGAGCCTCTTTGAGCGATACTTACCGAAGATTGCAATGTACTCTGCTGCACTCGCGGATCGTGAGGTTCCTTCCATCAATGTGCTATTAGCTAAGCTGCAAAGGGGGGTTCGTGAGCAAAAGAAGGAGACAGGAACGTAGGGTACTCACGCGTCTTAAACGGATTGGTCTTCAACTGTGTAGGAGTATTGAAGAAGGTTCGTTTCCTGAGCTATACATACCTAGCCGCTCAACCACGAACATTGTGTATGACGCAAGACTTCGACAGTACGTACTGGGAAAAAAGAAGATACGGCGTAGTAGTAGAGTCGTTACACATCTACGGCCTCTAACTCAGCTTCTTTGGATAGCACAGATTGCTAAACAGCTGATTAGGGAGGGGAAAAGCAGTACGCTTCGCGACATTTACTATCTCTCGATGGCTGAGGAGGGTGTGGACTTCAAGAGCCAGAGAGAGAGCGACAAAACTATCGCAGATCTTGAGGCGCTTCTCGGTGCTGCTCGCGAAGATTTTCACATTTTCCCCGAAGAACGCTCTGCAATATTCGGCGATCTAACCATTGAGTACACAGTGCCAGGTTATGAAGGACAGCGGTTAAACCTCACCATTCACCCAGATGGAGTTATGATAGGTCCTGCACTCGCAACAGCAGAATTTGTGGACACTAGCGCAGAGCGTGTGATTGCCGTAGAGAAAGGTGCGATGTTTACACGGTTTGTTGAGGAACGCGTCCACGAACGATTTCGTGCGTTAATCGTACACACAGCAGGGCAGCCTCCACGAGCTACACGATTGCTACTTCGGCGGTTAAACCAAGAGTTAGGACTACCTGTTTACATATTTACTGATGCTGATCCATGGGGGATGCACATCGCTATGGTGATAATCTCCGGGTCTGCTCAATCAGCACATATTCCAGGATTAGCAGTACCAGATGCACAATGGTGTGGAGTATGGGCCTCAGATATTGAACGCTACGAGCTTCCAAGTGAAAGATTGACTGCGCGCGATCTGAAACGTGTAGAGGAGCTTAAACGAGACCCACGCTATCAGCGTAATCCATGGAAGCGAGAGCTACAGGTTTTCACACGAAAGAAACAAAAAACCGAACTTGAGGCATTTAGCCGACACGGACTTACCTTTATAGTTGATCAGTACTTGCCTGAGCGACTAGGTCTCTAGCCATGTCGAAGCGCAAAGAAGAGGCACGAGCTATCGATGTGCTAGTGCGCGCACTAGCGCTTATCCTGCTACTAGGAGGTATAGGAGCCCTACACGTAGTTACTTCAGACCCTACGGTAACGCCCTACCCAGGCATGTTCCAGTTCCTCGGCATCACCCTCATCGTCATCGGCACGTTCTTCCTCCTCGTACGCCTTAAAGGAGACTAAACCACTACTTTCTTCATAAGCGGGAGGAACGCATCTGTGGTATCAGGAAATACTTTTCAGGAAAGCCATCCGTCATCGTATGTAGGGGTATACTGAAAAAAGCTAAAAGTGAGCGTGATGAAACACCTGATAGAACTGGGCCCGTAGCTCAGCCTGGCAGAGCGCCGGGCTCATAACCCGGTGGTCCCCGGTTCGAATCCGGGCGGGCCCACTAGTGGATTGCAATCTCAGTGATTACTGCGTACACGTATAGCGTATGAGGTTAAGTCTCCGAAACGCTGAAAATACTTAAAATGCAGGTGGTGAAGACACCTGATAGGGCGAGCCCGGGTAGCTCAGCGGGAGAGCGTCCGGCTGAAGACCGGAAGGTCGTGGGTTCAAGTCCCACCCCGGGCACCACCTAAAGCTAAAAACCCGTTCATCGCACTCTGTGTACAAATCAGGGCCGGTCGTCCAGCCTGGTAGGATGCCCCCCTGACGCGGGGGAGGTCCCCGGTTCAAATCCGGGCCGGCCCACCACCGCTCTGAAACAACAGCGAGTGTGGAGGATCGATCTAATCGGATAGTATCAAGACGTAAAACTGATAGAAACGGTTTCTCCGTTTGACAATCTGTCTACAATAGCGAAAAAGCTAAAAAAAAGCAGAGGTCCGTTGATGTCTAAGAGTAGCATAACTGTAAGGCTTTGCATCGCCATCGTCGTCTTAGTAATTGCCTTTGGATTCAGCGCTATTCCCACCACTTCAGTAGTACCTAAGCAACTACAACCACCCAGTAGGCTAAAATGGCAGGTTAGACCAAGTAGTGACTGGATTTACGACATATGTTCGATTAATGATGTAAATGGTGATGGTATCAGAGACATCGTTGCTGGCTCTCTTGACGGATACGTGTACTGCCTTAGTGGAGCAGATGGATCAACCCTATGGAGTGCAAACCTAGCAGGGGGAGTGCGATTCGTTTCAGAGATTGATGATTGGAACGGGGATGGTGTAAACGACATAGTAGCTACATCCTACGATGCGTGCTGTGTCCATATTATTAATGCAAAATCCGGAGTTACACTAAAGTCGTGGTCTGCACCAAATACCAATCACAAAATCTTCACAGCAGCTATTCTACCAGACGTTACAAACGATGGATATCCTGAAATTGTTGTTGGATGCTGGGATGAGGGTGCAACTTATTACGGGCATACCTACTGTATAAAGGGAAAAGAATTAACAACGCACTGGGTACACAGTCACGGAGTAACAGGGCTCGAAGTTAGGGCGGTTACCGCTCTTTGTGTGATACCTGATGTTAATGGGGATGGATTTTGGGATGTAGTCGCTGGTCACGAAACAGTCTGTGCCTATTATAATCGACTTGTGTGCATTAGTGGTGCGAATGGTGAAGCAATTTGGGGAGGTCTCGCTGCAACTTCTAGTAATCCTGAGCGCATAAACTGGGTGATAGCAGTACCAGATGTTAATGGAGATGGGTTCTGGGATGTATTTGCGACGGGTTGGTCCTTATATAATGGATATGAGATTTGGATGATTGAAGGCGATCAATGTAATGAAATTTGGCATGAATACCATCTCGAGTTTCGCGCCCGATGCGCAGTCAGAGTTCCTGATATCGATGGAGATGGAAAACCAGAGGTTGTAGTGGGTATGGATGATGTAGTTTGTTATAGTGGGGCATCGGGCAATCAGCTATGGACACTTAGTGTGACCGGAGGTCCCTGGTCCATTGGCTGGAACGGAGATGCAAATTCAGACGGTATCGAGGACTTGATAGTAGGCTGCAGCGAAGTAGATGGCGGGGTATCGTACGGGGAGGTAGATGTCTTCAGTTATGAAAATGGCGATCTCTTGTGGAAGTATCAGATGGGGTCGATGAATATTACTGCTGTTTGCTCGGTAGGGGATATCGACGGTGATGGAATAAGCGATGTTGTAGGGGGTACGGATATAGGTATGGTTTTCTGTTTGAGCGCGGATGCTGTACAACCACTAGGTCAGATAATAACACCCTCCGATGGGGATTACGTACCTCAGCAGATTACGTTTGAAGTACAAGCATCAGATAATGGGCGTGTTGATTCCGTGGCACTGTATATCGACGATGCTTTTGTTAGCTGGATGGACTACCAAGATAATTTATGGGTATACACGCATACATTCTCGCTAACCGAAGAGGGTGCACATACTGCTTACGTAGAAATTTACGATGCAGCAGGAAACGTATACCGAACTGTACCCATATCATTTACCGTAGATCTTACTGAGCCATCACTAACAGTTACGGGTCCACCCGATGGTTCATATTTGAGCCAACAAGATGTAACGATAGAATGGACTAGTAGTGATAATTACGGTGTAACAGAGCACGAGGTCTGGGTAGATGGTAGTCTTCACGCTGATAATCTGCCCGGTACGCAAACGAGCTATACTGTTACTGGTCTCGGTGAGAGTAGTTATACGATTGAAGTCAAAGCTTATGATGCGGCGGGTAACGTTGACTCTGACTCCATCACTATTACCATCGACCTTACCGCTCCTGAAATAAACATCCTTATTCCTGAAGAGGGTGGGGAGTATGCGCCAGGAGATGTTACAGTTATGTGGGAGGGGTCTGATAACTATGGTATTGATTACTATGAGGTTAGGATTGATGGAGGTGCTTGGGTAAATGTTGGTACGGAGACGAGCTATACGTTCCATGATGTGGGAGAGGGATCGCATACGGTTGAGGTTAAGGCTATCGACTTTGCAGGTAACGAGGCTGTTGCCTCTGTGGAGTTTACGCTGAAGGCAGGAGCACCGCCAGCCCCTGAACAACCACCTGGAGTGGGTGGTCCCAGCGCTCCGACAGCTCCAGGTCCTGAGGAGGCTGTGAGGGGTGCTGCTCCTACGATGCTGTATGTGGGGATTGCTGTGGCGGTGGTTGCGGGGGTGGCGGTTGCGGCGGTGCTGTTGCTGCGGCGTAGGCGTGTAGCGGGTTCGGAGTCTGCGTAGAGAGTTTTTCTGGATAGGTTTGTCTTCCTAGCGTAAGGGTTTTCTTTGCTTGCTTTAGTTTCTTTAGTGAGTGAAGAGCTTCGTCTGTATGAGGTTACGCCGGTTGGGCGGGTGGTGTTTGCGCTAATGGATGGTCCGCTGCGGTTTGGAGAGCTGCGTCGCAGGACGTCGTTGAGTGAGACATGGCTGAGTAAGGTTCTGAGGGAGCTGTTGTTGGCTGGTGTTGTGGAGGTGGGTCCTGATCGACGGTATCGGCTTCGATGGCGAGCGGTGGAGCGGCTTCTACGTAGGGATCTGGAGATGATTGCACGACTGGCGATGGTGGAGCTGGTTACGATGGTTCAGGGGGTTGTTGCGGTGTTTCTGAT
>Ga0190367_1001090_pt1 | contig 16697 bp, 17 predicted proteins | sample 4872181011_MG_FD_171838 | JGI IMG/M metagenome (GOLD analysis project Ga0190367, IMG submission 171838) | Hydrothermal vent microbial mat bacterial communities from Southern Trench, Guaymas Basin, Mexico - 4872-18-10-11_MG | ecosystem: Environmental > Aquatic > Marine > Hydrothermal vents >...
GTGGAGCTATACCCCAAAGCAACGCCGAAATCAATGCTAAAAACTCACCCTTCATAACCCAAATTCACTCATAACTTTAAATTTTAGTGTCCAAGGCAAATGCTTAAAATATTTAAAATTTTTACACAGAATGAATCATCCCTTGTAAACTCATCCACATTAACAATCGTGTGTTTGATAAACGTTTTTAAATTTCTAGAGGAGTTTGTTCCATGAAGGTCGTTGCTGGAAACTCATCACCAATTTTGGCCAAGAGGATAGCTGAAAGGTTGGGATGTGAGCTTGCAAAAACAACATACAAGGTTTTTCCAGATGGTGAGCTTTACGTTAGGATTGAAAACATAGATAGGGATGTTGTGATCGTGCAGAGCATAAACTCGAATAACGATTTGGTTTACCTAATGCTGATGTTTGACGCACTTGAAGGAGCAAATGTAACCGCTGTAATACCATACATGGGATACGCAAGACAGGACAAGAAGTTTGAAGAGGGCGAGGCTATAAGTATAAGAGCTATTGCAAATCTAATTGAGAGCTATGCTGAAAAGGTTGTAACTGTAAACATTCACAGTGAATCAGCTAAGAGATACTTCAAAAATATTGTGGATGTTGATGCAATGCCTCTAATTGGTGAATACTACAAAGGTAGGGATGTAGTCATGATCTCACCAGATTTAGGTTCTTACAACAGGGTTAAGATTGCTTCAAACTACGCTGGATGTGAATTTGACTATCTTGAGAAGGTTAGAATTGATGCTGAGACTGTCGAGATAAAACCTAAGAGTTTGGATTTAAAAGGTAGGGATGTTGTGATCGTTGACGATATAATATCTACTGGTGGAACGATTGTTGAAGCTACTAAAGTGCTAAAGAATTGTGGAGTCGAATCTGTTGAGTGCGCTTGTGTTCATGCAGTTTTGGCTGGAAATGCTTTGAACAGGCTTTATTCAGCTGGTATTGGGAGAGTTGTTGCTACGGATACAGTGGAGAAGCCCGTGAGTGTTATAAGTGTTGCAGATGCGATAGTTTTAGCTTTGAGGTCTTAACGGTATTTTCACTAACTTAATGGAATAGATATAACATTCACCGTTCTTAACACCAGACAATTGTTTTTGCAAAGTAATTTCAGATTTGACCACTTATAAAAGGTTTTGTCAACCTTCAAACCGTTTTTGTGTATTTCAATCGTTATTGGTATATTATGAGAACGTATGGACCAAATATACATGCTAATGATCGGAGTGTATGGGATTTACCAAGATGGTTCCAAATTTGAGAAGAACCAACCAGACAGCCAAGAGTTTCAATTTGTTGAGTTCCTTTAACTTGAGTTTCAAAACTTGCATCTGTAAGTTTCTATTTTAAAAAGTTAGTAACTCTACATTTAGCTCATTGAGTGAGTAAACGTCATATCTCTTTTCTCGTTTTTAGTAATGACATAACAGTTTTTCTCAATTATCTTCAGCTTTTAAACTGTTTTCATGTATTTTGAGTTTTGTTGAATAGTTTATGGATACATATAATTAAACAATATCGTGTGTTTCGATTAAAATTCAAAGTTTCAACAACCAAGAGAACAGCAAGCATGAGCATCCAATTCCGTATGTTATCTTTAAAACGATTATCGACTTATCCCCGTCGCAAAATAGCCAGGAGTGCTTTAAAATTTTGATCATTACTCAACTTTCTAAAATTCAGTTTTAACTCTTTATCTACAACAAACTTTGGTAAATCTCGTTTGTGATATTCTCTTCCTTTTTTGGTCTTAAGCCAGTGATTTAAAGCTTTGGAAGGTTTGACATTGCCGTATTTGACACTTAATGACTTACAAATCTACTCTTCAGCTTCGTATTCGAAAACTATTACATCTACTCTATCCTTAAGGTCAGAAGGGATATGTAATTCTGCATTTTCTCGTTTTTTCTCCGGATTTCCATCACCATCGATAACCAAAACTGCTCTATTGAAATTCCCAAATTTTAAGCTCACTTTTAGTTGTCTATCAATTTTAGTATTACAGTCTGCTGCCAATTTCTTTGGCTTTACTACAACATCTCTTGGAATTAATCCCTCCTTTTTTAGTCTGTTTACGAGTTTCTCAAAGAACTCATCTCCGTACTCATCTTCGACGAAAAATCTAAATCTGACCATACAACCATCCTTCGCTGAACGTTATACCAGCTTCCTTGAGCTTTTTCTTAACTTCCTCTGGGTTCTCAATTCTCCTGAATTTAGTTTCTCCAGCAACTTTCTCAACTATCACGAGATCTGCTGGGTCAGTCATATCAACAACTATTGGTGAGTGAGTTGTTATTATCACAGTTGTCTCACTTGATTTCAGCTCATCTAAAAGCTTTTCGAGTGTCTCTGGATGTAAAGAGTTTTCCACTTCATCTATTATCAATAGAGATGGCTTTAACTCCAAAGCTGTTAATATTGCAAGTAGTTTGTATAATCCGTCTGCAATGCAAGCTGGTGGGAGTTCTAAGCTATCTTCTTGGACTTTGAGGTAAACTCGCTGATCTTCAGTTACTGAAAAACCTAAGTTAATGTTTGGGAACAGATACAAGATTAAAGTAGCTATCCTATCTGGAATTCTGTTTCCCTTGAGGTAGAGGTTATATAATACAGAGTTTAAGTTGCTTCCATCTTCTATAAGCCAATCTTCCCTTTTTAATGGTGATGGTCTTTTGATTTCGTTAATATTAAGTTTTAGAATGAGTGTTTTTGAAATTAAGTTCGAGATCTCTTTTATAATTAGAGGAGCTAAAGGAAACTGAAATTTCTCATTATAAAATTCAGCAGGTTTTACTAAAGGACTTAGAATTGCTACTGATGATTGGGATGGAAATATAAGATAACAGAGTGCTATATTTATATTTTTATAATGATAAAGTGTCATAGTTGCAGTTAAAGACAAATTTAACAATGTTAAGCTTTGAGATGGAGTAATAATATGATCTATTACAATCTTGTCTTCACGTAGTTCAGAGACTATCAGATTTTCTCTTTCTTCTTTAAGGAAATCTTCCATAATTTTCGGTATTAATTTGGCATAATCACCCTTATACTCCGATCGTATTCGTCCAGGTATTAATTCTAAGCTAAAATCACTGTTAATCTCAAGTTTTTCTCTTACAATCTCAAACTTTCCACCTCTACCAGTAAAAGTGGTTTCAAAACTAACTTTATAAGTCTTGTTGCCATTAATATAATCAAACAAAAATTTGACAGAAATATCAAGCTCTTCTTTCCTATCCCAAACAGCATTCTGATAACCCCACCAATACCTAAACGGATTTATGTCCTTCTCAACGTAAATCTTCCTCAAAAGCATGAACAGATCGACCAAATTGGTTTTACCGGTTGCATTAGCTCCAACCAAGACGTTAAAGTTTCTAAGCTTGAGTTTGCAATCCCTTAGACTCTTGAAATTCTTAATATGTAACTCCTTTAGCTTGAGCATTAACATGTTATCTCCCTCAAGTTTAAAAACGTTGAGATGAGAAATTAAACATCACTAATATAGTAAAATACGTATCCATCCACTTCAACCTTCACGTTACCCCTCGTCTCACCATAAACCATCCAACCAGGCTTATCACCACAGACACAACAAACCTCTGGATAATGCCTTTTTCCATCAGACCAAGCTATCAAAGTTCCATTTACTAAAACGTCAGCTATGACCTTAGCCTTCTCAAAATCCAAACTCACACCCTCAACCCTAACCCTAATAACCCTCATCAGTATGTCCTAGCAACTCCAACAAGATAACCTTTTCCACTGCACATCACACACTCCCCTTCCAAACCCACGTCAAGCCACTCAGGAACCTCCTCAAGCCTACCAAGAACACTTCCATAATTCTCAAACTCCCTCTCACAATCCTCACAAGAGTATGTGAGAACCAAAAGTCTCTTCTCAATAGCATCTGCAACATCCTCAACACTCCTACATATCAAAATCTTTTCCCTTACGCTGTCAATTGCCTTCCACCTTAATCTCTCCCTCAACTCTCTACCCCACTCAACAACCCTCTCGGGCGTCACATCATCAAAATCTACACTAAACTTCCTCCTCTCATCCCTAAACGATACGACAACCTCACGATTCTCAGCCTCCCTTGGACCAATCTCAAACCTTATTGGCACACCCCTAAGCTCCCACTTGTAGTATTTTGCACCTGGTCTCTCATCACTATCATCCAAAACAACCCTAAATTCTTTGAGTCTCTCATAAAGCTTCCTCGAAAGCTCAATCACACCCTCCTCCTTCCCCTTGTATAGTATCGGTATTATAACTATCTGAACTGGAGCAACATCAAACGGTAAAATCAATCCCAAATCGTCTCCATGTATGGAAATTAGAGACGCTATACACCTCTCAGATATTCCATAGCACGTCTGATGGACGTATGCATGATCTCCATTTGGTGTCTCATACTTTATGTCAAACGTCTTTGCAAAGTTGTCGGCCAAGTGGTGAACTGTTCCAATCTGAAGTGTCCTCCCGTCTGGCATTACCGTGTCAAATGCAATCGTGTAATCAGCTCCAGGGAACTTATCCCACTCAGGCCTCCTGAATATCATGTATGGAATTGCAAGAAAATCGTAAAACTCCTTATACAACTTTATTGCATTTAGAACTTGCTTCTCAGCTTCTTCATAGTTTCTGTGTGCCGTGTGTGCCTCTTTAAATGATGTAACCTCCCTAAGCCTTATCAACGGTCTTGTATGCTTTGTTTCATATCTAAAGACGTTCACGATCTGGTAAACCCTCAAAGGTAAATCTGCATGACTCCTTATCCACAACTTGAACATGGGATAGATTGCAGTCTCACTTGTAGGTCTCAAAGCCAGCTTCACATCCAAAGGCTCAAGACCTCCGTGAGTGATCCAGTAAACCTCATCCTCAAATCCCCTTATATGCTCACTCTCCTTCATGAGTAGTTCTTCTGGGATCAGGGTTGGGAAGTAAACTTCATCATGATCCCTGTCCAAGATCTCTCTGAGCTTTGAATAAACGAGTTGTCTGAGCTTAAATCCAAAAGGTAGCCATACGTATAGACCCTTCACGGGATACCTTATGTCCATTATCTCAGCCTGCTGAATCACCTCATGATACCAATCCGAAAACTCAGACTTTGGAGGTAGCACAATCCTAAGCCTACACACCCCTATTAAACTTTTCTGATTACGGGTAACTTAGCAAATTTCGCACAAAACACATACTCTCATATACGTTCAAACAGATTCCTAGTTATCTCATCATCGCTGAGGTAACAACTTGGATCCTCTCCCCACAGGTTCCCAGCCCTCAATGCTCTCAACCTGAATCCACCACAGACATCCCTGTATGCACAGATACCACACCTCCCCTCAAGCTTCCAATCCCCCCTTAAATCTTTCAAAAGTTTATCCTTCAACCATATATCCAAAAAACTTCTCTCCTTAACGTTTCCACAGTTGTAATCCCACCAAAACTGATTTGGATGGACATAACCAAATGGATCTATGTTTACAAGATTCTTACCACTCCTATCTCCCCCTCTAAACTTCAAGAACTCGTAAGCCTTGAATGCCAATTTATCATCAATCTCCCTAAGCTTGAGACAGAAGAAGATCCCATCACATGGATTGTCAACTGTTAATATTTCACCATCAAAATCGAAAGCCCTATCAAAAAGATACTCCATAACCCTTCTCCTCTCACGATTTGAGACATCCATGCTGAAATCAGCTCTACCAGATGGAACTAGGTGATAAAGGCAGAACCTCTCAATCTCAAGCTCCTCACAAACATCCAAAACGTTCTTCACCTCTTCAAAGTTGAATTTTGTTAGTGTAAATCTGACACCACTCATAACTCCCACAGATTTCAAGTTCTTCAAACCTTCAACTGCCCTATCAAACGCACCGTCAACACCCCTAAATTTATCGTGAACATCCCTACCACCATCCAAACTAACCCCAACGTATGAAAATCCATAATCTCTAAGTCTTTCAGCTACATTCAAGTCTATAAGAGTTCCGTTTGTTGAGAGTGCAATTGGAACTTTTGAGTATCTTGCAATCTCAAATAGATCTTTCCTGAGCAAAGGTTCACCACCACTGAAGAGTATCAAGATTGCAATTTTGTTAACATCGTTTAGAACAGACTTCAGAGTTTTTGTGTCAAGCTCTTTTCTCTTATCTGTGTATGCATAGCAGTGTGCACATCTCAAGTTACACCTTGCAGTTACATTCCAAACTACAACTGGCTTAAGACTTCTTCTCAAGGACTTCAAGCTCTCTGGAATGTATTCATCATCCTTATACGTTAGTTCCCTTGAAACCGTAGCCTTACCAGTTACCATCTTGCTCAAACTTATCATTCGAGTTAGTTGCCACATCTCAATTTAAGCTTTTTACCATTGCAAAAATTGACAATATTCCAATTAAAAATCTAACCAAAGTAAATCTTCAGCAGTTCATTCCTAAATTCAGCTCTTACAACGTCCTTAAGGGCAAGGGATTGAGGTAAAAAAACAATTCTCTTCCAGTTTTTTGCTATAACAATCAGCTCCTCACCCCTCTTTAACAACTTCAAATCACTCTTCTCAACGAATGGAACCTTTATTGAAAGGACAGAGTAAACACCTTCCTTTTTAATCTCTATTGGCCTTTGATAGCAGAAAACATCTGTTGGATCCCTTTTACCGTATATCTCATCAGCAACACTTTCAAGCTCCTTCCCAACAACCTCACAACCTCTAAATTTAACCTTGAATATTGGGATTGGAAATCTCTCCTCGATCTCCCTCAAATGTTCCCTCTGAATCTCTATCCATCTTGAAAAGTAATCTCCAACGTCATCTGGGAATACTTTGTTCACTATGACGCAATCCACACTGTATCCAAATAGATTTAGATACGTAAAAGCCCTCTCGGATTCCCTTATAACCATCTTCTCAGGATTCATAACTATCCTAACACTTGAAATTGAACTCTCAAGAACATCCTTGATTTTAACCATCCTAACATATAGATCCTGAATCTTGTTTAGGACATCTTCAGATGGGAGTGGGACGTTTATGATAGGCTCAGCAATTGGCTTGACAATCTTTAAAATCTTCTTCTCAATACCAAAAAATCTATTCATATACCACCTTGCAACCTCTGGAACACTCAGAAGCCTCAAGGTTTCGCCAGTTGGTGCACAGTCCAGTATTATAACATCAAACCTTCCACTCTCATAGTAGTTCAAGAGATGTAAGAGACTTGCAAGTTCATCAAATCCAGGAAATATTGCAAGTTCCTCAGCAACTACATCATCTATTCCTTGAGATTCAAAGAATAGGGTAAGATACCTCCTTATCGAATCCCAATGCCTCTCAAGCTCATACTCAACGTTCACCTCCATTGCGTATAGATTTTCTTTTATCTTTGTTGGAAATGGATTTAAGTCCATCTGAAATGCATCGGATAAACTGTGAGCAGGATCTGTTGATATTACGAGTGTCTTGTATCCAAGATTTGAAGACTTCAAAGCTGTTGCAGAGGCTATTGTTGTCTTGCCAACACCACCCTTCCCCGTGAAAAGTATAATCCTCATGTATCAAGTCTTGATGGACTGTTTAAATGATTCATGGATAGTTGTTGGAATAATAATTTTAATGTAGTTACTCTTTGTGACAATTTCTCAATTTCTGAAAAATTTTCTAAAGGTATAGCCCACGGATTCAAACCTCGGTCGTCGGCTCCAAAGGAGTATGTTCTACTATACTATAAAGAACCCTAGTTCTCAACGCAATTAAGAGAAAAAACATTGCTCTGTTAAAAGAGTGATAGTTGAATCTAACATTTAAATAGATGGGGGATAATATTTTGTTAGATGTTACTTATATATCTCCAAATCACACACTTAATTTTCAACAGAGCAAAAGACATGATTAAAAGTGAGAATACTATCAATTCATATCTACTCAGAAAGATCATTGAAACCCTCTTCTCTTTGGCATATAACTTCAGATTAAAGTAAAAGCCGTAAGTAGGAAAGGATTGGTTGTTAAAATATCAGTCTATTAGCTTTCAACTTCTACCAATTATTGATGGGAACTATGGTTTGTTAAATAAGTTGTTAAAGACTGCTTTAACAACTCTCTTAAGTTGTTTAGTCAAGTTGTTTAGTCAGTTGAAGATTAACTAAGATTAAATATTTCTTTAATTATGATTTTAACTTTGTTTAATTTCTCGATTTTTAATCTTCCAACCTTCTTAACGATTAAGTTCTTCTCCACAGTAAAGATTGAATGACAGTGAATGTAACTAACCTTTTTGAGTTTGCCTTCCTCTAAATCTTCAGGTTTTAATTTTACTTCAAAATCCTTTAATTGCTGAGAAGAGCTTATTTTAGTCACTATTAAGTCTCTCGAAATTATATTTAACTTTTCAGAACTTAGAACCAATACAGGTCTCAACTTCTTACCGATTAAATCAGTGAATGGTAATTCCATGATCACTATGTCTCCTTCTCTAAAATTCAAAGAGATCTTCTGCATCTTCCCCCTCCCTAAGAAGCTTAAAATACGAATACCGTTTTAAATCATCAATGAACTTTATTTCTTCAATGCTTAAAGTTACCTTAGACCTCTCCGGAATATCTAACTTCTCTAACGGAATTAAAACACCCTTCTCGTAAATGCATTCTATCTTCTTCATATATCTCGTTTTGAATCCTACATATTTTAATATTTCTGCTTAAGAATAGCGGATATTTTTCACCTTTTTCCATTTCAGCTTCAATCTCATCAAGTTCTTTAAGCTTTTCTTCGCTTAGCTCTTCAAAGCCTAAGAAATTGTCTATCTTGCCATCTATGACATCTAACTTCTTTATCCTCTCTAAATAACTTAGAATCTCTTACATCAAAATTTTGCCTAAGAGTAGTTTATAAGTGTTGCTCAGGGTTTTAAACATAATCGTCAAACGTCGTTTGTCATTCATATATTTCCCGAACGATATGCCTATTTTTCAACAAAGCATAAGAAACCAGTTGTTTGTAGGTGATGATTATGGCAACTGATATAAATATTAACGGCTATGAATGTCACGACAAATATGGATGAGAATATCCATAAAAGGAAGAAGGATACTTGTGAGTTGCCACATTCTAATTCGAGAGGTTTTGCTTGAACGGCTTAAAAAGACTCCTTTTATACTTTATAAGTTACTAAACGAACTTTTAGAGAACTTTTTAGACTTGTGGGAGGCAACACGTCGACAAAGAATAGTAGCCCCGCGGGGATTCGAACCCCGGTCGCCGGCTCCAAAGGCCGGCAGGATTGACCGCTACCCTACGGGGCTTCATTTAAACAACTGATTGGATGATAATAAAGATTTCGATAACCTTAAGTTCTCTTAAATGCCTTGCGATCATGGGTTGGATTGAGAGATACTTTGAATTTGATAAATACGAACAAACTTGAGAACGGAGATTTTGGCTGGTTTGACAACGTTCATGACCATGGCATACATAATCTTTGTGAATCCACTGATCTTGAGCGTTGCAATGGGGAGAGAGGCAATACCATCAATTATAACTGTAACAGCCGTTTCTGCGGGTGTTTCAACTCTAATGATGGGAATTTATGCAAAGAAGCCATTTGCACTTACATCTGGTATGGGTTTGAACGCATACTTCACATACAGTGTGTGTCTGGGGTTGGGTTATTCATAACAGGTTGCCTTGGCAGCTGTATTTGTAGAAGGTCTCATATTCATCCTCCTGTCTGTCACGAAGGTTAGAACAGCAGTCATAGATGCAATTCCTCTCTCTCAGAAGTATGCAATAGGAGCTGAAATTGGTCTCTTTCTAACGTTGATAGGGTTAAAGGAGGCTGGTATAATTACCGTATCTGTAACAAATCCAAATGCGGTAGTTCCTGGATTGCTACATCCTGAAGATTGGTTACCAACTCTAAACACATCCTCATTCAAAATCCCCCAGTTCTGGATTGCAGTTTTTGGAATATTCTTGGCAAGTGCGTTGATGGTTAGAGGGATCCCTGGTGTCTTACTGATCTCAATTCTAACCGTTACGGGTATATCAATTCTCATGGGACTATCACCACCTCCCGAATATCTACCTCCAACACTTGACTACACGTTCATGAAGCTCGATTTGACGGGACTTCTAAACGTTGGAGCAATTGGAGTCATCTTCGCACTTTTCATGGTTGACTTCTACGATACACTTGGAACTGTAGCAGGTTTGAGTGCCAAGGCGGGATTCATAGATGAGAAGGGAAAAATACCAGACTCCGAAAAGATTCTACTGACAGATGCATTTGGCACGACGTTTGGTTTAGTCTTGGGGACATCGACTGTAACTACATACATAGAGAGTGCTGCTGGTATTGAGGAGGGGGGAAGGACTGGATTTGTAGCTGTCGTTGTGGGATTACTTTTCTTAATTGTGGGACTCTTTGCGTCTCCAGTTGCAAAGATAATACCATCGTTTGCAACCGCTCCAGCTTTGATAGTTGTAGGATTTCTGATGTTGAACGTCATAGGTAAACTTGATTTTGAAGACTACACGGAAGCTTTGCCTGCATTCTTTGTGTTGGTAACAATTCCTTTCACATTCAGTATTGCAGATGGAATTGGACTCATAAGCTACTGTATCTTGAAGGTTGTCTCCGGTAGGGCTAGGGAGCTTTCCATGCTACTTTGGATTTTGGCTGACATATTTGTCATATACTTCCTGGGTTATAAATGGTAGCATTGAAAAGACCTTTGAATCTTCAACAATATTTTCTATCAAGCAGAATTCATTTGGCTTGTGTGCATTTCCAACGAAGGTTGCCCAGACTGCTGTGTGAATCCCAAAGCTCCTGAAGAAAGATGCACATGTGTTACCACCAATCCCAACAACTCTAGCATCAATCCCACGCATAATCTTTATAGCCCTCTTCAACCTCTCAACAACTTCACTTTTCTCTGGAGTTGGAGGTGAGGAGTTCTTCTGTAAGACATCGATTTCAATTGGCATACCATCCTCCTCAACAAACCTCCTTCTAACATCATAGACAACATCCAAAACTTCATCAAGATCGTAATCTGGAAGAACCCTACAATCCATGTAGCTAACATCCAATCCAGGAATTGTGTTAACGTTGTCAACATTCCTCTCCCTCTTCGTAGGCTCAAACGTTGAGTGTGGGGGGTTGAACATCTCGTTCTTAGCGTTAAACCTATCGTGCAGTGTTCTGTCAAGTTCAAGTAGGAATCTCATAGCCCTTCTGTTTGCATTAAGCTTTGGAAGACTTGCATGACTCTGAATTCCATAAACCTTAAACCTAAGCCAAAGTATCCCCTTTTCAGCAATCTCAATCTCATCCCCCCTCTCACTTCCAGCATCGGGAACTACTACAAGATCTCTCCTATCAAAAATCCCCCTCTCCAACAGATACCTAATTCCATACTCACTACCAGTCTCCTCATCCGAGACAAAAACCAATCCAAATCCAAAGTCTGGATTGAATTTATCTGCAAGTTTTGAAACAACCTTACCAGCGAATATGGAGGAAACTATCGATTGGTTGTTATCCTCAGCCCCTCTCCCATATATCTTTCCATTCGTTACGACAGCCTTAAAAGGTGGTGTCTTCCAAAGACTTAAGTCCCCCTCAGGAACTACATCCAAATGTGAAACTATCCAAATGATCCTATCTCCATCACAAACCTTTACAACCAAATTTGGTCTAACTCCCCCCTTAGCTCTCTTATCCTTTGCATCAAACCTCTTAACTTCAAAATCCTCCAAAAGACTCTCAACAAACTCAGCCTTATCAAATTCCCCCTCACCACCGTAATCTGGACTCAAAGCCTTGATTTCAATTAGTTTGCATGCTGTCCTCACCATCTCATCCCTAAAACCCTCACAAAGCATTTCAATTTCTTCTTTCATCTGAAATCACCTTCCATATCTTTTTTTCAAGTTTTTTCACCTCCCTCAAAACTTTCAAATCTTCACTACACTTTAGTCTCTCCACCTCAGCCAATATTCCCGCAAGAGATCTAAAATCTTTTGAAGATTTATCATATATCTCCTTAAGCTTTGAAATTTTGCTTCTTGATAAAAAATCGAATTCAAGAATTATTAAAAGATCTTTGATTTTCTTTGCAAGCTTCCTCCCATCATCTGTAAACTTCAAAATCTTCCTTCTCCCCTCAAACTTTGACTCTATTACAGCAAACCTCTCAAGCTCATTCAAAATCTTTGAAACGTAGCTTAGGGGTAAATTGACCTCCTCAGCTATCATTGAGGGATACACTACTCTCCCATCTTCCTCAGCTTCAAGTATCTTAACCATTATCTCAGCAACCTTACATTTAATCAGGAGTTCCTTCAGCATGAGTTGAATTCGACAACCGTAAAATAACGCTTCCCATAGGTTGAAACATGAAGATATTTATAAAGGGTGAATGTGCATACGTCCCCTTCTCAAAGAAGGTTGAGAGGGAGTTTGGAACTAGGAGAGGTGGTAAAATTATACTTCACCCCATAGAGGTAACATACATCGTTTTAAATAGGGATGGGGTTGTTGTGGGTGACGGGGAGATGGGGTTGAAAGATGTTATAGATTGGTGCATGGAGAGAGTTAAGAGATTCACATCCATGTATTGTGTTTATGAGGATTTGAAGGGTAAAGGTTATAGAGTGAGATTTCTTGATGATTACATTGTTGGAAATCTTGTATTTTATCCAATTGAGGAGCATGATGAGATTAAAATTGGAGAACTTACAAAGCTTGAGAGATTTGTCCTGTCAATTGTAGATGATGAAAACGAGGTAACTTACTATAGTGTTGAGGAAGTTGACCCTGTTGGAAGGAATGTGGAAGATTTTAAGGCTGAAGGTGTATTGATTGGTAATAGAATTGTTACTGACGAATCCATACACAAACGATACTTCTACGGTAGCCTTAAAGGAGAAAAAACATTTCTTTCAATAATTGAGGGAGCCTATTTGGTGGAGAAGGATAGACTAAAAGTTTACAAGGGTCTTGAAGTTCTGAAATTTGAAGATCTTATAGAGATTGGGAGGATGATGGATTCAAGGTTTGAAAGGAGGTTTGAAGTTTACAGGGATTTAAAGGATAGGGGTTTTGTTGTAAAGACTGGATTGAAGTTTGGTAGTGACTTCAGACTATACGAATCACTCGAAGATTCTCACTCAAGATACCTCGTAACGATAGTTGATGACAGACCCTTAAAAGCTTTTGAGATCGTTAGAGCTGTTAGACTTGCCAACAGTGTTAAAAAGAGCATGATATTTGTTTACAAGGATGGAAGAAACAGGTATGTGAAGTTTGAGAGGATCAAAGTTTAACGTCTTTCAACGAATTTTTAATTGACAAATGACGGTTTAATACGACGATAACAGAAAGGCTTAAATTACATGATCTATCATTAAGTTTGCCTACTTCTGGGTGATGGTATGTGGGAGCCAAACGTAATATGTATCGCTTGCAGGTGGTGCACGTATCAGGCAGCGGATATGGCTGGAAGTCTTAGATGTTCGTATCCAACAAGCGTGAAGGTTGTTAAGGTTCCATGTAGTGGTAGGGTTGAGCCCGAGTTCATAGTAGAAGCTTTAATGAACGGTGCGGATGGTGTGATAGTTGGTGGATGTCATCCAGGGGACTGTCACTATAAGGAAGGTAACTACAAGGCTTTAAGGAGGTTCAAGATACTTCAAAAGATACTTGACGAACTTGGAATTGAATCTGAGAGGGTTAGATTGGTTTGGATAAGTGGATCTGAAGGAAAGAAGTTTGCTGAGGTCATGAGAGATTTTGATGAGACTTTGAGAAAGTTGGGACCCCTAAAGAGGTGATATCTTTGAAGTTTGCATACCTATTGATAAGTGGTTGTGGAGGATGTGACATGACTTTCATAGATCTCTCAGACAGGTTGATAGATGCTCTTGAAAAGATTGAAGTTGTCTTTTGGGCTCCAACGGTTGCAGACATAAAATACAAAGATTTGAAGGGAATGAAGGATAAATCGATAGATTTTGGCTTTGTTGCTGGAGCTGTTAGGAATAAGGAGAACGAAGTGTTGGTTAGGGTTATGAGAGAGAAGTGCAAGATTTTGGTTGCATTCGGCGCATGTGCATCTCTTGGAGGAATTCCTGGAATGGCAAACATGCACACAAAGGATGAGATATTTGAGAATGCCTACATAAAAAGTCCAAGCACTGAAAATCCAAATAAAACAATTCCTCAGCCCTTGAGCAAGGAAGGTGAATTTGAACTCACACTACCAGAGTTTTTGGATTACGTTAAGCCAATAGATGCTGTTGTAGATGTCGATTACTACGTTGGAGGTTGCCCACCACATCACGAACACGTTGCAAGGATTGTTGAGATGGTTGTGACGAGAAACTTGCCACCAAAGGGTTCTTGGATAACAAACGGAAAGGCTGTATGTGACGTGTGTCCGAGAAATCCCACTACAAGGAGTTACGTTCGTGAGATTAAGAGGATGCATGAGAGTACACCAGATGAGGGTTGTCTTCTTGAGCAGGGATACCTATGCATGGGAGCTATAACTCAGGGGGACTGTGGTGCACTATGTCCAAAGGTGAATATTAGGTGTGCAGGGTGTGGGGGTCCAATTCCACCTACCTGGGATTTTGGATTGAGGGTTGTGAGTGCACTTGGTGCAATATTGGAGGATGAAGGTGTTGTTGATAAACTCCTTGAGACTTATCCTGTCATCACCAAGATCATATACAGGTATTCTTTGCCAAAGTCTATGATAAGGAAGGGGTGATTTTGTGAAGGTTGAGATTGAGCCCATGACAAGGCTTGAGGGTCACGGTAAGATTGCAATATTCCTGGATGAGAAGGGAAACGTTGAAGATGCATTCTATCAGATTGTAGAGTTTAGAGGTTACGAGACATTTTTGAGGGGTTTGCCAATTGAAGAGGTTCCAAGAACGGTATCAACGATATGTGGTGTTTGTAGATCCGTTCATCATACAGCAGCAACAAAGGCAAGTGATGCGATTTACGGTGTTGAGCCAACTGAAACTGCAAAGAAGATAAGAGAACTTTTTTTGAATGCACATCAATTTGAAGATCACTGTGTAGTTCTATATGCACTTGGACTCCCAGACTTCGTTGTTGGTGTTGAGGCGGATCCAAGTGAGAGGAACATCATTGGATTGATTAAGAAGGTTGGAGTTGAGGTTGGAAAAGATGTTTTGAGGAAGAGGTTTGCTGCTGTAAAGATACTGGAGATTCTTGGAGGGAAGCCAATTCATCCAGTTGCTGGAATTCCGGGAGGTTGGTCTAAGAGGGTTACTGAGGATGAGAGGAAAGAGATTGAGGGATTGGCTAGAGAGATGGTTGAACTTGGTGAGATGACACTTCAGATATTTGAAGATTTGATACTGAAGAATGAGGAGAAATTTGAGCTTTTCACATCAAACTGTTACAGGGTTGTTGTGAACTACTTGGGAACTGTGGATGGGAGAGACAGGATAAACTACTACGATGGCTACCAGAAGGGGATAGACATGAAGGGTAAAGAGCTTTTCAGATTTAGAGGTTTGGAGTATCTGAATTATATAGCTGAGATTGTTTTTCCATGGAGCTACGTAAAGATGCCATACTTCAAGCAGATAGGTTGGAAGGGTTTTGTTGATGGGGATGGGACGGGGATTTACAGTGTTGGGCCTTTGGCTAGGTGTAACGTATCGAGTGGAATGAACACACCAAAAGCTCAAGAGGCTTACGAGAGGATGTTTGAAGTTTTGAAGGAGAAACCCATACACTACACGATGGCATACCATTGGGCTAGGGCAATAGAGCTTATGAACGCAGCTGAGAGGGTTCTTGAACTTTCACAAGATCCAGATATAACCAATCCCGATGTGAGGGTAGAGCTTAAGGATGTTGTTGGAGAGGGGGTTGGTATTGTGGAAGCTCCAAGGGGAACTCTGATACATCACTACAAAACTGATGAGAGAGGAATTGTTACAGATGCAAACCTCATAGTTGCAACGACACAGAACCATCCCACAATAAACGTAGCAATAAAGAGAGCTGCAAGACACTTCATAAGGAACGGTAAGGTTGACGACAAGTTACTGAACTACGTTGAGATTGCATACAGACCCTACGACATCTGTCAGGCTTGTGCATCCCATGCTCTACCAGGGAGGTATCCAATTGAAATATTGGTTTACAACAGTGAAGGGGAGGTTGTCAAGATTCTAAGAAACTATGAAGATAGTAATAGGTTTGGGAAATCCCATACTGAAGGATGATTCAGTTGGAATAAGGGTTGTGGAGAGATTGGGAGATGTTGATGCTGACGTTGAAATAGTTACAACGTGTTTTGATGTGGTTGGGAAGTTACTGGGATACGATAAAGCGGTAATAGTTGATGCAATGGTTGGAAACAAACCAGGAAGAATTCACGTATTGAACGTTGATGATCTTTTTGTATCTTACAATGTCCCTGGATCTCACAATCTCGACTTGGCTACAAGTTTAAAGATTGGATACGAGATTTTTGGAGATGAGATGCCAAGGGAGATAAAGATCGTTGCAATAGAGGTTGAGGATATTGACTTTGGATGCAAATGCTCTGAAGAGGTAGAAAAGGCTATACCAAGGGCTGTCAAAATCGTTATGAAT
>Ga0190367_1001092_pt1 | contig 16691 bp, 17 predicted proteins | sample 4872181011_MG_FD_171838 | JGI IMG/M metagenome (GOLD analysis project Ga0190367, IMG submission 171838) | Hydrothermal vent microbial mat bacterial communities from Southern Trench, Guaymas Basin, Mexico - 4872-18-10-11_MG | ecosystem: Environmental > Aquatic > Marine > Hydrothermal vents >...
ATGCTTAATAACCTCTTCTCAATATCGATGTCTTCCTTGGCATCTATGGGTATTATGTTTGTAACTCTTCTATTTCTATGTCCTATGAGAACATTAACCGCATTATTTGTATAGCATGAGTGATTAGTAATTATATTAACCTTTTCACCTACTTCAACTTTCTCCATACTAGTATCTAGTAATGCTATTTCTTGAGATACTCTACTAATTGACCGTACCCTTTTAAACCACCTCTGATCTCCTTGTCAAAGTATCTACCACCAGCATTAATCACTGCTACATTGCCATTTGAATGCTCAGGTACTGAGATAATTGTCGCAAGTACTGTTAAGGCACAATCTTCAATCTTTGTCGATCCATATACTAGTGCTTGTGTTCTATCATAGTATACGTAATTACCGGGAAATAAATGAGTGTATATGGGCTCCACTATGTCAAATCTAAGTGTAGGTGTTGAACCAGCTCCTATGATTTCCGGCTCCAAGCCATATCTTTTAAGAAACTTTAATGTTACCTCCATGAGCTCAGCACTACGTTTAGCTATATGTTTAACTTCCAAGGGATTCCTAGCACTATAAGCGCTTCCTTGATGTGTAACTATACCTGTAAATTCTAAACTAGAAAATCTTCTCAATTTCCAGGCAAACGAACCTACATTTTCGGGTCTAATACCAAGCCTTTGATAACCTACATCAACCTTAATACAGTATTCTATTTTTAACCCTTTACTATGAAAGCTCCTATCTATAAGACTTGCAAGCCTTACATTATCGATTCTTATTATAACCCTTACGTCTCTCTCAATAAGATCTGCGATTCTATCTAGTTCCCCACTATCAACTATAGGGTAAGCTAGCATTACAGTATTAGTTATGCCTTTATTAACTAATGTTTCAGCCTCTGCTACACTACCGCATAGAAACCCTTCAGCACCAGCTTTTTCCTGTAGTCTAGCTATGAAAGTTGACTTTGTTGTTTTAAACATGGGCCATAGGATCTTACCCTTAGATCTTACCTTATTAGCTATAGTATAGACGTTTCTCTCCAACTTATCAAGGTCAACTAATATCATAGGTGTAGGTAGCTCATATATCTCCAGCACCTAAAACTTCACCCACTTCTGCAACTATTTAAGACGTTTTACTATATTTTTATATTATTAGCTCACGCTATACCGCATAATTAACTGAACAAGCAAGCAGTAAAAGTTAGAATATTTAGGAAGTATTTAGATTAATCTTAACCATAGCTCTTCAGAAATCTTTACTTCTTATTTGATAACGAATGATCCAGCCCTTTTTCCAGCATAAAACTTTTTAGAAGCTTAACATCCTTGGAAACAGGATTTTAGCCTATAGTGGTTTAAATTCCGTGAAAAAGAAAGAAAACTGATAGAAGCCAAAAAGTATTTCCATAGTAGTCTATAGTTTGGAGCGTGAGTACTATTGAAAATGCGATTCCTAAATGAAGCATTTAGGCTCGTAAATGAGCTTAGGAAATTCGGTGAAATAGTTTCAGGAAGCCGGCGGGAGGAAAAAATTGTAAAATACATACTTGATAAACTTCAAAGCTATGCTGATGAAGTAAAAATACATGGTTTTAATGTAACTATGTGGATTGATAATGGCTCCCAACTTTATGTGAAAAATAAAAGTAAGGAAGAACTAATTAAAGCTGCAGCTCTCCCTTACACACCTAGATCTCATGTTGAAGGAAATATGGTGTACGTTAGGGAATTTGGTATTAGAGAAAGTAAAGTTGATGTTGAAGGTAAAATAGTGTTAACAGAGTGGGCAAAAGATCCTGATGAAGCTGAACACCAATATTTAGAAGCCATAGAACATGGCGCTTTAGGCTTGATTTTAATAGATAACTACCCTTCCAGACTTAGGAGAATAGTTGTAAAAGGTACATATGGATATTCTTATAACCCATCTATACCTCCTCCGATACCTGCTTTAGGTATCAGATATGAGGACGGTTTAAAACTAAGGAAAATGATAGGTACCGATAGTGTAAGTGTTGAAATAGAAACTAACGTTAAAATAGATTTCGAAGCCGAAGGAAAAACTGTTGAAGCAATATTTAATGGTTCTTGCGAGAAGGAAAAAATACTAATAACAGCACATCATGACCACTGGTTTTCAGGAGTTTCTGACGATTTATTAGGGGTAGCCTTCCTACTTTGGGAAGCTGAAAAATTAAAGAGACAAAAATTACTTCGGGAAGTTAGGGTTATAAGTTTTGGAGCAGAAGAATGTGGTGCACCATATTTTACGGAATGGTATTGGTCGTATGGTTCAAGATGGTACGTAAAGAATGTAGCTTTAAAATACGGTTTAGACACAATATACGCTATCTACAACTGGGATGTCGTAGGTAAGGGTGAAATAGTAATTTCTGCTTCAGGTTTCGAATACCTAAAATTTTTAAGTAGAAAAGTAAACCGCGTATTTCTTGAGTTAGACAGCCCATACTTTGATAGTTACTCATTTAGTTCCTTAGGCCTACCGTCAGCAACAATAAATACTATAAGAAATGTAATGGACATATACCATACAGATAAGGATGTTTTAGAAAGCCTTGATTCAAATACTGTTAAAGAAGCATTTACATTATCTCATAAAATCGTCCATGATCTTATAAGTGAAAAACATGCATTAGATACCTCTGTAAATGTAAAAGTGTTAGAGAAAATTTTAGAAAGCGAAATACGGAAAGGTAACGTTAAACCTCATATTCTTATGAAATATGGAAACCTAGTGGAAAAATATGGCGTCAGAGCCTTAAGTATGGCTATAACTTCTGAACTTGTTAAACCTATACATGAAGGAGACTACAGAACATCATATAGTCCATTAATTCAGAAATTCCTTCCCGAATACATTTATTTAAGAAAATGCATTAGCCATGTTCGTAAAATATTAGCCATGATATCTGAAGGCTTTTTCGACAATGTAGTAACTATTTTAAAGAACATACCAAGCGAAGTTATAATTTCAGGGGAAGAGAAAGTAGTCCCTCTTATTAGAGTAAAGCCCTTATTGAAGCATTTAGAATTAGGGAATAGAGATGTTGTCCATAGGAGCTTAGCTGATTTGCTTAAATGTCTAGAAAAGAGATCTTCAACTAGTTTAGAAAGAACTCCTGAAATTTTAGAAGAAAGGTTGAGAAAAATATGGAGATCATTATAGAAAAACTGAAACCTAATAGGCTTAGAGATTTTAAAAAGCTTGTGAACGAAATATTTAATGAACGGCATAGGCCATGGATTTTTTCAGCTCTAGGATTCACTAAAACCTATGTTGCAAGAAATGTAGAACATGATGATTTTATAGGTTTTATTCAGTTCTTTCTAAGTAATATAGATGAGGTAAAAATTGGTGCAATATATTATATCGGTGTTAAACGTAAATACTGGGGAATAGGTGTAGGTAGAAGTCTTGTTAGAAAAGCAGAAGAACATTTTTTAGAAAATAATGCATATATAGCTGCTGCATCTACAACTTCTAACAATATTAAAGCTAGGTTGTTCTTTAAGAAACTAGGTTTTAAAGAATACCGATGGTATGAACTATATGACATGTTCGGAATGCAATTTTCAAATAAACTAATTAAAATTTTAAGAGCTTATGAAGATGATGTTTTTCTCATAAAATTCTTCAAGAGTTTAAAACATACTCTTATTTAGAAATTGCCTGTTCTTTATAGTTATTTATAGAGATTATTAATTAACTGTAAGTAGAGTAAGTATTATGGGTATGTTCAGTTAAATATAGTAAGTGGTACTAGTCTAGGTTGGTGTTTCTTATGGGGAAACCGGATTATGGAAAGTTTTTCGCTAGTAGAGTAAACTATATGTACCCATCACCTGTAAGAGAGGCTGTTGCTAAGATAGCTTATAAATCAAAAATAAAACCGATAATATCCTTCGCTGCTGGAGAACCCGATCCAGAAGTATTGCCTAGGGACATTTACGCTAATTTAGCAGCAGAAATTTTCAGAAAAGTTCCTAAGATAGTAAATTATGCTCCTGCTGAAGGGGTTTTAGATTTAAGGGAAGAAATAGCAAAGTTCATGAAAGAATATGAAGGAGTAGAAACAACATATGAGAAAGTTATTGTAACTGTTGGAGGTTCACAAGCACTAGATATTGTTGCTAGAGTACTTCTTGAACCAGGAGACATTGTCATAACAGAAAATCCATCATACGTAAATACGTTGCTTTGCTGGCGTCATTATGGCGTCCAACTTACCGGTGTAGAAATGGATGAAAAAGGTATGAGAACAGATAAGCTTGAAGAAAAAATTAAAGAACTCAAAAACAAAGGAAGACTAATTAAGCTTATATACACTATTCCAACAGGGCAAAACCCTTCAGGAATAACTATGAACCTTGAAAGAAGAAAACATTTACTTGAAATAGCTTCAAAGTACGATGTTTTAGTAGTCGAAGATACTGCCTACAATCATTTAGTTTACGAAGAAATCCCTGTAAAACCCTTAAGATCTATGGATAAAGAAGGGAGAGTAATTTATGCAGGCTCATTTAGCAAAGTGTTAGGTACAGGGCTTAGAGTAGGATGGCTAGAAGCACCCGAAGAAGTAATAGAGAAGGTAAGGTATAGTAAGCAGCCTATGGACATGTGTGCTCCTGTACCTTCACAGTACATAGTTCTTGAAGTCCTAAGGAGGAAAATGTTTAGAGATATTAAAATGAGAGCAATTGAAGCATATAAGCACAAGAGAGACTTAATGCTTAAAGCGTTAGACACGCATTTACCTGAATTAAAACATACAAAACCAGTAGCAGGTATGTTCATCTTACTATGGCTACCAGAGAAAATGGAAAGCTATGCGTTCGCAGATGCTCTACTTGAAAAATACGATGTAGCTGTAATACCAGCAGCACGGTTCTTCTTAGGGGAAGAGGGAAGAAACGTTATAAGACTTAACTTCTCAATGGCAAAGCCTAACTTAATAGATGAAGGTGTGAAAAGAATAGCCAAGCTAGTAGGAGAATTAGCTGAACAAGTATAGCTACTTTATTTTTCAAATAATTTTTTATATGTATGATAGGGGTCTTTTAGCTGTATATATTCCTTTTCTAGCCATTAAACCGTGAATGGAATTAGGATCCTTAATTATTTTTTTAAACAACATTTCCTCTTCTACTGTTTGATGGGTCAGTAGAGGATCATTACAATACTTTGAAAAAACATAGAATATAAATCTCAAAATAAACCTTTTAGATTCAAAATCTAAATTTCCATTAAACAGATAGAAGAAAGCATTATCTAACGCAGCAATTATATTATCATCTAAATCTATTTCCTCAAGAAGCTCCCGCAATGCCGAATATATCTTCAACCCCTTCTGCACATTAAAGTAGCACAAAGCCTCCATATTCTTTCACTGAGATAAAGAAAGTTAAAGTCATATTAGAAAGTTATTTTATATTTGCCAACATTTGCACTGAAAAATTTACTTAAAAACGCAAAACCCACCTTCCGTGATAGAATTCACGCGCATAAGGTATAGTAAAAGCCATTCTTCTCTCCCTGTCTAAGAGCTTCACCTCAACCTCCTTTATACCCTTTAGAGACTCAATGAAAGTAGTTAATGTAACTATCTCCGTAAATGGAACCACACCACCGATAAAGACTTGATTCGTTTTGAATGATATACTAGCAGTAGTGAACGCTGGGTGTTCAAGGAGAGAAGAAATCAAAGCATATAATGAAGAGCTATTACCATGCACTCTAGCTATAAATAGCGTGTTATATTCTGAAGGTAAGGGTACCAACCTAAGTCTTATACCCCTAATTACACCTCTACCTAGTAAATGATTTTTAAAATGTCTAAGAACTCTGCTATATCTAATGTTAATACCATGCATTTTAATTTTTAATTGAATATTTCTTAAACTAATAAATGGATTTTTTTCAAGCTCCTTGGCAATCAATAAATCTATTAAATCTATTCTTGATGGCTTCTCAGGCTCTGTAAAAAAAACTTTACCTAATTTTTCATAATATCTTTTTTCCATTAATGACCAGTCAAATAGTACCCTTTTTTCTTTAAAATTATAATATAAAGTGTATTTAGGTTTTGAACTATATGTTCCTTCAATTATCCAGCATTGTTCAAGATGTTGTTCAGGGAGTAACTTTAAGATGTCTTCAATGTTATATGTTAAGGGTAAGTAATAAACCAAAAATAATCCTTTAGGCACTATAGGCGCATAGTATCTTAAGAAAACACTTGGAATATCGTTTATACTTATTATTCTATTTAAGAAAACCAGAAGCACAGTAAGGCCGAGTTTATAATGATCAATATCCGCACCGAAGGCAAAGCCGCCAGTTCTAAGTCTTCTAATTTTATACCAAATAGAAGAGACATGCAAGTTCAATGCTCTAGCTAAGTCTGATATCGTTGGTAATCCTTGATAGGACTGTATTACCTCTAATATTTTAGCTAGATCTGGTGTAAAATACCTCTTAAATGCTTCAATATTTTTTTCTATTGCTTGTTTCTCTCTATGGACCTTGCTTTGAAGGGTTATGGCAGTATGGTGTTCTAAGGAGTATATAGGTATTCTATAATGGCCTCCTGGGGTTCTTAGTGCTTTTATTTCACCTTTTTTGATCATTCTTAACACTGTCCAGTAGGAGACCCCCATGCTTAATGCTACTTCCTTTGGAGTTAACATTTTCTTCAATGTATAAACCCTATTGCAATAAATGCCTATAATACAGATGCCTGATGCTTAGCTCTAAAATAAATTTTACCGTTGTATTTATTTAAAATTTTCAATAGTTTGTCACCTGCCATAATAAAAAACTCTATTGGCACATATGCTAAATTTTACGTGGTTGATAACAATGGAAAAAATGTCAAAAATTATTGAGATCCTATACAAAGACCCCACAAAGACCATGTTAGCATTAAGGCTATCTATACTTGCAGCTGCCCTTCTTGTAGGCATAATGAGAGGAGATCCCATAGAATCTGACGGTTGGTAGAAGCATAGTAATTTAACTCTTATATTTTTATTTTTCAATATTATTATTTTACATGTTTAACCATCATATTTTTGAAGGCCTTTTCTTGATAGTATATAATACTGTTCTTTTAGTTTGCTTTTCTCTATTACGGTGTTTCTTAGTAGTATGCTTCCGTTTTCTAGGATGAAGGCGTCGAATATTTCTTTTTTCGGTTTTGTTTTGAGGACTGGGAATATTAGGATTGGTTTGCGTTTAGTGAGTTTTTGGATTTTTTCTATGTCTTTGCTTGAGATTTTGACTATGTTTAGTTCGTAGTGGTAGCTTATTTCGAATCCGTATTTTGAAAGGTAGTTGTTTAGTTCTTTTTCTAGGATCCTTAGTTTTTCTTCGAATTCTTTAGCTAGCCTAGCTAGTTCTTTAGGGTTTATTGATGTTACTTTAACTATTTCGGGCATTTGTCTTCACCTGTTTACAGGCTTCGGTATGTTTGTCTCCAGTATATTTTGGGAGTTAAGGATATTTAGCTCTAGGCTTATATGAGAATGTAGTGTGACGGGTTTTTAGTGATGTTAGTAGATAGGTTTGGAAGGCCTTTGCTTCACCTAAGAATTTCTGTTACCAATAGGTGTAATTATAATTGCATATATTGTCATAGGGAGGGAGAATTTTCTTTCGGAAGAAAGTCTTCTGAAGAGCTAAGCCCTTATGAAATATATCTTATAGCTAAAGCTGCTTCTGATTTAGGTGTTAGAAAGTTTAAGCTTACAGGCGGGGAGCCCCTACTAAGAAACGGTATAGTTGAAATAGTGAACTTACTTAACAAGCTAAAGCCTTTAGACTTAGCAATGACAACTAATGGATATTACATGTCAAAATATGCTTATGAACTTAAAGAAGCAGGTTTAAGAAGGATTAATATAAGCATTCCAAGTTTAAGGAGGGAAACTTATAGGAAAATAACAGGTGTTGACGGTTTAAACCAGGCTTTAAATGGTTTAGAAGAAGCAGTAAATGCAGGTTATGACATTATTAAAATAAACTATCTTCTACTAAAAGGGTTTAATGAAGACGAGTTTGAAGAATTTGTGGAACTAGCTAGAAAACTAAATGTTATTCTTCAAGTAATAGAACTACAGCCTGAAGGACTTGGATATAGAAACTTTGAAAAACTTCATACAGACCTTTCACCCTTTGAAAAGAAGATTAAAGAAAGAGCGGTAAAAGTTGTTTACAGGAAGCTTATGCATAATAGACCACAATACTATGCAGACAATGCAGTTATCGAATTTGTTAGACCAGTATGTAACCCTGACTTTTGCATGCACTGCACTAGGCTAAGAATAACAGCTAACGGGTTTATTAAAACATGTTTATTTGTTAAACCTAGTATAGGGTTGGAAAGTATTTTGAAAAACAACAGTTACTCTGAAGAACGTAAAGTCGAAAAGATAAAGGAAATGATAATTAAAGCCAACAATATGCGTGAACCATACTATAAAAGCGAAAAACAAGTAAGCATAATAGGTTTTAAAGCTCAGGAGAGAGTATAGAGCAATGAAAGTTAAAATGGTAGATGTATCTTTAAAACCTGAAGTTTTTAGAGAAGCCATAGCTTCAGGTAAAATATTTCTAAGAAAAAAGACTATCGAGCTTATTAGAGAAGGTAAAGTAGAGAAGGGAGATGTTTTTTCATCATCAACCATAGCCGCTATATTAGCTGTAAAAAAGACCTCAGAAATAATACCTTTATGTCATCCAATACCGATAACCCATGTGGACGTAGATTTTAGCATATATGATAGCTATGTTAAAGTAACTGTAAAAGTGCGGACAACAGCTAAAACTGGCGTTGAAATGGAAGCCCTTACAGGTGTCATGGCAGCATTGCTTACCATTTGGGATATGGTTAAAAAATATGAGAAAGATGAGAGAGGACAATATCCGGAAACAGCGATAACTGATATTAGAGTTTTAGCTAAACTTAAAGGTGAAAAATAATTCGTGAACTACAGAAATTTTATAGTTTAAAAAATTCTATCTTAGCGTTACTCATCGTTACGGCTGTTCTTATTTTCTACGTGTTTATCCTTAATGTGGACCTTAAAATACTGTTAAAAGCTAATCTTAACCTTGTGTTGCTATCATTATTAGCTATGATAGCTTCCCTTATTATAGCATCTTTAAGATTAATTGTTCTTAAAGAAAACTTAGGATTTAAAAACAGCTTGGCTATATGGTTTTCTTCCCAGTTTTTATCAAATATTTCTCCTACACACAGTGGCGGCGAGATTATTAGGTTCTTTGCTATTTCGATGATCACTAGAAGTAGTAAAATATCAACGAATATTGTTCTCTTCGAAATATTGCTTGATGTTTTTATACCTAACATTTTAGCTATAGTTTCAGCCATATTCTTTATTGTTTTTAGGGAAAGTATGTTCTCTGCTGTTCCAATAATTTTTTCTTCGTTTAACATACTGGTTTGGCTCACTGTTTTCCTGAAACGAAGAAAAGTACATTCTATAGTAGAAGGTTTCTTGAAAAGAACAGGTATTATTAAGTATATGCAACCATCGTTAGCTGATCTGGATTTTAAGGTTGATAATTTCAAACTTGCAGCATCTGTAGCACTAACATTGTTTAGAATATTGCTTGTTTCATTCTCCATATATTTAGCGTATTTGGCTGTAGGTATTCCTCTTAAGCCTTTTGAAGCATTGGTAGCATATCTTTATGCACTATCTTTAGGTATTATACCGTTACCTGCTGGCGCTTTAGGTATGGAAATAGGGATGTCTATAGTTAAGCCGGGTGCAGGTGTTGTATTGTGGAGAATTATTGCATACTATATTTTAACCTTAATATGCTTCCTATATACGCTAGTCCTCCTAAAGAAGTTAGGAATGCTGGGAAGTTCTAAATAGATGCTCTCTCAAATAGTAGCTTGGTGATTATTTGAGCCTACTAGATGAGCTAACCAGTACTATAAGCTACAGTAAGGTTGAAAGAAAAATAGTAGATTTCATTAGGGACTACGTATATTCCTCTAGTGTTGAAGGTGTTGTTTTAGGACTAAGTGGTGGAGTTGATTCATCAGTAACCGCTACTTTACTTGTTAAAAGCCTTGGCAGAAACAACGTATTGGCTCTTATAATGCCTCATAGTGAAACATCTAAGGTTGATGTAGAGGATGCTATTAGTGTAGCTAAAATGTTGAACATAGAATATAAGGTGATAAATATTGACAAATGTGTTGACGTAGTAATTAATAGTTCTCCATGGCTTATAGGATATACTGACAAAGTAGTTAAAGGTAACATTATTGCTAGAATAAGAATGATCATTTTATATCATCATGCTAATGCTCTTAAAAGACTAGTAGCTGGAACAAGTGATAGAAGCGAATACTTGCTAGGATACTTTACAAAGCATGGTGATGGTGCGGCAGACTTCTTCCCTCTCCTTGATCTATACAAAACACAGGTAAGAAAACTTGCATACTACTTAGGTTTACCAAAGAGAATATGTGAAAAACCTTCTTCGCCAGGTTTATGGAGAGGTCATTTAGCTATAGAAGAGCTAGGTTTTAATTATGGAATAATAGACCAAGTACTTTACGGGTATTTTGATAAGAAGCTACCTATAAATGAAATAGCTGAAAAAGTAGGTTTAAACGTAGAAGATGTTAAAAATATTTTAAATAGAATAAAAGTCACTGAACATAAAAGAGTGTTACCGCCTCATCCTAAGCTAAGATATTAGGGCTAGTTTAAAATTCATACTTAAACCTAAGTTTTTTATATTCTTCAATAATACGTACTCCACTGCTTGTACCTATTCTTGAAGCTCCAACAGAAATTAAAGCCAAAGCATCTTCTACATGTCTTATACCTCCAGCAGCTTTAACACCTATTTTACCTTCGACAGCACTATACATTAGATAAACATCATGTAATGTTACTCCTCTAGGGCCAAATCCTGTACATGATTTTACATAGTCTGCTCCTGCTTCTTTAACTATTCTTGAAGCTTCTATGATTTCATTATCACTTAGATAACCTGTTTCTATAATGACTTTAACAATAATGTTGCCTACGCTCTTAGCTAGATTTACAACTTCACTTATTTCGTTTAAAACATATTCTTTATCACCTGTTTTAAACATTGAAATATTCATTACCATATCTATTTCAGAAGCACCATTGCTTAATGCTTCTTCCGCTTCCTTCAACTTTACCTTTAAACTCTGGTAACCAAGAGGAAAACCTATTACTGTAGCTATCTTGCATTCAGGATACTTCTTTAATGCTTCTTTAACATATACTGGTGGTATCATAGCTACAGCGAAACCGTAGTTTAAAGTTTCTTCGCATACTCTAAGTATATCGTTTAACGCAACATAGGGTTTTAGTATTGTATGGTCGATCATTTTTGCTAAGTCCTTTACAGACAATTTCTTTATAAGCTCTTTGCTGGGTAATTTAGGTGGAAGAATTTTTATCACCATGTTTTTCAAATATTTTTAATGTTATTTATAAATTAGACTTACTCAAAATTGAGTAGCTACTCTTAAATTTAATTACTGCATATATTTTTCTCAGCTCGGGTAAGGTAGTATGAGGTCTAAGGATATAGCTGGTGCTGCTGTTTTAGCTGCTTTAGCTTCATTATTAACCCTGTCTGGTGCTAGTACATTACTTAGAATGCCTCCCCCTTTCTCATATTTAGTGTTTGATCCTTCTGAAATACCTTCTCTTATAGCGTATTTTTCATTTAATTTTAGGGTTAGTTTTTTAGTTGCTGTAATTCACTTTATTTTCTTATTGTTTAGAGGAGAATTCATACCTATAGGTCCATTTATGAAGTTTTCAGCAGTAATTTCGATGCTTATTGGTTTTCATGTTGCTTTTAAAATGAAGAGAAAGGAGATATTCTGTGTGATGTTTTCATCTTTATTTAGAGCACTAGTAATGACTGTAGTTAACATTATTGTTCTCATAACATTATTTAGAGATCTCATATTGTCGATAAGTTCAAATTATACTGTAGGTTTACTCTTCATATTACTTGTAACAGCTATCTACAATATTACTCACGTTGTCCTCTTTAACTACCCTATAGCAAGAGCTATTGTTTATCAAATAGAGAAAATTAAAAAGTTAAAATATTAGTCGATCCATCCGTTCTCTATTTTTTCAGGAATATATTCATCTGCAAGAAACTTTGTGCTTTTACTTGCTAATGCTTCAATTTCTAGTTTTACTTTCTTATTAATGAATGTGAGTATTTCTTTCTTCCACTGCTTTGTCCGGAACCACTTATAGTTCAGAAGTTCTTTAGCTCTTTTTATATCCCTTGGCGTTGCTTTGATTATAAAGTTCTTGCGCTCTTTACTGCTTAGGTAGGGTTGTTTTATAAACCTGCCTTTTTTATCGCGTTCGCCGAAAATGTCTGTCATACTTACCCCAAGAAACCTTGCTTTAGGTGTCGCTAGTTTTTCGCTTTCATAGGATAGTGTTATTGAGCCTATTTTAAATACAGAGTATATGTACCATCCATAAGGATCAGCATCTGTAAGTATGTATACCGGTAACCCGCATTCTTCATTTAATCTTTTTACAAATCTTCTCGTTGCTCTATCAGGTTGTCCTGCACTTGTTATTAGAAGGGCTTTATGTTTTTCCCAAAACCTATATCTATGTAATTGCTGGAAAACAGCGTCTTTTTCAACAACAAGTACAAAGTCAGCATCTACGTCAATTATCTCTATTAAATCTGGTGTCGGCTCTAAAGCGTAAGCTCCATGACCCATTTTTGAAGCATCAATCACATCTCCTCCTGATTTCAGCTTTATTTTTCCAACAAGCTTACCCTTTTCTTTACTAAGAATAAGCATATCTTCTCTAAGAAGACCTGTAATTACTTCTATATCTCTAATTATTGCATCTGATTCTTTTTGCTCATCCCACGTGTTTTCCTCTCTTCTCCTACCTTTATGATCATAATATATTATGCTATGTTTTCCTCTATAATATAGGTCTCTAATTGTAGGATACTCATTACTTATTAGAGAATCATAAATTATTTTAGCCATAAGTAGTGTTTGCATAAATTTTCTTGCTTCATTTACGTCTAGGAATCTTCTTTTTTGTGTTTCACGGCCAAGAAGTAGTAGTTTTCTTTCTTCATCATATATAGTATTGCTTAGTGTTCTTTTAGGGAAAACTAATGTTGGATTTTCTTTTTTCTTTATTTGTTCTACGAGTTTTATAAATGCTTCATGTAGGATTTTTGCCGCTTCTAACCTCTGCTTATAATCTATGTCATAGGATAACATGCTCATAGTTTCACCTAGTTTTAACCTTTCCTTTTAAAGTTTCGATATCAAGTATTATACCTATTTTCTCGAGCTTATGCTTAACTAAGTGTAGAAGCATTATTTCTATCTCTTTGGCTGTTAATCCTCCGCCGTTAATTTCAGCGGTGGGTGGTCTACTAAGTGTTGCTAAGCTGCTTGCTATTTCAGGTATGTATTTAATGTAAGTTATTGCTTTCTTTCTTAGTTCTTCTTCCCTTCTCTTCTTTAATATGTATGTTCTCAGTTTTCTTGCTACTTCTCTAATTGCATTCTTTATTTCTTTTTCTATTTCGGGAACTTCAGCTATACTTTCCTTACCAACCCCCTTATACGGTACTTTGGTGCTGCATATATGAACAAGAACTACTAATGGGGCTGGGAATTCTACACCATAAGCTTTCCAGTCTATTACATTTGAAACTATTTTCCATGAAACATCGGCTTTTTCATCATATAGTAGTGGTATTTTGTTTGCGAAACGGTAAAGTTGTGGTTCATCTTTTGAGGGTATTTTTCCTCCGTAGGCTATGCCTACTTCTATTATGAATGGATGACCTGAATAAGCCGAAGGTTTCCTAGTAGTTGCTGCCACGAACTCCGGTTCAAGAACACTTCTAAGCCCTGCTACTATAAGCTCTTCTCCAAGTGGGGATAATGCATCGGTTCTAGGAGGCTTAAAGTCCTTATATTCTTTAAGGCCGCTAACTAACGCTTTAATTCCTTCCGTTGTAAGTTTTTTAGGCGACATGTTAGGGTCAAATCCTATATCTCTGAGGAATCTTTCAGCTGTTATAAGCCCTATACTCTGGAAGGATTCTGCTAAAAATTCTTTTAACGTACTTGCTTCAGACGAAGATATAAGCATTTTCAGCATTTCAATATCTACGCCATGAGGGTGGGGCTTTACTTCTTTGGGTGGTGGTGGAATTTTGTCTATTACACGTTTATAAACTATAACTTCACTGTTATCTGGAGGGACAAAAGTTATGTTAGCGTAAGGCGTAGCTATGGCAGTCCTCTTAATATATTCGTAAACCTTGTTCTTAGCCCTAGACCAATCACCTTCTATAGTTACTGAAACCGTTGTTCCATGAGTTTTCTTTTTAAGTTTTCTTACCCTCTGCTCAATAATTATTGGTTCATTTCTCTTAATATCAACCATGATTTTAAAGTAATATTTGTAGCGGCTGCCTAAAGGTGTTGTTTCTACTTCAACAGGTTTACCTGTTGTTAACTGCCCATACAATATGGCCATTTTCGCTCCTAAACCAAACATTCCTCTAGTTTGTCTTAGCTTATATTTTGAACCAAAGAGCACTTGACCGAAAGCGTAAGGTACATAGTATGGTGGAACGCCTATTCCATTATCCGATACTGTAACCTTATAGAAGGATTTTATAGGGTCTACAAGCTTAATTCCGATATACAATGAGGGTAATATTTCGTGAGAATCGCAAGCATCTAAGGCGTTTTCCACTAACTCCCTAACAGTTTGGTAAAGTGCTCTACTTGGATTGGAGAAGCCGGCAATTTCCCTATTTCTATAGAAGAACTCTGCTGCACTAAGGCTTCTAAAGGCTTCCCTTGTATTTCTACCCATAACTACAGCACCATTTAGCTTTTAGAGCTATTATAGCTTCTAATATTTTATATTTGCTCATAGATTGCTTTATAAACAACAGTACCTCATAATACGATCACTGTAAGCCGATTTTATTACTTTCCTTTGCTTAAATAATATTTCATACCTATGTAAAGCAATGGTAAAATTAAAGTAGCATCGCCATATACTACGGTTTTTTCTGCGGTTAGCTTTATTTTACCCCACGATATTGCTTCTCTAGGGCGGGCCCCGCTTAAGCTTCCATCGTACTCTAATGCTGTAGTTACGTAGACAGCGTAGTCTAAGCCTCCTTTAAACTGGTTCCACCAAATAGTATGGTGTTTGCTTATACCTCCTCCTACTATTAACGCTCCTGACTTCTTGGCTTTAAAAACGATTTCCGCTAGTTTTTTCTGGTCTAAGAATAGGTTTATCTTTAATTTCTTTATCTGTGAATACATGAACAAGTTGGTTCCGAAAGCTCCGTCTATTATGCCTGGTACAAATACTGGAATTTTTCTTTCATAAGCTGCTTTAAGTATTGAATTTTCATCTTTAATACGTTTCCCTATTTCCCATAGTAGTTCGTAGATGCTCCATTCATCCTTTACTTTAGATATTTCATCTAATATGTTAAACACTACTTTCTCTATGAGCGGCCCATAACTACTTAAAGGTATGAAGACATTACCGAGCCTATGTATCTTTAGCTTAGCTAACTCTTTATCGTCAGCTTCAAAGAAGCCTTTGTAATATTTTCCACCAAAAGACTTTGCAATATCGTGATCTATGGAACCACATGTAGTTATTATTACTTTAAAATATCCTTCCTCTAAGAACTGGGCAATTAGACCTCTCAGACCTGTTGCTACGATGTTACCGGTAAACGATAGGAAATTTATTGATTCACTATCTGAAACCATTTTAGCTAGTATTTTAGAGGCCTCAACAAGGTAAGCAGGTGTAAAGCCATGTATGTTCTCATATACCTCTATTAAATCATATACTTCCATTGCAGGGTCTATTTTTACCTTAACATCTTTTACTGCTTTAAAACCTTTAAACATCCTTGACACCTTTTAAGCTATTAGCCTTTTCCTCTAAAGTAGTATTTATAAACTCCCTACCTAATGGTATTATAAGGTTGAGGTGCTAAGATCGTTGGCAAGAACTAGATACCAATGTAGAGATTGCGCTAAGAGAGGGAGAGGAGGATATTTTTCGGTAAAGAGTACAGACAAGGAAAAAATCAAATGCCCCTATTGTGGATCTACCAATGTTAAGGTGTTAGGTTGAAACTATGGAAACTATAGGTGCAGCTAAAGAGAAAATAGTTTGGGCTTCACGTATTCTCTTTGAGAGAGGCTTAATCGAAGTCTATGATGGAAACGTAAGTTATCGGTTCGCAGAAAACTACTTCATTATAACACCTAGCCATGTATCTAAAAGCAGCTTAAAACCGGACGACCTAGTTGTAGTGTACTTTAACGATAGGTGGAGCAGTGTTAAGGGATTTAAACCTTCCGTAGAATACAAGATGCATAAACTCATATACTTAAAACTTGACGATATTAAAGCTGTTGTTCACGCACATAACCCATTAACCATAGCTCTAACAGATATTATAGCTAACGTAGATGAAGTTTTATTAGAAACCACAGCTGAAACTAAATACTACATACCTGATGGTATCTCTGTAATACCTAGACTGCCTCCGGGG
>Ga0190367_1001094_pt1 | contig 16671 bp, 20 predicted proteins | sample 4872181011_MG_FD_171838 | JGI IMG/M metagenome (GOLD analysis project Ga0190367, IMG submission 171838) | Hydrothermal vent microbial mat bacterial communities from Southern Trench, Guaymas Basin, Mexico - 4872-18-10-11_MG | ecosystem: Environmental > Aquatic > Marine > Hydrothermal vents >...
TACGTATTCTGGTCGTGGAATTAAGTCTAAGTTTAGCAGTGCGCCAACATTACTTGATTCGCACAGCATAGCCAAGCAGCCTACGATCCCAGGTGAGCTTATGTCGCGGCTGGCAGTTACGAGCTTTGATTCTATTATGGAAATTACGGTATTGATCTTCGATAAAACTTCTTCGCTGCTACTCCACCGAGTAGCATCGTAAGATTTAATCCATCCCTTTGCTCCAAACTTGCCTTTTAAATCAAGCAACAAGACTACTGTATCTCCTGGTTTCGCCGTTGAGCTTTTAACTACTGTCTTAGCTAAACCTACGATTGCAGCATCAATTGACTCATATGTAGTATCTGGGTGGGTATGCCCTTTTAACATCTTGATCCTATACTTAGTTAAACCCTCCTTGATCCCTTCAGCTATTAAGCGTCTATGTTCTTTATTAGGTGAAGATATTACATTCACATAGCCTATGGGCTTAGCACCTTTTGCCACTACATCATTAACGTTGACCAGAACTGAGTAATACCCCGCTAATTTAGGATCAGCCTTTATCAAGTCTTCAGCTATTCCATCTGTTGATATCACGATGTGAGCGTCACCAAGTTCTATGAAGCCAGCATCGTCTAAGTCTAGGTGATTTAAAGTCTTGAGTACGGTGCCTATTGGTGCTTTCCTCACCACACCTTTAAACGACTTTAGCTCCTCAACGAGTTTTTTAAGGTAGCTATCCATAGGCGTTTACTCCCTTATTTTTTCAATGGAGCTTCGGATGTAAGCTCATCAGCTTAATATAAAAGTATTCTTACTGATTAGCTTGTGGTCCTTAAAGCTGTTGTGTTTGATGGCGCAGGGACCCTTTGGAAGTTAACAGGCTTTGTCTATGATGGAGAAAAGGTGGCCATGTTTCAAGAGGAGACTTTAGCAGACTTTACTAAGATGGATAAGGTCGCTTTAGTTAATGTAGAGGAAGACCTCCACGTGGTATATTACAGGGGCTTTGACGGTAAGGAGGAGGTTTTAAAGAAGCTTATTAAAGCGAGTTTAAGCCTTGAGGACGTAAGTCCTATACTTGACAAGTACTTGAGAGGAGAAGATGTTTGCACATCGATTGTCCTTAATGGAGAGAAGACAATTTGTTGGCTTAGGTTGAGAGCATCTCTGTATCCTGAGGCTAAGGACGCTGTTAAAGAGCTACGCAATCTAGGCATTGATATTTTCATAGCATCAGGCAATTGCGAAAAGCTCTGTTTAAAACTTGCTCAGGACTTATCCGTTCCCGCGATGTTTGTAAAACCAAATGCGAGCCCAGAAGGTAAGCAGGACTTTGTTAAGCTTCTTGACGGTTTTTACGGCGTCGTCTTCATGGTAGGAGATAATGAAAATGACGCGTTAGCTTTTGAGGCGGCAGATGTCTCAATATTAGTAGATAGAACGAGTAAAAGACGAGCAAGAAAGGACCTTATTGAGAACGTAGACTACGTTGTAAATAATCTAAGAGAGGTCGTGGATATCGTTAAGGAGTTTTAACTTGGAGGCTTCTGTCTTGGACGAACACGTCATCGAGGTTTTAGGGAAGACGAGAGTTGTCATATCCCATGGAAGTATAGTTGACATAGGTGAACCTAAGATAAGGTACTGCCCATTGGCTGAGAAATTTCCTAAATCAGTTAAAAAGATTTGTAAGGAAAGCGTTTTCGAGCATGTTAAGTGGTGTATTGAAAATTATGGCTTATGTACCGCAAATAGAGTGTTAGAAGCTGATGAAAGCTTTGTGGAATTTGGCGCTTCTGAAACCTTATACACATGTCTTAAACGTGAGTTTTTAGATTGTTGCATAATCGTAGGCGATTGCGTAGGAACCGTAATTACGAAAAATGCTAAAGTTGTTCAAGGACTTGGTGGGAAGCTGTCGGGTGTTATTGAGACAACACCCATATCTGCGGTTATTGAAAAGCTTAAAGCTTTAGATTCACGGCCCTATCGTGACGGAGAGATTAATCAGTTTAAGGGATTTGAAAAAGCAGTAAACTTAGGTTTTAAGAGTATCGGTGTCACGGTGACATCAGCCGATGATGCCATGAAGATAAGGCGTTTGGCTAAAAGAGATCATGTCACGTCGCTTATTATTGGCGTGCACTTGACTGGCATTAGCCGAAATGAAACATTACAACTTTTGGAAAACTCAGACGTAGTAACTGGATGCGCGTCTAAGTATGTTAGAAATATGGCAGCTGAGAATTGCATGCTTCAAGTTGGTACTTCTATGCCAGTTTATGCTTTAACGAGGATAGGTAGAGAAGCTTTGTTAGAGAGGGCTAAAGACGTGAGGAGTGAGCTTTCAATTAAGATCGGTGTAGAGAAAACGCATCAATTATCTGTTAAGACACCATGTCCATTAGTTTAGATTTCAGGTACCTCTTCTCTTAGATATCTAATTATCTTCTCCCTATAGCTTATGAATTCACTACTAAGCTTATTTCGAGGATACGGCAAGTCCACATTTAGCAGTAGCTTGTTTTTAGCTGGCCTCTTTGTGAGCATTAATATCTTGTTAGCGAAGAACAGGGCTTCTTCGACATTGTGCGTGACGAGGATTGCTGTTTTTCTTAGATTAGACCATATCTCTAAAAGCTCCTTATGCATAATCCATCTTGTTTGAGCATCTAAATTTACGAAAGGTTCATCCATTAATAAAATGTCTGGATCTATGGCAAAAGCTCTAGCTAACGCAACGCGCTTTCTCATTCCGCCAGAAAGTTGGTGAGGATAGTAGTTCTCAAAGCCTTTAAGACCCACAAGCTCGATGATTTGACGAGCTCTAGCTAAAGCTTCTGATTCCTTAAACCCTTTAATTTCAAGCCCAAAAGACACATTTCTCAATACGGTTTTCCATGGAAAAAGCGCGTCGTCTTGAGGTACATAGCCAAAGTTATGTTCTCTAGGGCTTGGTGGCTTACCCTTTATTAAAACCGTCCCCTCATACGACCTTTCAAGACCAGCTAGTATTCGAATCAACGTTGTTTTGCCGCAGCCCGAAGGTCCCACAACACATAAAAATTCTCCATGTTCCAGTGCGAAATTAATACCATCTAGCACCTTTAGGTTGCCAAAGCTCTTTACTAAGTTTTCAACGATTATCTCAGGCAATATTTAAACCTCCAATGTGAAACCCTTCCTCCATTTCAGAAGCTTTGACTCAGCAAAGCGTATTAACCGTTCGAATGCGAAGCCTAAGACACCTATGACTAACATATAGGCTGCTACAGCAGCTATATCATGGAGATATCGCATCTCCATGATCATGTACCCCAACCCTGGCGCTCCGAACATCTCAGCAGCTACAACACACATCCAAGCAACACCTAAGCCTACCCTAAGACCTGTTAGAATTGAGGGCAAGGCTGCACCAAAAGCTACTTTTAATAGGAGATCATGCTGTCTAGCGCCCATCGAAGCAGCTACCTCAACTAAGCTTTTAGGTACATTCTTGAAACCGAAGTAGGTATTTGTAAATATTGGGAAGAAGCCCCCAATGAATATTATGAAAACGGAAGCTTCTAAGAACGTGGCAAAGAACAATAAGGCAAAAGGTATCCAGGCTATGGGAGGAATGGGTCTGAAAAGCTCTATTATTGGGTCTATAGAGAGCTCAACTCTCCTAAACCACCCCGACAACATTCCCAACGGAATAGCAATTAAAGTTGCAGCAGCAAATCCTAAGGTTAAATGCACTAAGCTATGATACGTGGCAGTCAATAGAACGCCTGATGAAACATGTATGTAAAGAGCACGCAGCACATCAGTCGGTGCAGGAAGAGCATATGTAGGTAACAGCCTAAGTCTAACCACGCCTTCCCATATAACTAAGAAAGAGGTTATTGACAAGGAACCCATGACAAGCCTCGATAACTCCTTAGCCAAGATTCAACACCATAGAAAAGCTTGGAGGTATGTTTTATATCCTTAGCCACCAAGTTCAGCTAAAGCCTCATTATATAAACTCAGATCAAATAGGTCGCTTTGCGATGGCAACGTCGGTATATTCCCGAGCTCATAGAGCACTTGGGCATAAGACATTATACCGTTAATCGTATCCTGAGATAGCTCTGCCGGAAATATCAAGTCAGTCACTTTTTCTACAAGAGATTTTTCGACGACCATTCTCACAAACGACTCATTATAACCCCAATCTTTACTTAATCTTTTGGTAGCTATTTCAATGGTTTCGTTAACATGCTCATTTATGAACTTCTGGGCTTTTATGTGAAGCTTTACTATAAGCTTAGCTAAGTCCCTGTGTTCGCTGATGAACTTGTCACTAATCGTTAGTACACAGCATGGATGGTTAAGCCACATCTCACTAGATTTGACAGCTATATATCCGATGCCCTTGGCTTCTAAGATTTGAGGAGCAGGGTCAGGAAGCAAGACAGCATCTACTTTCTTAGCAGCAAGTGCCTCTACCAGCTCCTGGGGGCCGCCTTTTACAATGGATACGTCAGCTCCTGATTCAGGAGGACCGTATGTTAGATTGTTTAGCTTAAGCCAGTGCTTTAATATCGTGTCCTGTATGCTTCCTGGAGGGAAGACGCCGACTTTTGCTCCTTTCAAGCTCTCTGGATTTGTATAGTTGAAGTCAAACCTAACAACTAAAGCTGAACCAGCTAAGTTTACTGACCCTACGATTTTAGCTAAAGGGGCGCCTTTACCGAGTGCTTGACTAACCTCGACTATTGCGGGCGTTGCCCCAACATAGGCTACATCTAACTTGCCAGACATGAAGGATTCCATCTCAGGAGGACCTGATGGAAATACGTACTCCTCGATTTCAATTTCATAACCTAATTTGCTAGCTTCCTCAATAAGCCATCCTTTCTCAACAATTATGAACTCAGCTATTTGATGCGTGGAAGGCTGATAACCTATCCTTATAACTAACTTCTCCGCCTTAGGAGCAAACAGCACATATGTTGCTGAAAGCAAGATGATGATCACAAGGGCAAGTATTAATGCTTTGTAAAAACGCAAACAAACTACACCAGATACCTTGGTTTTCTATTGTGACATTAATATACATTTTGTATACCTTTAGGAAAATTCGAGTTTGGTTACAAGCTTATTTAACGCATTTACAAAACCTTTTTCCTCGACATGAATATATGATACGGGTATTCTCACGAAGCGTTCGAGAGTTGTTCCCACAATCTCAGCACATACTATTCCGTGGACACCCTCTCTTTCTGCTAATATGGCTGAGACTATAGCGTCTTCAACTGAGGACACTGGGTAAAAACGCAGTTTGACCTTCTTTCCATGTACTTCAATCAACTTACTTTTAATGGCTTCGAGGGATCCCTTTGCAGCAATTATCCCTACGACATAGTCGCTATCTTCTTGTGCTGGGGACTCCAAGTACTTAACACAATTAACAATTCTCCTGAAAGTAGATAACCTAATATCACGTTGCTCAAAAACTATCTTATTTAGCGTGCTTAGGGGTATTTTTGAGATCTTGCTGAACTCTGTTAATGAGATATCGAGCTTCTCCAAGACATTTCTTAGTGTGCTAGCAAAATCGCCATTTGACTTAAGAGCAGCAGATATGAGCTCCTCATATAGACCTGTTGGAGGCAATAATTTAGCCATAGGTTAACACCCCTAAAGAAACCTCATCTCCACATCTCTTTTAACTGCGAAGCCAGCTTCCACTTCAATAGCCTTTAATATAGCTGAAGGCACTGGACATGTGACGTGCTTTAAGTTCCTTGAAGCAGCTATGTAGATTGGATTACTTAAAAAGTTCTTAAAGAGGTCCATAACCTTAAACTCTTTTATATCTTCAATTAGCTTAATGACCTCATTACAAGATGTCTCTACACTTAGTTTTATGGAAGACTTTAGAAGCTTAGCACTATTGTTTTTTGCCTGCGGATCCAGGAGCTGCGCTGTTATTTTGCTGGTTATACCGCATGGTCCAGCAGAAACTATAACTGTCGTTGTCAAACATTATCCCCCTAAAGCTGTTCTTAGTAAGGCTTAATAGAGACTGATAGCCTTAACGCGGCGTTGGTGGTTAAAGTGGTTGTAGAACCGTTCATGGGAAAAATGCCTAAAGTTCACGAAACAGCGTTTATTCATCCAATGGCTATCGTGATAGGAGACGTTGAAATAAGCGAACAAGTTAGCGTGTGGCCTGGTGCAGTTATTAGGGGGGATATGGAGCCTATAAGAATAGGAGCTAGATCTAATGTCCAAGATAACGCCGTAATACATACAGATTATGGGTATCCGACGGTTATTGGAAAAGACGTCACTATAGGCCATGGCTGCATCATACATGGTTGCACCATAGGGGATGGAGCGTTGATTGGGATGGGGGCTATAGTATTAAGTGGTGCTAAAGTTGGTAGGGACAGCATCGTTGGTGCAGGTGCTGTTGTAATAGAGGGTCAAGAGATTCCTAACGAAAGCTTATGCGTAGGCGTCCCAGCTAAGGTTGTGCGTAAGCTAAGCGATGAAGATTTAAAGAGAGTAAGGGATAACTTAAGAGCATATCTCGAGCTTGCTAGGCGGCATAAAGGCATACTTTGAGCAAAACATCTAACGCATGATGGCTAACTTAAAAATTACTAGACCAAGAGCCACCATAAAGGCTGTTAACACGAATATGTAGGGTCCCAGCTCTATACCCATTTTTGAAAGTAGGTAGTTTATGTAAGCAGGACTAAGCGTTACCGCAATAGCTACCAAGAAGAGCAAGAGATTTAAAAAATCACTACGCTTGAGCGCTTTTTCAAATCCCTTCATACACCCTATTCTTAGGAGGGAAACTTGTAGATAAAGGTCATGCATATAGCGAAGTTAATTTAGTAAAAAAGTTTGTTAACTTTCTATTTCTTAAAGTTAGGATTTAACATTATTTTAAATGATTAAAAAGAGATTAAAGCTTGTTCTTCGAAAGTTTAAGGAAGGGGGTTTATAGTTGGAAGGGCATTCTACGGTAGCTGGCAACGTTTTAAGCGAGACTGTAAGACAGTTGGAGTACTTCTTTAAGCCACGTGGTGTAGCGTTGGTCGGAGCTTCTCGTGAGCCAGGTAAGGTTGGGCATGAGCTTATGAAAAACTTAATAGAATATGGATACAAGGGGGCAATATACCCAGTTAACCCTAAGGCTGACGAGATCTTAGGCTATAAATGTTATAAAAGTGTCTTGGAGATACCTGGTGTTGTAGATTTAGCTGTTATCATGGTGCCAGCAGCTGCTGTTCCATCTGTTTTAGAGGAGTGTGGTCAGAAAGGTGTTAGGGCTATTCAGATAATATCATCTGGTTTTAAAGAGGTTGGAAACGTTGAGCTTGAGAAACAAATTGTCGATATAGCGCGTAAATACGGTATGCGAATTATAGGACCTAATACCTTTGGTCTCGTATATACGCCAAACAATCTGAACGCTAGCTTTGGTCCAAGAGAAGTTTTGAAAGGAAGTATATGTTTTATTACTCAAAGTGGAGCGCTTGGAATAGCTCTTATGGGTTGGACGATTTTAGAGGAGATCGGCTTATCAGGCATGGTAAGCGAAGGCAATAAATGCGATGTCGATGAAGCAGACCTTTTAGAGTACTTTATGCACGATGAAAACACCAAGGTGATAACCATATACATGGAGGGTTTAGCAAAAGGCGGCGGTAGGCGCTTTGTTGAAGTGGCTAAGAAAGTTACGAAGTTGAAGCCCATTATCGTAGTTAAAGGAGGACGCTCAGAAAGAGGAGAAAGAGCTGTTGCCTCCCATACTGGGTCTATAGCTGGATCAGATAGAGTGTTTGACGCAGCTTTTAAGCAATGTGGAGTCATACGCGCTTTAACTTTAGAGCAGATGTTTGATTGGGCGCGCGTTTGCGCGCTTCAACCACCGCCTAAGGGAGAAAACGCTATAATTATAACGAACGGCGGAGGTGCGGGGGTACAAGCTACTGACACATGTGAAGACTATGGTGTAAATCTTCTACAACCATTACCAGACGACTTAGCAAGTGAACTTAGAAGATATATGCCCCCGTTTGGTAGTACAAGAAATCCTGTCGACTTAACTGGACAAGCACCTGCTGATGCCTTTAGTGGAGCTGTTTATACAGCTTTAAAACATCCTAACATAGACTCAGTCATAGTGCTATATTGTAGGGTTGCCGTGCTTGAACCTATTGACTTTGCTAACGCAGTCTTAGAAGCCGTCGACAAAGCAGCAAGCGAAGGCATTAGGAAGACAATTGTGGCAGGACTTGTTGGCGGAGCAGATACCTTAGACGCTATAAGGCATTTAAACCGTAGGGGCATACCATCTTATCCATCAGCTGAGAGGGCTAGTGCAGCTTTAGGAGCATACTATAGGTGGGTGAGATGGGCTAAGAAGTAACATAGTTAAAAGATAATTTCTCACTTTTTTGGACTTAGTAGCTGAACTTTGCCATAGCTTTCAGCCAACAAATCGTAAATGAGGCTTAGCGGTTCTTCGGAATTATTTAAAAAGCCCACAGCAACGCACTTATCTGGATATAAGTGTACGTAGTGGTCTAAGTCAAACCTTATTGTCGAGTCATTTTGCCCAAAAACGACTTTAAAGTCTATAGCTTTGTCTAATAACCTCTCGGCGACGTTTAAAATTAGCTGTAGCTGATCCTTAGGTATCTTCTTACGTCCAATGCGGACTCCCTTAAGCTCCTTCTTAGAAATTTCAACACCCTTTTTAATTCCCTTAAATTCCTCAATTATTGTTTGACCGTCTTTGTGGGACACCTCAAAGCTCTTAGCTGCCTCGACGTAGCTTCTTATCTTTGAAAGCGCATCCTCCACGGTTATTCCCCTCAATTTAAATTTTATTCTTGTAAAATCTATTTAACGCTAATGTGTAATAATTTATAATTTTAAACTAGTTATTTATATGAGCGGGGTGTAGTTTAACTTGGGGTTTTCTTATGATAGAGATTAGGTGGCATGGACGTGGTGGACAGGGTGCTGTAACAGCCGCTGCCTTGCTAGCTAGGGCTATCATCAATGAAGGGAAATATGCTCAAGCTATACCGTCATTTGGCTCTGAAAGAAGGGGGTCGCCTGTGCTAGCATTTAACCGGATTGACGATGAACCTATCTTAATAAGATCTGAGATTTACGAACCAGATATAGTAGTCGTCTTAGATCCATATCTGCCATTTTCAATAAATGTCGCTGAAGGATTAAAGGATGGTGGTACTGCTGTTGTCAATAGCAAGCGTCCAATATCAGAGTTTGTAAACTACTTCAAGAATGCTGGAAAAGTAGCTGTCGTTGACGCTACTAAGATTGCAGTTGAGGAGCTTAAAGTGCCTATAACGAATACTGCTATCCTTGGAGCTATTGTGAGAGCTACAGGGCTTGTGAAACTTGAATCTATTGAAGGTGTCGTTAAGGAAAGATTTCGTGGTGAGATAGCTGAGAAGAATATTAGGGCGGTTAAGAGAGCTTATCAAGAGACTAACGTAGTTGAGGTTAAGAGGTGAGGTTGTTGTCAAGCTCTAAGAAACTACCTGGCTGGCGTGAACTGCCCATAGGCATTATGAACGTTAACCCTGGAAGCTCTGTTAACTATGATGTCGCTTCTTGGAGGACATTTAGGCCGGTGATAGATCAGTCGAAGTGCACTAAGTGTTCATTGTGTTGGGTCTATTGCCCAGATGCCGCTGTTGAAATTAAGAAAGTTGATGGAGGGGAGGTCTTCGAAATTAACTACAAGTTCTGTAAAGGTTGTGGTATTTGTGAGAGCGTGTGTCCAATTAAGGCTATAAAGATGGTTGAGGAGGTGGCCTAAATGGCACAAGCTCAAGTTCAGGTTAAGAGATTGCCATTAGCTGGGTACGAAGCAGCAGCTCATGCCGTCAAAATGGCTGATGTCGATGTTATAGCTGCTTACCCTATAACACCTCAGACCAACATTGTTGAAGAACTGGCGACTATGGTTGCTAACGGTGAGTTAGATGCCGAATATGTTCACGTTGAATCAGAGCACTCCGCGATAAGTGCGGTAGTAGGAGCTTCGCTTACCGGCGCTAGAGTCTTCACGGCTACTTCTTCTCAGGGGCTAGCCTTGATGCATGAAATACTCTTCATAACAGCCACAGCCAGGGCACCTGTTGTTATGGCTGTTGTAAACCGAGCGTTATCAGGACCTATCAATATTTGGAATGATCACAGTGATGCTATGGCTGAAAGAGATACGGGGTGGATACAGCTTTGGGCTTTAAACGCCCAAGAAGTCTTCGATACCATTTTACAAGCTTATAGGATAGCTGAAGACAATAGCGTGCTGTTGCCAGTCATGGTCAATCTGGATGGTTACATACTTGGGCATACGGTAGAAGCTGTGGAATTGCCTGATGAAAAGCTTGTTAAGGATTTCGTGCCTTCAAGGCCTCTTCAAAACAGGCTTTCGCTTAAAACTTGCTACACGGTAGGCGTAATGGGTAACCCTGACTACTACTATGAAATGAAGTATCAAGCCATCGATGCTCTCGAAAGGTCAGCCGATGTCATTAAGAAAGTCGGTGAGGAGTTTGGAGAAGTGTTTGGTAGAAGGTATAAGCCTCTTGACCTTTATTATGTTGAAGACGCCGAAGCATTATTAATATCGATGGGTTCTACGGCGGGGACCGCTTTAGCAGCTGTTAAGAGGATGAGAAAGCGTGGTGAAAAAGTCGGTCTTGTTAGGATTTGGATGTACAGACCATTTCCGGTTAAGGAGTTAAGAGACGTGCTTAAAGGCGTTAAAGCCGTTGGCGTCGTAGACAGAGCTACGTGCCCAGGCGCTATTGGAGGACCCGTCTTTGCCGATATCGCTACGCTGTTCTCAAATGACAGGGAAAAGCCCTTGCTAAGGGACTTTATAGCTGGCTTAGGCGGCAGGGACATACGTATTGAAGACTTTGAGTACATGCTTAATAAGACTTTAGAAGCTGCTAAGACTGGCATAGTTGATAAAATTTGTGATTACGTTGGGTTGAGGTGGTAGCTGTGGCTCAGCTATTTAAGAATTTAAAGGAGTTACCTAGGGAGGAATATCTCGCTTCAGGCCATAGGATGTGCCCAGGTTGCATGTCAGCTTTAGCTGTGCGATTAATACTTAAGGCTACGAAGGGCAACACCATCGTGGTAACACCTACAGGCTGCTTAGAAGTAGCAACTACAACATATCCAGATACTGCTTGGAGAGTGCCTTGGGTCCACATAGCTTTTGAAAACGCTGGCTCTGTGGCATCTGGTGTCGAAGCTGCCTTAAAGGCATTGAACCGTAAAGGCAAAACTGATGAAAAACCCCACGTGATAGCTATTGGAGGAGATGGCGGTACCGCTGACATAGGCTTTCAGGCGTTGAGTGGTTTATTAGAGCGTTGGCACGATGTTGTCTACATATGCTATGATAATGAAGCTTACATGAATACAGGCATTCAAAGAAGCTCTGTTACCCCATATGGAGCTTCGACTACAACGACGCCTGCAGGAAAGAAGTCTATCGGAAAACCCACTAGAAAAAAGGACTTAGTAGCCGTAGCAGTTGCCCACGGCATACCATATGCAGCCACTGCTATACCCTCTTACCCACTTGACTTAGTAAATAAAGTCGTTAAAGCTATGGAAGTTGAGGGACCAGCTTTCATACACGTGCTTTGTCCATGTCCACCTGGCTGGCGTTTTCCAGAGAAGCTTGCAGTTGAAGTCGGAAAGCTCGCTGTACAGACAGGTCTATGGCCGCTATATGAAGTTGTTAACGGAGAGTACAAGCTGACAGTACCCGTTCCTAAGAGAAAACCTGTTGAAGAGTACCTTAAGCTTCAGGGCAGATTTAAGCACTTAACTCAAAAGGAGATAGCTGAAATACAGCGCTACGCAGATGAATTAGCTAAAAAGTTTGGCTTAGGACCAGTAGGCTAAGACGCTGAAATGCGTAAGATAATAACCCTTACAACATTCCTACTTATTTTGTTAGCTATTGGTATTGGACTTGGAGCATGTGTTAAAGCTGCCCTGAATACGGATGTTCCGCTAGCTGCTGTGCCGACTGGCAGCATGGAGCCTACGATAGCTAAAGGCTCTTTATTAATAATTCAAGGAATAGCGCCAAAAGATGTGAAGGTAGGAGATATAGTTGTTTATAAGCTTCCATACGCAAGGAGGTACACCATACTCTTCGTATTTAGCTACTACGTGCCCTCACCCATTGTCCATAGAGTTATAGCAAAAACTGTAGTTAATGGGGAATACTACTTTTTGACAAAAGGAGATGCCAATTCCATTCCAGATCAAAACCCACTAGATGTTAACACATGGCTTCGAGGAGAAGATATTTTAGGTAAGGTGCTCTTCACGATACCTTACATTGGCTACTTCTATTTATGGGCTAAAACCCCCATAGGCACTATAGTAATAGCTGCGATAATAGTGATTTTGGCAGCTTCACTAGTTTTTAATGAAGCAAAAGAAAAACACTAGTTTTTCAAATAACGCTTTACGATTCTGAAAAAGCAAAACTTTAAGCAGTAGGAGTTAACTTTATATAGTAACACCTCTCGAGGTGCGCAATGCCATGGCTATTTTTAGTAGCGTATTGAGTAGGGGAAGCAAGCCTTCTGTAAAAATAGAAAACGTCGTCGCTTCAGTCACGCTTAACCAGTCAATAGACTTGGATGTCATAGCAAACAACGTGCCTGGCGTTGAGTATAACCCCGAACAGTTTCCAGGTCTAGTATATAGGGTTTCAAAGCCGAGAACGGCTACCTTGATCTTTAGCTCGGGCAAGATGGTTTGTACAGGTGCAAAATCTGAAAAAGATGTTCATAGCGCTGTTAAGAAGATTATTAAGTCATTGAAAGAAAGGGGCATTGTAATCATAGGAACTCCTGAAATCGAGATTCAAAATATAGTTGCTTCAGCTAACTTAAACGCTGAAGTTAACCTGGAAAAGGCAGCGATGCTGCTTGAAAACGTTATGTACGAACCTGAACAGTTTCCAGGCTTAATTTATAGAATGAGCGACCCTAAGGTTGTCTTACTAATCTTTAGCTCCGGTAAAATGGTTTGCACAGGCGCTAAGAGGGAAGAACAGGTTTATGAGGCTGTGAACAAGATCTACAATAAGTTGAAGGAATTGGGGGTATTGTACGAGGCTTAGGGATACACGTATACCGAGCCTTTCTTAATGACTACGACCTTCATATCAGGTAATTCTTTACTGGCTATTTCTGAAAATTCATATAGATCTCTCTCGTCATCTGTATGATAAGGTATGGCTATTTTCGGCTTAACGAGCTTGGCTATTTCAACGCCAGCTTTTGGAGAAGCTCCTGGAGCTATGCCGACGGTGCATAGTGCTATATCGGGGTTATGTTGGCCTACCTCGCTCATTTCAGGCGTTGGTTGGCTGTCGCTGGCATGATATATTGAAACCCCATCACATTTCAATAACACCGTTACTGGAAGATGTGCTGGATGCTTGCTCTTAAAAGCTAATATCTTGACATCCAAGACATCATACGAAGTTCCTGGCCTAAGCTCAAGAAGTTTTTCACTCGCAACATATTGTCTCGTCTCGCTATAAACTGGCACTGAACAGCATAGGTATGGCTTGTACTTTATCGATAACTCTTTGACTATTTTAGGGTCGTAGTGGTCAAAGTGTTCATGAGTTATTATCAAGATGTCTACTTTCGTGAAAACATCGGGCTTAACTTCATAAGGATCGAAGACTATGATCGTGCCATTAGACGTTTTGACCACGACACCAGAGTAGTCGTTAAACCACGTTAAGGCTACCTGACCTTTCCCTAACTCTTTACTCATAATGTCTTTAAACCACGACAAGCTAAACCCCTCTTCACCAAAACTTTAGCGGATTTCTCCTAAATAGCTGTTGTCAACCGACTATGTTACATTATTGGAATTAAGGGAACAGCGCTTAGCCCGCATATGAAGAGAGCTGCTACGAATAGTGCTTTACGAGATTTTTCTAAAGGTGATACGTCGTCTAATGGACCCGGGTGCGCTACTCTTGACATCAACAAGATTACTAACAGTGCCATAGGCCAATAGCCTAACAATACCAACACAACTATCGAAACCATTGATAATAGCCTATGGCCAGTATTGCCTACAACGGCTCTAGCCATATGCCCTCCATCTAGCTGAGCTGCTGGAAGAGTGTTTAAGAATGTAACTAAGAAGCCTATCCAGGATGCTAATAGAACTGGGTGCATGACTAAGACGTAGCCATCCAGAGGGACGAGGGATCTGACAAGCAACATCACCATCAAGGGAGGAATCAACGGTGTTAAACCTGTAGCCATTTCTTGCGGGATCATCCTCGATAGGCTTAAGCCTATTAACGCAGCTATTATTGAAAGAAAGAAGCTTACTATTGGTCCACTAAACCCTATATCGAAAAGTTGATCTCTATTTACTATGGGGCTCTCTTGAAATATTATTGCTCCAAAGGTGCCAAAGCCGTAGGGAAAGGGGGGTCCAGGTATGAAGTATGGTAGGCTTGCCTCAACTCTGTGAACACTTGAAAGTAGCTTATGTCCCAATTCGTGCAATCCAAGTATCAGCATTAACATTACAGCGTAGAGTACTGCGCCAGTGAAAACAGCAGCTTCTCCAAAAATCTTGCTATATAGTGGACCTGACGTTATGGCTATCCCTGAGTACATTACTGTGACGACTGTTATCAAAAAGAGAACTAAGTTCCATATGGGTTTTCGACGCTTTCTTAAAGGTCTTCTAAAGATTCTTATTATGAGCTTGCCCTTATCCCTTCTTAGGAATGGTAGCACGTCTTTATCCTTAATTGAGAAGTAAAGGTTGAGAAAGCTGTTTTTCGTTTCACATCCTTCAGCCAATATGAAGGTGGGTACGCCGAAGTCCATGTAGCTTTCTACAACTGGAAAGAACTTCTTAACTTCTTTCTCAAGCTCTATGAAAAGCGCTGTATCTATTCCTCCGGGCTCTACGAAAACGCTAGCCAGTTTTCTTCACCAGCTTTTTTGATTAACAGGATTACGTAGAAATCTTAAAAGTTTGCTGATTTCAATAGAGAACTTTGAGGGAAGTGGAGGGTTTTGCAAAAGGCGGAGTTTATCATAAGGGAGTTTAAGCCTACAGACTTAAACGACGTGGTCAGCATTAACAGGAAGTGCTTACCTGAAAACTACGCTCCGTCGTTTTTCCTAGAGCATCACTATGAAAACCCAAAGATATTCCTTGTGGCTGAAGTTGACGGTAAGATAGCGGGCTACGTCATGTGTAGGATGGAGTTTGGATTATCCAACTTTAAGAAAATGTTTGCTCGAAAGGGGCATGTGATATCCCTAGCTGTGCTAGACGAGTATCGTAGAAGAGGCATTGGTTATGCGCTTATGAAGGAAGCAATGAAAAATATGGCGGAAAGCGGAGCGTCAGAAGTGTACTTGGAAGTTAGGGTAAGCAATCATCCGGCTATAAGCTTGTATAAAAAGCTTGGCTTTAAACCTGTAAAGGTCATTAATAGGTATTACGCAGATGGAGAAGATGCTTATTTAATGGCTGTTGAGCTTAAGGAGACCACGCCTACTTAAGCCTCTAACTTACATTTTTCTTCAAACTGCTTCATCGTATGCAGTCCAAGTAGATGTAGGTTCCCAACGTTAACACGCCTTAAGTGCCGCTTTGCCACTAAGTAACATCTAATAGCTTGTTTCAATGGCGTTATCGGTAGCGACGACATGTAGAAAGTTGGGTAAAACACCAATAGGCTATAGGGTATCTGATCATCTAACTTTGCTATGAACTGAGCAATGGCTTCGACTTCTTGTTCATCGACATAGCCTGGTACTAACAATGTCGTAGCGTTTAAAACTGGGACTTCAGGTCTCTCCTTGTAGAACTTCTTGTAGATTAGCTCAAAGTTTTCATAAGCTCTTTTATTTGAAACTCCTGATAACGCTATGCTTAAGGCTTCTGAAAATGCCTTTAAATCGAACTTTATGTTGCCACCGCTTACTAAAGCGTAGTAAGCAGCTTGTTCAACAAGTTTTGGATTGCCACAGCCATTCCATTCAAAACATATCCTCAAGATTCTATTGGATTTCTCAATCAACTGCCTTGATAAGTTTAAGGCGAAGGGAAGGCTGGGCTCTGGAGACCCTCCAAAGAAGCAGACACATGATATGGAAGGGTCTTTTAAGACTTCATATAACGCGTGGCTAACACTGTATATAGGAGCTCTTTCAACGTTTTTATGTGAAAAGTTTTGGCAGAATAAGCATGAAAAGTTGCATCCATAGAAGAAGACAGCGTAGTTGTAATACCCGTATTCAGGTCCAGGCGTATAAGAGTATTTAGGGTAGCCAGCTCCCGTAGCTGGGCAGAACCATGCAGCACAACAGTTTGTTATTTGCGGGTCTTTGTAAGCGTACATAGCTGCTGATGTGGGTGTTGAAAGTGAAATAAGTTTGCCATCTACGTTCTTCTTAAGGCCACAGTATCCAACTTCGAATTCTCCCAACTGACATTCATTTGAGCATAACATGCACTTTATTCCTTTAGGTGTCTTTGGCGGTGTTGGTGGAAGGCCATACTTGGATCTTACCTTAGCGTGTGTTTCAAGAGCTAGAGGTATTGAGG
>Ga0190367_1001096_pt1 | contig 16644 bp, 21 predicted proteins | sample 4872181011_MG_FD_171838 | JGI IMG/M metagenome (GOLD analysis project Ga0190367, IMG submission 171838) | Hydrothermal vent microbial mat bacterial communities from Southern Trench, Guaymas Basin, Mexico - 4872-18-10-11_MG | ecosystem: Environmental > Aquatic > Marine > Hydrothermal vents >...
AAGACCCTCAAGCTCTTCTAAGTGCTCATCGGCTAGGGCGGGTACTGGGAGGGAAACTTCTGAGATTTGAGGGTTTAAATGCACAAGGCCGAGTTTCATAAAAACTTTTAATAATCTTTCCTCGTACTCGGCGGGGACTATAACCACGAATTTTACCATTTCCTCCGGCATTATATCGACCTCCTCAGTCAATCATGCATGCATTATTGCTTGGGGGAGTGCGCTGCCGTTAAGTTTGACAGTATTTCGGGTAGAACTTCCTCCTCTACTCTTTTAATCCTGGCTTCTAAGGTATTATTATAGTACTCCCTACTGTCGGCGCTCATCGCAAGCACTCCTCCTTTACACCTAAAAAGCTCCTCGGCGACTCTTACCTTCACTTTCTTGCCCTTCTTTGAAACCTCGTCAACGATATCGTCGATAAGTTTCTGGAGAATCTGTTTATCGCGTTCATTACAACAGTATAGGATTATATCTTCGGAGTATAACTTTAAGATAGCTTCTACGCTTAATTTTTTGAGAGCTTCGACGTATAGAGGGCCTCCCTTTTCGACGACTGCGTAAGCTCTCTCTATGGCGTCGTTGAGCACACTCTGGATTATCTTGCTCTTCTCTACTGTAAATTGTCTCCTGATTTCTAATTTCATTACTGCATATTCTTTGTAAAGCTTTTTGCGTATTCTCGTCCTCAGCTTTTCCATTTTTTCGCTTTTAAGAGCTTCCGCTTTTTTCTCGGCCTCCCTTATTATCTGACTTGCCCTTAGCTTAGCATCTTCAATTATTTTTTTGGCTTCTTCTCTAGCCTTCTCCCATAGCTCGTCGGCTAAGGCAAGTATTAACCCGGCGTCACTGCTCATATTCATCACCGTAACCTAGTATTGCTTTTGCAAGTCTATCTATTAGTTCTTGTCTATTCACGTTGATTATTTTTCGTAGAGTCCCTATCTCCTCCTCGAGCTTGGCTCTCAGATTCTCTACGTCCTCTTCCAATTTTTTCCTTTCAGCTTCTTCAATCTCCTTCTCGTTAAACTCTATCGACGATTTAATTATCTCATCGGCTCTTACCTTAGCTTCGGCAATTATTTTTTCTGCCTCTTTCCTAGCTTCCTCCACCACTTTATCCGCTCTAACCTCGGCCTCCTTGAGAAACTTGAGGACTATATCCGTGCTACTCACTGCTTGAGCCATAAGTACCCACCTTTAACTTAACGCCTACAGCAGTTGATAAATACTCATACATGTCTTTGAGCCTTGCGGACCTTCTCTCACCGACGTTGGGGACGATAATAAGGAGGGGCGGGTACCGGAGCCCCTGAAAATACCTTTTTAACTTAGTTTCGATAGATTTGTAAAGATCCTCTTCAATAATTAATGCTTTATACTCTGCAATATTGTCATGTATTTTTTCCCACAATTGTTCCCCCGTTCCGTTAGTAACTATAGCATTAATCCCCAACGCCTTCAGAGATTCCAGGTATCTGCTCCTAGTAATAGCTACAATCATGTAATAATCGCCTCCTCGCATCCTTAAGGAAAGCCTTCCTTATATCATTGACGCGTTCTTTGTGCAGGAATAGGCCTACCCCATTGGAATAGAGGGGAACTTTCAAAATATAGAATTTTCATTAGGATTCATAGCCATCTTTCTAGTAACGTTGTTGATGTAGGTCATGAACCGCGGTCTATAGGGAATCTCTAAGATTATGGGAAGCGGATTTTTTAGCCTGAAATTGCTTATCTTATCCCTTATCTCCTGAGAAAAAATTTCACTTAGGAGAATAAGCCCTACATCTTCCCGCTTAGCGACCTCTTGAAGTACCTCGTACATCTCTACACTATCTTTGACAATTATGCCTACAGCGCCTAGCGAAGCTAGACTCTCTACCGTCTCCCTATCTCCCACTACTACGACTTTCATAAACCAACCCTAATAATCCGCAACGGCTATTAAAAACCTAATATTGCTACGGTAAGCACTAAAACCGCGGTCAGCTGGATACGGCTATCGAAAGAAGAAGATTTCAATAAAAATAATACCGTATTAAAATAAATCATTTAATGAGGTAAAAAACGGGAGATTTTACGGTAAACACCTTTATATTGAAGCAAAAATTAAATTGAAAAATTGTTTGAGAGTTTTGTTTACTAGACTTACTATTGGAGTCGGATAGATCCCTGATATCACTAGGAAGAAGGCTAAGATTACTGCTAAGGCTAGTGCCGTGAGTGGTTCTTTCTTGATATCTTTTAATTTTTCCGAAGGTTCCCCGTAGAAAACTTTCTTAAAGGTCCAAAGACCGTAGCCGGCGGTGAGAACTGACATTATAACCGCGATTGAAGTTATGGCTACCCTAAAGACGTCGAAGCCGCTCTGGATGGCCGCGTACATCGAACCGACGAATATGAATATTTCGCTCCAAAATCCGAGTAGAGGAGGCACTCCAGCTAAGCTTAAGAAGCTCACTAAGGTTACTACAGCTGTAATGGGCATCAACCCTGCTAGCCCTTTTAAATCGGATATACGCCTGGTCTTAAGCTCGTGCATGAATACTCCTGCGATCATAAAGAGGACGGCTTTGGCTAATCCATGGCTAATGTATAAAAGTACGGCGCCCATAACGCCGATGATTGAAACTGAGGCAACTCCGAATAACATATAGCCCATTTGGCTTATACTTGAATATGCCAGAAGCCTCTTTAAGTCGTCTTGGGCAAGAGCCATTAATCCGCCGTAAACCATTGTTATTAATGCTAAACACGTTAAGCCGATCATAAAAGGCCATAGTTCTACAAGCTTTGGAAAAGCCTCATAGATTATTCTTATCGAAGCATACCCGCCTATACCGATCATGGCCGGTGAAAGTAGCGCGCTGATTGGAGTTGGAGCTTCTGCGTGAGCGTCCGGTAGCCAGCTGTGCAGCGGGAATATAGCCATTTTGATAAAGAATCCGATTAGCATCGCTATTGCCGTGGGAACGATGACGTCATAGCTTAGTTTTGTAGTTAAGGCGCCCATTTCTATAATGTTAAATGTCCCTGTTAAAGAGTATGCTGAGGCTATTCCTGCTAAAAGCGAAAGGGCTCCGATTTCTGTGAACATGAAGTATTTAAAGGCTATGAGCTCTTTCCTTCCCGTCCCCCATATGCCTATTAAAGCCCATGATGGGAGAAGCATGAATTCGAAGAAGATGAAGAATGCGGCCATGTTTACGGCTAGTACAGCTCCTATCATTCCGGCGGCGTATAGTAGGTATAGGCAGTAGTAGAGTTCGAGTTTCTCCTTTCCCTTCATGTAGTATACCGAGTATATCGATATGATTGTCGATAGGAAAGCTATGGTTAAGGCTATTGGGGCGCTTAATCCGTCTGCGAGTAGGACGAATTTGCCTAGGTGTGGAGCCCAATCGTATGATGCTACTAGTTCGCCATTCCAGAATTGTAGATTTAGGTTAACGTAAAGTAGTAGTATTGTTGAGTATAGCAGGGGTATTAGGCATAGCCACCCGGTTTTTTCCTTAAGCTTCTTGCCAGTTAACAGGGCTATTATAGAGAATAGTAGTGGCGCACTTATTGCCTGAATTAACAACCCACCTACGTCGTTCATACGCGTTACCTCTGTTTATAATCCTATTAACATAATTGCCAAAAGTAAAATTCCCAAGAGTATGCCAATGATATTATGGTTGAGCATTCCCGTATGGGTTCTCCTGAATATGCGGCTAAATCCTACAATGAAAGCGGTGGCTACGTAGTTGAAGTTATCGATGACTTTTACCTCGATACCTTTGTATGCTTTTCTTCCAAGGGCAATCGTCGGGTTGACTATTAGCTTGTAATATGCCTTATTTAAGAACCATCTCTTGTAGAAGAAGTAATGTATGGACTTTAGAATTTCACTACCTGAGATTAGCTTTTCTGGATCTATTATCCTCTTCATGTACGTAATATAAGATAGTACAGCTCCCAGCGTTAAAGCCGAAATAGAGGAGATTAGCGTTATGAAGACAGCTTCTTCACCGCCTCCACTACCATGCACGTGAATATACTCTGACAGGTATTCATGGAATCTATGTTCGAGGAAGTCTTTTACAAAGAATCCGGAAACGCCTATGGCGATTGTTCCGAGTACAAGTAGTGCTACTGGGACTAGCATTACAGGCGGCGCCTCGTGTATGTGGTGTCCCTCCTTCTCTAATTCTCTAATATGTTCGCTTTCATGCCCGAAGAAAGTCAAACTTATCATTCTAATGCTGTAGAATGCTGTTAAAACAGCGGTTATCACGCCGAGTATGTATGGGAAGTATTGCTTAGAAACTAGCGTAGATTCTAAAACTAGGTCTTTACTCCAGAAGCCGCTAAAGAGCGGTACTCCCATAAGCGAGAGAGCTGCTAGAGTCATTAACGTAAACGTCTTCGGCATGTACTTCTTTAGCCCGCCGAAATCTCTTAGAAATCTAGACTCAACTGCGTGTAGAACCGCTCCGGCTGAGAGGAAGAGAGCCGCTTTGAATAACGCGTGACTCATGAGGTGGAATACTCCTCCTACATAGCCGACTATATATTCATGGGATAATCCGCCGGCGCCTAAAGCCATCATCATGTAGCCGAGTTGACTAACGGTTGAATACGCTAAGACTTTCTTCAGTTCAGTAGATACCATGGCTTGTGTAGCTGCCACGAATGCCGTGAGGGCGCCTATCCACATAACCATTGTGAAGAAGAAGGATATTTCTGGATATTTGAGAGACCAGGAGTAGACTATCGGAAAGAGCCTTGCTACTAAGTATACGCCGGCCTTAACCATAGTCGCCGCGTGTATCAACGCGCTGACAGTAGTTGGTCCTGCCATGGCATCAGGAAGCCATTCCATTAAGGGTAGCTGTGCGGACTTACCTACGGGGCCGAAGAACAGGAATACGAGCCCTAGTACGACTATCCATACTATCTCCTTGCCTATGTGAACCTCGGCTAGTTCTAGAAAGCTCAATGTCCCTAGGGTGGAGGCAATCAGGAAAGCTCCTACGAGCATGAACACGTCTCCGAGCCTCGTAACTAGGAACGCTTTTAAACCGCAATGGGATGGAGGATATGCTTCATCGCCTTCGCCGACCCAGCATTTCAACCAGTCTTTTTTAGAGTCTCTATACCAGAATCCTATAAGCGCATAGCTGCACAAACCTACGCCTTCCCACCCGAAAAGCATCTGAATGAGGTTTTCTGAAAATACTAGCAATAACATGTTTCCTATGAAGAAGTTGATAAAGAACCAGTATCTGGTTAGGCTAGGATCTCCGTGCATGTATCCAATTGAGTAAACCGCGATCAAGAAGCTTATAATCGCTACAATATTAGCCATGATTATGCTTAACGGGTCTACGATTACCCCTACTTTAAGCTCGGAGAGAATAGGGGCTCCCTCCAATATAATCCAGCTATAGGATTTATGTAAAGGCCAGTGGATTTCGGAAAATAGAAGTGGTATTAGCATTATCGTTGAAACGGCTGCTAGCATTGAGAAGAAAACTGCTGTGTAATCTCGTAGCTTGTGATTTATCTTGCTCATTACTGGCGTGAGCAAAGCTCCCGTAATTGGGAATATCCAACTTGACCAGGCGAAAATTTCCCAATACTCCATTATACACCACCTAAGACTAGACTATTTTTTATGTTAGAAATAGTACTGCCTATAAGCACGTTTACGGGTTCGGCTATGACTTTCAATACGGGGTCTAAAAATATGGTTATCAATACGCATAACGAAGCGAGGACAAGTACTGGAACTAGCATTGAAAGCTTAGCCTCGGTTATCTTAGATAGGATCTCTGACGGTTTTTTCAGACTTATTCTCTGGAGCAGCCAGATATAATAGCCTGCTGCCACGAACATGTTTAACACGAATATTATTGTTGAGACGTAGAGAAATGGATCTTCTAGAAAAGCCAACATAGCCATTACTATGAAGAATTTGCTCCAGAATCCGCTTAACGGCGGTATGCCTGCTAAGTTTAATAATCCTATCGAGAAAGATAACGCCGAGAAAGGCATTTTAGCACCTATCCCTTCCAACTTTGCTAAATCCCTTGTCTTGGCTTCGTGGATGAAGCATCCCGCGCCTAAGAAGAGCAGGCCCTTTCCGATAGCGTGATTTAATATATGGAATAAACCTCCTAGAAGCGCTAGAGATACTGCATCCAGCCCTGTTGGGTAATTATACGCGATATATGTAGCTACTCCAAGACCGAGTATTATATATCCCATGTTTGCTATGCTAGAATACGCTAAGAATCTTTTTATGTCGCGCTGGGATATAACCATTATATTTGCAACAGTCATTGTTAATAATCCAAATAGTATCAATATGCTTCCATAATTGAATTGAGTAGGATAGAAAACGGTGAAAAGTATTTTGAATATTGCAAATGCACCCGTTTTAATTACTACTCCGGAAAGCATAGCACTAATCGAGCTTGGAGCCGCTGGGTGGGCGTCGGGAAGCCACGTGTGGAATGGAACTATTGCGGCTGTAACTCCGAAACCCGCTATAACCATTGCTATTATGAAGTATAGCGTGTCTTTTGGTATCGAGGCTGTATTTGACAGGATTATCTCGCCGAGTTTAGAAAATTCGAGAGTACCGGTTATGCCGTAGAGTAGCGATATGCTGTATAAGGCTATTAGGGATCCTATAGTGCTCATTATTAAATATTTAAACCCGGCTTCGACAGCTTCCCACCTATGCTTTCTGAAAGAGACTAGGGTATATGATGATATGCACATTAGCTCCCATAATACATAGAGCGTGAATAAGTCGTTGACTATTGTTACGCCGATCATTCCAGCTACTAGGGTTAAGAGAAGCGTGTAGTACTCGTCTAGCCCGGTTTCATTTTCCATGTAGCCTATAGAGTATATTGAAACCATTAAGCCGAGGAAACTAAATATAAGAGACATGTATGCGCTAAAAGCGTCGATTCTTATTCCTATCGAAGCCCAACCGGGCTCGAGATCTATTTTATATGAGATAGGTAGCTTGCCGTAAAATATGATATAGAGGAAGTAAGTTGTAGACGCCGCGAAAGCGAGCACAGTCCATATATCTCGTATCTTCTCCTTGCCTATTTTTCTAGACAGCATGCCTATTAGGGGCATCATCAAGCCGCTTCCCAGTAATACGATCAAGGGGAATAGGGCGTACATTCCTACCACCTCAACCTCCTAAGCTTTCTAGTATCCAGAGTTTTATAATGTCTGTAAACGTTGATCAATATACACAGGGAAACGGCCGCAACGGCAGCTCCGACGGCTATAGATATTATAGTCATTTCCTGAGCTAGAGGGTCGACGTATTCGGCTTCACGCACCCCCATGGCTAGTATGTTTAGGTTAACGCCAACAGTAATTATTTCAATACCTATAATGATTTTCAACAGGTTTCTTTTTGAAGCTATGCAGTATAGACCTATTAGGATTAAGATTAAGGCTATGTTAGCGTAAAATATTTGGAGAAACATTACCCCTCTCCCTCCTCCACAACGACTTCTTCCTCTTCAACTTCTGCTTTTTCTTTTCTGAAAAGAGCGGAAATAGCTATAGCCGTGGCAAAAAGCAAAAACGCTTGAACTGCTACATCAAGCCATCTATTGCTCCAGACAAAATAGGGTTTTTGCTCAAGTTTAAAATCTAAACTGTATCCCACTAACGTTATCTGGAAGACGTCTGGGTTTATCAAAATGATGTACACTAGCAATAATACGACCAGTAATGCCGGAATTACCTCCTCAACTCTCACTTTCTTCACCACCTCTTACATGCATGAAAGCTAGTAATAACACGGTAACTCCACCAGCGTAAACTGATAACTGAAAAACAGCAACGTAAGGCGCGCCTATCAAATAGTAAACTACCGATAGGAATATGTTCATTACCGTGAAGGCTAGAATTGATTTAAAGAGGTCTTTGACTTCGACCGCTATAAGTGCGAACGCTATCGTTAAAATTGAAAACAGGTAATGAAGCCACATCATTACCACCTACTTAACTAATAGAGTTTTTTTATCAAATGCTATATTCTCGAAGTTAGTAGATAGTTCAATTGCTTTGACTGGGCAATACTCAGCGCAGGTTGCACAGTAAATACATCGGTACATGAAGAATATTGGGCGTTTCCCTTTTTCATCTTCAATTATTTCAATAGCTCTAGCGGGACATACTCTGAAACACATTTGGCATCCAATGCATTTATCTCTGTTAAAGACTATTCTGCCCCTAAACCCTTCCGGTAGGTGAACCAGTTCCCTCTCTTTAAACGGATAGAGTATCGTCGCGCGTTTACTTAATAGGTTTTTGTAGACTTCTCCTATCATAAGGCCTGGTTTAGGCATCTAAAACACCACCCTCACGATTAGAACTGATATTAGGGATAATGGTATGAGATATTTCCAGGAGAAGACTAACATTTGGTCCACTCTTATCCTCGCGAATATAGCTTTTAGAGTCGTCAATATCAGAAGTATGATTATGGATTTAATGGTAAAGTATAAGGTGTGTAAGATGATTTCTAGCCCTGGAATAACTGGGCCGAGGGGGCCGCCTAGGAACAGCGTTGCGCCCAGTCCGCACAAAAGTAAGGTTTCTATATCTCTACCAAGCCTGAACAATGCTAGTTTCTTCCCGGAGTATTCTACGAGCCACCCCGCGACTATTTCTTGTTCAGCTTCAGGTATGTCGAATGGTATTCTTTCAAGTTCTGCTTGAACCGCTATGACATATACTGCAAACGCCAGGAGATTTGGTCCTAGAATATACCACATGTTACTTTGGCTTTCAACTATATTTTTAATGGTTAGCGAGCCAGAAGAAATAACAACGCTTACGATTGAAAGCATAAATGGGATCTCGTATCCTATAAATTGTAAAACTGCTCTTTCAGCTCCTATAGTCGCAAATCTATTTACAGACGCTACTCCAGCTGTATATACTAGTATAGAGGTTATAGTTAGCAAAGCTACGAAGAATATTAGATCCCCGGTAAATGATATAACTCCGGATGTTCCGCATATTGGCAGGAGTAGGGTGAGCAAAAGGTTTACCGCGAAGAAGAATATTGGCGTTAAGGTGAATAAGAATTTATCAGCCCCCTCCGGGATTATATCCTCTTTAGATAGCAGCTTTATGAAGTCGGCTAGTGGTTGAAGTATTCCGTGAGGACCGGCGTATAACGGGCCGACTCTGTTCTGAAGCTTAGCGTAGAACTTTCTATCTATCCATTCGTATAGCAGGGATAGAACTCCTATGAACGCGAAGCCGGGGAACAATATCATCTGAATTATCTTATACAGAACTTCAATCATGTCTCTCAAACCTCTCCCTAGAATATTTCACAAGCTCATTATAAGTCCAAACCCAACTTTTACCTTTTTCAACATCCACAAACATCACCCTGCCTGTACAACAAAGGCATGGATCGACTGACCCAAATATAATTGGAATATCGGCTATGTACACGATGTAGTCGCCTCTGGAAGTAAGCATTCTAGCGGTAGATGGTATATTTGCTAGGGTGGGCGTCCTGACCTTATATCTATACGGTTTATCGCTTCCATCGGATTTAACGTAGTGTAGGAGGTCGCCTCTCGGCGCTTCTACTCTGCTAACAGACTCGCCGGGTGGCGGTTTTATTACTACTGGCAATCTGATTCTATATTTGCCGGAGGGGAGGTGGTCTAAACTATACCTAATCATGTTAATACATTCTAGGACCTCATCAATTCTTACGAGTATTCTGGCGTATACATCGCAAGTATCATATGTAATTACATTGAATGGGACTTCGTCATGAGCGGCGTATGGATCGTCGGCTCTCACGTCATGCTTTATGCTGGAAGCTCTAAGCACCGGACCTACTGCGAAAAGCTCTATAGCTTCTCTAGGCTTAAGAATGCCGACGTTCTGAGTCCTTACTAGTACAGTGGGTTCTTCCATGACAACTTTTTTAAAGTATTTGGTTCTTTTTTCGAGATAATCTAATCCTTTTCTAATTTTCTGCTCCATTTCAGGTGTAATATCTCTCCTAACTCCTCCTATGGTATTATACGATGTAACTACGCGATTTCCGGTTATCATTTCGAGTAAATCTAGGACTCTCTCCCTATCTCTCCATACGTACATAAATAGAGTTTCAAATCCTATTTGGTGTGCTGCGAGTCCAAGCCATAGAAGGTGGCTATGTATCCTGCTTAACTCTTCGACTATGAGTCTGAGGTATTTAGCTCTGGGTGGTACTTCCTTATTGAGTAGTTGTTCAATATTTTGGACGTAGCACAGCGTGTGAGCCGCGTTACATATGCCGCATATTCTCTCAGCTAGAAATATTCCTTTCATGTAATCTCTGTATTCGAGGCCTTTTTCAATACCTCTATGAGTATAGCTGACATTTATTTCGACGTCAATGACTTGCTCTCCTTCTACTTTGAATTTCATGAGGAGAGGTTCTGGATGGACAGGATGTTGAGGTCCTATAGGAATATAGAAGCTCATAAATTCACCTCAGAGGCTTAGGATGTTTAGCTTCGTAATCTTTTCTGAGCGGGTATACTCCCTCAGGCCAATCCTCGGGGAGTATAAAGCGTTTAAGATTGGGATTGCCCTTAAAGACTATCCCAAGCAGGTCATGAGCTTCTCTCTCGTATAACTCGGCCCCCCTAGCTATATCACATATGCTATCTATAACGGGATCATCTTTAGGAACTTTGGTTTTTACCGAAACTGAGATTCCATATCCTATATGGGCGATAACTTCTAAATGATCATTGACATCAGTGCCAGTTATAGCCTCGACGAATTTCATATCGAGGTCTTGTAAAAGGAATTTTACAACGTCCTTATAACACTCTTTACTAACCTCGACGAACACTCTCCTCCTCATGGGCGTTTTGCAATCGATTATCTTATCGCCGAATCTCTCCTTCAACGCGTTAATTATCTCTTCCTCATTCATAGTTTCATCCTTTCATGATCTTCTGAGCTAGCAGATTTACTGCTTGAACAACCGCTTCGGGTTTTACAGGACAACCTGAGATATACGCGTCGACGGGTATTACGCTGTCTAAGCTCTCATAAACGTTGTAGCATTTCCAGAAAACTCCGCCACTAGTTGCACACGTTCCGGCAGCCACGACAAACTTCGGTTCCGGCATTTGGTTATATATCCTTATAAGCCTATCCCTAACTTGTCTAGTAACTGGCCCGGTGACCACTAGTATATCCGCATGTCTTGGGCTGCCCTTTAAGAGTAAACCGAACCTTTCAAGGTCATATCTAGGAGTTAACGCAGCGACAACTTCTATATCGCATGCATTGCAGGCTCCGGTGTTAAAGAAGAGTATCCAAGGACTTCTGCCTCTAGCCCATCTAACTAGTCTTTCAGTAAATCCCATGTTTAAGCCTCCTTACGGAGACATATAATGCTAAGAGAGCTACCAGAACGTATAGCGAGACTAGATAAATTATGTTTAATCTGAAGGGATCTAGAGGGGGTACACCCATAGAGAAGATTATTATCATTGAAGTTATATCAAAAATTAAAAACAGCACCGCATATTGGAAGAATAAAATCCTCATGGGTATTATTCTTGGTGGGAAATATTCTCCACAAGCATATGGAGCTACTTTATCTTTGTTGGGCCTAAATGGGGGGGCTATCATTTTTCCAAAGAGGTATATGGAAAGTGCAGTCAAGATAGAAATTAAAAAGGCGAACGCTGGAGAAGCGATGAGCTCTAAAAGATCCACGGTAGCCACCCGTTTAAAGTGTAGTCTACTGCTAAAATATAAGTTTTACTTTATCATTTATCAAAGAAGAAATAGCTAATGTATAAAAGTTCTTAGCTTGATCGAAGTAAAAATTTACTAATGACGAAATGATAACTATAATGCTGCATATTTTAAAGAATTTAAGCAATATGTCATAACTCGTTACATATAACAGTCTTAAAATGTGCTTTTTCAGCATCGGCGACAGTCAGATAGCCATCAAAAGCAAGTGGTAGCGTAATCCTACCTCATTAGTAAAGAGCTGTTCCTATACGTTCTCAGATGTTCAAAAAACATAAAAGCGAGAACCCTTATGAGTTTTCAGGGTGCATGAGTTGCCCGAGGTTAAGCTCTATATGGATTACGACGCGCTGTTAGAAAGAGCCTATAGGACCCTGCCTAAGAAACCTGTTGTAGTGAGACAAAGATTAACATTGCCTAAGCCTGAAGTTGTAATTTCCGGAAAAAGAACTTTTATAACTAATTTTAATCAGATATGCGATATACTGAACAGAGAACCTCAAATAGTCTTAAGGTATATACTTAAAGAGCTGGGAGCTCCTGGAGTGCTTCATGAGAACATGGCAGTTATTCAGGGAGAATTTTCCAGGAAAGCTATAGACGCTATCTTAGACCGCTTCTTTCGATTCTACGTCATCTGTCCGGCTTGTAAAAGCCCTGATACTAAGCTGGTAAAAGAGAAAAAGTTCATGTTCCTAATATGCGGAGCATGCGGAGCTAAAAGCCCGGTGAGGCCTTTCTAATTCAACCATTTCACCATATAGAAGGAATTTCTATGTCTCCTATAACCTAAGCGCCTGTAATATTCCCTAGCGCCAACTCCGGATATAACTAGGATTTTCTTCCTATCAAAATCCTCTAGTGCTACTCTCTCAGCCTCCATCATCAACTTCCTCCCTAATCCCTTATGTTGCCAAGAATCCAGCGGATAGTGTTTTCCCACGGGGACTTGGGGGCCGTAAACGTGTAGCTCTCTAACTATCGCTGTCTTCTCGTCGACTTCCCAGCGGTGAGCGTGCTCTGACGGTATACGTAGTCTTAGAAAACCATATATCAAATCTACATCATCGACGAATGAGAGGAATATTTCGATACCCATGCTGGCTTCGTAAATTATCTTCTCCATTTTAAGAGCTCCTGAAGGCTTTACGCCAGTTTTCAATAGGTAATGCCCTACTTCACGGCATCTTATACAGCTACACTTCATTCCTCTTTTCTTCATGTACTCCTGTACTACTTGCCTTAAATTGCCGATTTTAGGGCCGTCAACTATGTGGTGTAGGGGGAGGTCTCTCTGAACCCTCATTATCCTAACATATCTAGGCACCAACGCTTTCATTTTAGCTATTAACTCAATCCAAGTATCCCTATCGTAGGATTTGTAAAATCCCTTTTTCCACATTTCATAGAGTCGAGTTCCCGGAATAACTAAAGTCGGGTATATCTTTAACATATCCGGTCTGTAGTCAGGGTTTTCGAATATTTCCTTAAACATCTCCAAGTCTCTATCAGGATCTGAGCCAGGCAATCCGGGCATTATATGGTAGACCACTTTATAGCCCGCATCCTTCAGTATTCGAGTAGCCTCTACCGTGTCTTTTACTGAATGCCCTCGCTCTACGCGCTCTAAAATATCATCATAGATAGCCTGTACCCCTAATTCCACCCTAGTCGCTCCGAGGTGGAGAAACCAGTCTACATGTTCCTCTTTAGCCCAATCTGGTCTAGTTTCTAAAGTCAAGCCTACACACCTTATCTTCGCTTTCTCGTTTTTCAATTGGGCTCTCTTCAGAGATGGTTCTCCCGATTTCTCCCTCGGAAATCTATTCATAGCCTCTAGGGCATTTGCTATAAACCATTCTTGGTAGCTTTTAGGCGTGGCTGGGAAAGTTCCGCCCATCACTATTAACTCGATCTTGGAGGGCTCGTGGCCCATGGCTTTATACTGTAAAAGCCGCCCTCTGACCTGCTCGTAGGGGTCGAAGTTGTATTGTAAAGCTCTCATAACAGCGGGGGAGTCTTCGAGGTAGCTTTGAGGAGTACCGATTTCCACTCCACCTGGACAATATATACAACGTCCGTGCGGGCAGGGATATGGCTCGCTCATTATAGCCACGACTGTAACTCCTGATATCATCCTAACCGGCTTTTTCATTCTTCTAGCCAACGTCATTTTTAATAGCCTCGACTACGAAGTTCCTAGCTATTAAACTCTTCTTCGGACTCCAACCATACAACTTCCTCACCTTAAGCTTTCCACAGGCTTTTATTAAATCCCTAAGTTCCTTCTTCGTGAACAAATGGTAAAAACGCTCTACTTTTCGATTTTTAGTTCTCCAAGAAGCGAAGATATCGCCGAATTCAAAACTCCGCCCTGTAATCCAGGCCTTGAACGCGCGAAGCAGGAGACTAGGCTGTAATAGATTCCAAACACTGGCGATCAATAACCCTCCCTCCTTTAAGACCCTGCAGATTTCCTCAATAGCTTTTGATCTCTCAGTATGCAGGGGTATGTGGTGTATAGACGCGATAGCTACCGCATAGTCGAATAAATAGCTTCTGAAAGGAAGAAATCTCATATCTCCTGCTACGCAGTCGATTTGAATGTCTAATTTTTTCCTGCGGACGGTCTTAAGCAAACGCTTAACCATACCTGAAGATATATCTAGAGCTACTACTCTGAAACCCTGCCTAGCTAAGAATAGGGAATGTAATCCGCTTCCGCAACCAGCATCTAGAACAAGCCCGTCTCTCTCCATAACTATGCCTGAGAGAAGCTCTGTCCAGGCTAGTCCCCGCCTATAGGTTTTAGCTATCTCTTCGTATGCCGAGAAGACGTTGTCTCTTAAAACGCGCTCAGCGTCTTTCTTTTCTCGTTTTAACATGATACTCTATAACTTTTATAACGCTATCTAGATTTAACCCTTCCTTAGCTGAGATAAACAATACTTCCTTCCCCTTTAACAGTTTTCGCGCGACCTTATTCATTCTCTCTACGTGTTCGCTAGAAGCTATATCGGCTTTATTCGCAACATATACAAAGGGAATACCCTTGAAACTTTCTAGAATTTCGCGTAGAACCCTGATTTGATAGTCTAGTGTAAAGCCGCAAGTTTCTGTAGGATCGAATATGAATATTATCAAATCCGCTACGTATTGAAGAGCTAATATGGCTTGAAGCTCTATTTTATTCCTCTCTGAGAGAGGGCGGTCCAGCAAGCCTGGAGTATCTAAAACCTGAACAACCGTAGAGTCTATGGTCATATGACCGACAGTGATGGATTTAGTAGTGAAGGGGTACTCCCTAATCTCAGGCTTAGCCCTAGTTATAGCCTTGACTAGCGAAGACTTGCCCACGTTCGGAGGTCCCGCCACGACTACCGAGTATATATTCGGGTCTACCTCTGGCAGTTTAAGGATTTTTATCTGAGCGGCCCTAACGATCTTAAAGTCTCGGTCTAAGTCTTTGAGTATCGAGTTGAGCCTCCCAAAGTAAGTCTTCCTGTACTTGACTATGCTAGCTTTGTCTCCAGCCTTCCTTATAGCCGATATGCTTTCCCTAGCTATCCTATTGATTATAAAGGTTGCCCCGTATATCTTACTTAGGCTCTTTTTTAGAGAATCTAGGTCCATGATTACTTGGAATAATTCTCGATAGAAGGGGTGTAATTCTTTCACGAAAGGAGTCGTGAGAACTATCTTTTTTAACCGAGATATTACGTAGTTGTTGGCTACTTTAATTTTCCTAATTTCCACTTTTTTAATATAAAAGAGTTTCCTCCTAAGTACAACTCCGCTCCCCGCTTTCTTAGCTCTCTTAACAGCGGCTTCAAATATCTCTTCATAGTTTCGAGGAGCTAAAACCATTTTCCGCGCTGTTCGAGATAAGCTTTTGTTCAATTTGATCAACCGTCTTTAATATATTATCTCTAAGGTTTAAAACCGTTAAACTTCATCTTTAATAACTTCAAGGACTATAGCCGGGCAGATTTTAGTGACCCCTTTCATTTTGCCTATCTCGTCTATAAACGTAGCTAATTCCTCGTTGTCCCTAGCAATAATCGTTGCCATTACCATATGGTCTCCTGTAGAGAGAGCTACGTACTTCACGTTTTCCCTTTCGGCCAACTTCTTAGCGACTTCGAGCAACACACTAGATTCTACATCTAAACCGACTATAGCCAACCCCCTATACCCCAGTTTGGAATAATCAACTTTAATAGTATAGCCGCGTATAACGCCCGTATCCTCCATTTTCTTTATCCGTTTTTTGATAGCAACATCGCTTATGCCTAGTATGTTTGACATTTTTAATATGGGGATACGGGCATTCTTCTTAAGTATATCAATTATCTTAAGATCAGTAGCATCTAATGTCGCCAAATTTCATGCACCTAGGTCATGAAAATTACATGGCATTATAAATAATTTTATACATTGTCAAAATTCATAGTTTAATTGTTAAAATCTTAGAAGTTGATATATAGAAGCGAGTGGTGCGGGGGCCGGGATTCGAACCCGGGCAGGGCTTCCCCAGCGGAGCTTACTGGCCTTAAGCTCTCAGTCCGCCCCCTTTGACCTAGCTCGGGCACCCCCGCTCAGTTTGATTATACCTCTAAGAGAATATAAGCTTTTTCTGATCGAAGAGGATGCATACTTAAACTAAAGGGTTACATTGGTGGGCGTAGAGGACAAAAGAAGAATGCGCCGGCCGGGATTCGAACCCGGGATTCGCCCGAGCCATTTTGTGGCTCGTTCAGCGGCGTGGATTCGGCAAGGTTAGGCCGCCATCCTACCAGGCTAGACTACCGG
>Ga0190367_1001097_pt1 | contig 16639 bp, 17 predicted proteins | sample 4872181011_MG_FD_171838 | JGI IMG/M metagenome (GOLD analysis project Ga0190367, IMG submission 171838) | Hydrothermal vent microbial mat bacterial communities from Southern Trench, Guaymas Basin, Mexico - 4872-18-10-11_MG | ecosystem: Environmental > Aquatic > Marine > Hydrothermal vents >...
GATTAAGTCAATTCTTTTCGTTTATAACAAGTTTAATAAACCATGTCCAATTTGCGGAAATCCAATTAAATTCTATCTCCAAGAACCTAACAAGAGAAAAATTTTTGTCTGTGAAAAGTGTCAAGTGCTATACGATTAAATTAAAGAAAAGAAAAAAGACCCAAGTGACTTAAAAATGAGGAAGTTTAGTAGCAAATGAGTAACTGAAAAAGAAAGGATTGTAAAAGGATTGGAACCTGTAGAATAGTAAAAAGTTGATATGACCAGATCATAAACTAAAGTAGATAGCATACCAGCCACTAGTAAATCTTTTGAATCGAAAAAGGAAGATACGATAACTATTAGCAAAGAAGCTAATAAGCAAATTAAAATTCCTGGCTCAGGCTCCGTTCCAAATATCAAACCTAAGCCAAAGGAAAATAAAGCTACAAAAATGCCAGTTGCAAAACCATATTTTAAAGTAGCAATTACAGTTAAAAGGGTGCAAAGCTCGAATCCTATATAATTCTGGGTAATTCTGTTGTGGAGTAAAGAAAATGATGCTAACAAAGCGAATAAGAAAAGTCTAATCTTGAAGTTGAATAAAGCTAGTACTGCTAGAATAATTAAAATTATTGCGATATGAATCCAAAATCTCATTAATAAGCTTTCGCAAAATAAGCAACTACTTTTGCTTTCCTATTACAATATACGCAGTTTCCAAAAATCTCTTCCTTTTCAATAGGTATAGCTCTTACAGTAGCTCCTGTTTCTTCTTTTATTTTTTGCTCGCAAATTTTGCTTCCGCACCAACAAGCTTTTACAAAACCTCCCTTTTCTTTTATAACTTTCTTAAATTCTTCAAAATTTTTTACTTTAGTAGTTAAACTTTCCTTCAATTTTTTTGCTCTCTCAAATAAATTTTTCTGAATTTCTTCGAGCAATTTATTAATTGTTTCAACCAGCTTTTCATCTTTAACAACAATTTTTTCAAAAGTATCTCTTCTGGCCAAAACTACTTGCTTGTTTTCAACATCTTTAGGTCCTATTTCTATCCTTAATGGTACTCCTCTAAGCTCCCAATCATTAAATTTCCAGCCAGGTGTATATTCTTCCCTATTGTCAAAAATAACCCTTATAGAATTTTTAACTAATTCTTTCTCAACTTTTTCGCATTTCCTAAAAACTTTTTCCTTTTCTTCGTCGCTATAATAAATCGGAATTATAACAACTTGATAAGGAGCTATTCTTGGTGGTAAGATTAAACCCTTATCATCACCATGAATCATTATCAAAGCTCCTATTAAGCGTGTAGAAATTCCCCAGCAAGTTTGGTAAACATAATGTTCTTTTCCATCCCTTCCCAAAAATTTTATTTCAAACGGTTTTGAAAAGTTTTGACCCAAATGATGAGATGTTGCTAATTGCAAAGCTTTGCCATCTGGCATTATAGCTTCTAAAGTTGCTGTATAAACTGCTCCCGGAAATTTTTCTAGTTCGCTTTTTTTACCGGCTATTACAGGAATTGCAAGGTATTCTTCTATTAATTTTTTATAAAAGCCTAGGATTAGCATTACTTCTTTTTCTGCTTCTTCAAAAGTTTCATGAGCTGTATGACCTTCTTGCCATAAGAATTCTGAAGTTCTTATAAATGGCTTTGTAGCTTTTATTTCAGCTCTTAAAACGTTACACCATTGATTGATTAGCAAAGGTAAATCTCTCCAACTTTTTATCCATTTAGAGAAAAAGCTATAAATTATAGTTTCTGAAGTAGGTCTTATTGCTAGTTTTTCTCCCAATTCTCTATCGCCAGCCTTAGTTACCCAAAAAACTTCTGGGACAAAGCCCTCAAAATGTTCTGCTTCCTTCTTAAGAAAGCTTTCTGGTATTAGAAGCGGGAAATATGCATTTCTATGGCCAGTCTTTTTGATCATTTTATCAAAAATCTCTCTAATCTTTTCCCAAATTTCATAGGCATAAGGTTTAAAAGCTATAGTTCCTTTTACAGGACCATAATCTGCTAAACCAGCTTTTATAACAACTTGAGTATACCATTCGCTAAAATTTTCAGATTTTTTTACTGTAATGCCTAGTTGCTCAGACATAATTTTATTCCAGAAATTTCTTATTTAAATGCTTCTGGAAAACTAAGCTACATAAGATTTTATGGTCTCTTTCTTTTCAGCATACTTTCTTAACTCTTTAGCTAATTCTGTAAACCTTTCCATATCTTTAAATCCAACTACTCTAGCTATTTTTATTGCTTTCTCTGGTTTTACTAGCGATATGGAATAAAGCAACTCTTAACTCTTCTTTCAACTTCTTTATCTTCGAGAAAGGTTTTTAAACCGAAAGGTATTTTTCCAAATCTTCCTGCCCAAACTAGGATAAGCCTAGTAACATAAGAAGTCTCAAAAGAGATAGGAATATTTTTCTTGAATGCGATAAATGCGGGGGGTGGGATTTGAACCCACGAAGGGACTACCCCAGCGGGTCCTAAGCCCGCCGCCATCGACCAGGCTAGGCGACCCCCGCTCTATTTAAATTAAAATTGCATTATAAAAAGCATGAAAAGCAAGTGTGGCTCTATTGTTGGAAAATTCAAAATTAAAGATGGTAGAAACATTTTAGTAAGGTATCTTAAATTTGAAGATTGGCCAGAATGTTTGAAATTTATAAATTCGCTTGTCGAAGAAGATGCAATGATATTGGTAAATAAGAAATTTAGTAAGGCAGAAGAGATTGAATGGATAAAAAATTGGGTTGAGTTAATTGAAAAGGATCAAGCTATAGTTTTGGTTGCCGAGCTTGATGGAAAAATAGTAGGAATATGCAACATAAAAAAAGGAAAATTTAGGGAAAGGCACGTAGGCACGATAGGAATTAGCGTTTCTAAAAATTATAGGAATCTTGGGATAGGGAAGATCTTACTTCAGAATTTGTTAGAACTTGCAAAGAAAAAGTTAGGAATAAAAATAGCTAGGCTTGAAGTCCTTGAAAATAACAAGATTGCGATAAGGTTTTACAAAAAATTAGGATTCAAAACTTATGGGAAACTTCCAAAATCTATAAAGTATAAGGGAAGGTTTATTTCACAATTGTTTATGTATAAAGAACTTTAGATTTGCAAAAGTTCGGCCTGCAATTTTTTGTGCAACTCAAGATTATAATTCTTAACAAACCTGAAAATATTAGCACAAAAAATCCTTTCTGGGCAAAAACCTATTTTACATTTAGGTCCTAGCAATTTTTTAATTCCACTTATCCTTTTACAAATTTCATCTATTATTTTCTGGGAAAGTTCATTCAATTCATAATCAGCTGTTGAACAAGATCTAACTCCTAAAAATCCGAATGGGTCGAAAATATGATAACCGTTTAAAATAAGATTTATTCCTAAGGTAATTGAGTGTGGCAAGATATAAATTGCATCCCTTTTTTCTATCCCGTTTTCCACCATTTCCTCATAAAGGGAAAGTGCTTCTGAGCAAATTTCTAAAAACCTTTTCTTATTAATACCTTTAGGTACATGTATCAATCTTTTGTTTTTTAAACAATCTTCAGCTGCATCATAAATAGATTCCACATCCTGCCTTACGGTTCTATGCCTTTTTATTTCATTCCAAGCAGCAAGAGAAACTCTCGCTTCTACTTTTACAGTCAACTTATTCTCAACAGAATCAACAAAACCTTTCCATAATTTGCAATTCTCCATTATCTTTTTAGCTTCAGGTAAGATCTTTATCTTAGGCAGCTTAAACTTTTCCTTGTTTAAAATTTTTAGCCTAAACTTTCTCACCTTCAGCTTTTTCTCCGAAAATAAGTTAGGATGAGGATAGGTAGTATTGTAAGGCAAAGATTTTGCTGCCTCATAAATTTCTCCAATTTTTTTCATTTTTCTTTCCATCTTAGCCAGCATTAGCTGAATTTCTCTAGGAAAGTTTTCGTTCTCTGCTTCTTTTAAGCTGCCAATTAAAAGCTGTAATGGAAAATTGAAAAAGCCTCTTGAGACAAAACCTATAGGCAAAATTTTTCTTGCTTTATCTTTCCCAACCTTTTTCATCTCTTCTGCATAAAACCTTACCATTTCTCTGCAAATTTTCTCGTATTTTTCAGAAAATTTGCTCTCGAGTATAGAATCTGGTATAACTATATTTTTGAAACTAATTCCAAACCTTCTAGAGCTAAGCATTATGTAAGAACCAAAAGGAAAGCTTGTGAAGTAAAAATCTAAAATTCTACTTCCCTCTAACCAAAAATAAACGTTTGGAGAGGTTAAGAGAGATGCATGACCTCTAGCTGTCGCTTCTCTATGGAATTTTTTAACTAAAGATTTGTTCAAGCTTTTAAGCATAGCTTGGAAACTTGCTGATTTAATAGTTAAAATTCCAGAAATAGCTAACATTTCTGAAGGCCCAAAATCTCTAAATTTTGGTGCTATATCTAAAAGTTTTACTCTAACTACTTTTGAAACAGGCCTCATTAAATAGAGTTAAAATTGGAAAAATAAACTTCTTAATTTCATCCAACTTTTTAACTTAATCACTTTTGCATACCAGAAAAAATATAATGAATTATAGAAAACTATTTATAAAAGAGGGTACATATGTACCCTTTCGAAAAAATTCACAAACCGATTACAATGTTTTTCTCATTTTGCGAAAAATTCATTTTGAGCACATCTCACCAAAGCTAGCGAAAATGCAAAGTAGTAATTTAAATTAAAATTTTGAATTAAGGAATAATGAAGCGCAAAAAATTAATCGTTGTAAAATCCTTCTTTTCAATACTTTTTGCTGCATTTTTTATAATTCTAACAAAGGTTAAATTAACCCCAATTTTAGGAACAAAGATGAAATTTTCGGCCTCTGTCATTTTTGGACCGATTTTAAGCAGCATCTTAGGAATAGTTCCAGGGACTTTTTCGATCGTATTTGCGCATTTAGTAGGCTTACTAATAGGTTTTTATAAAATAAAGAGTTTAAGCAGCTATTTTATTTTTCTTCCTATAATAACTGCTGGAATTTATTTTGCAAGAGTTTTCAAAAGAGATAGAAAAATGGTAATACCTTGCATTTTGGCAATTCTATTATTCGTTTTGCATCCCATAGGTAGAAAAGTCTGGTTCTACTCGCTATTCTGGACAATTCCAATTTTTATAGCAACTTATAAGAAAAAGCACGATATTTTATTCAAACATAAATTCTTGGTACTCTATGCTTACTCTCTTGGCGCGGCTTTTGTAGATCATGCAGTAGGAAGCGTTATGTATTTATATTTCCTGAATATCCCTGCAAAATTTTGGATTCAAGCGATTCCGTTAACCATAGTAGAAAGGTTGTTAATAGCATTTGGTATAATGGTAAGTTATTTAAGCATTACTGCTTGTTTAAAAAGCATAGCTGAACTTGCAATCCCAACTGCATTAATTATAAAGGAAAAAAGGAAAATTAAGGTTGGTATACATGAAAGGGGTAGATAGAGTTTTCGAGATAGTAAGCAAGCATAACAAATGGAGAAGGCAGGAATGTTTAAACATGATAGCAAGCGAAAACGTAATGTCGCCTCTGGCCGAAAAGTTTTTTGTATCTGATTTTGAAGGAAGATATAACGAGCATGATGTAGAAGCTCATTACCAAGGCACTAAATATTCTTTAGAAATAGAAAAGTTTACGAACGAAATTTTTGGGGAAAGGTTTAACACAAAATTCGTTGATTGCAGACCTATAGCAGGAGCTATTGCAAACTTGTGCGTTTATCATGCCTTGTTAAAAGCTGGTGATGTATTCATATGCCCAGGCTTAGTTTATGGAGCACACGTTTCTTCAACACGCTACGGAATAGCTGGCGTAAAGGGTTTAGTAAGCGTAGATGCATTCTTTGATGTTGAAAGGTTTAGGTTAGATGTTGATAAAACTGTTCAGCTAGCCGAAAAGGTCAAACCAAAACTTATAATGTTAGGAAGGTCTATGTTTCTGTTTCCAGAACCTATAAGAGAGTTAAGAAATGCTTTGGGTGATATCTGGATAGTTTACGATGCTGCACATGTTTTTGGATTAATCTATGGAAAGCAGTTCCAACAACCTTTAGAAGAAGGCGCTGATATAATAACGGCAAGCACTCACAAAACATTCCCTGGGCCACAAGGCGGAATTATAATAGCAAGAAACGATTTGGAAGAAAAGATATGGAATAAAATCCAAAGGGCTATTTTTCCTGGAATAATAAGCAACCATCATATCCATAGATTACCATCTTTAGCTATTACAGCATTAGAAATGAACGAATTTGGCGAAGCTTATGCAAAGCAAATCATTAAGAATGCAAAAGCTTTTGCTCAAGCTATGTTCGAAAGAGGGTTTAAAGTTTTGTGCGAGCCTTATGGTTTTACAGAATCTCATCAAGTTTTAATAGATGTAAGAGAATTTGGTGGTGGAAAACCAGTTGCTGAGCTTATGGAAAAGGCTAACATAATAATAAATAAAATGGCATTACCTTGGGATAGAGATATAGACGCTACTCGAAACCCTTCTGGAATTAGAATTGGCTTGCAAGAATTAACAAGATTTGGAATGAAACAGAAAGAGATGGAAGAAGTTGCGGAGTTTTATAAAAGAGTTCTAATAGATAAAGAAGATCCAGAGAAAGTAAAGGAAGATGTTATAGAATTTAGAAAAAACTTTTTAGAAGTTCATTATTGTTTTAAAACTTAAATTTCCTCAAAAACATCGATAAACTTTTTATACCAGTTTTCGTAAATCTCTGGTGTTACTAAATGTATATCTAAGGGCGCAAAATAATCTTTAATTTCCTCTTTTATTTTTAACCTAATCTTAGCAAGCTCCTCTACAGACATCTTTACTTTCTTACTTATTATCAGAACGTCTAAATCACTTAATGGGCCAAAATTTTTCCTTACCACAGAGCCAAAAGCCAACACTTTTAGATGCTTATCTGAAAGTACCTTTTTTGCTATCTCTTTTATTTTTCTGCAAACTTTCTTATAGTTCTTAAAATACTTATTTCTCCTTCTTGCGGTTTCCATTGCTAGATCGATTGGCTTAGCTCTTTGCATGCTTTTCTATGAGTTTAAAAGCATTCTTTACAAAACTCACGAGTTTATTAGCAGTTTCTTTAGAATAAGGTATTGGAAAATAACGACTAGCAAGATAAGAAAGTTCTAACTCTTCTATAATTTTTCTTTTCTTAAGTAATCTTTTGCTTAAAGTAGGACTAAGTTTTTTAATTTCAGCCAATAATTCAGAGATCCTATGTGTCTTAGAGAAATAACCTATCTTTTTTGCAAGGAATGCTTTTAGTTTGAGTTGCAAAGCTTGTTCAGCATGGAAAGATGCCAGGTCAAAAAAGCCCTTTCTCAAATCGTCTTCGGCTTCTTTTAAAAACTTATTCGCTCTTTCCTCAAGCATTTCTTCAACTTCTTTCATAAATTTACTTTCCCTTCTTACTTCTTATTTTGTAAATAAGCTGAAGGATTACAGCAGAAGTTAAAAACAAGGTTTTCTCATCATCAAGAAAACAACAAACATCACATCCTACTATATTACCTCTAATCGAAGAAATTATCTTTTTAAATGAATCAAAAGTTAAACCAGCTGGTTCTGGGTGGAGCGTATTTGCTATTGAGGGGTCGAAAACATCCATATCAACAGATATATAAACTCTCCTCCCTTTCAACTTGCAAGTTTTAGAATAGCAAATCCCTTTTTTCTTCAAAAATAAAAATTCTTCTTCGCAGCAAGATCTTAAACCTAAAATAAAAGTTTTAATCTTAGTTTTTTCTAACAGCCTTCTAAGCCATGTTGCATCGTTAAGGAATTTTGTTACTTTTATTTTTCTGGAAAAATTCAGTTTATAAATTTTTTCGTCTTCCAATTTTCTGAAATCGTAACTTGAGTAGCAGTCGGCATGCGCATCAAAAATTATCAAAGTATCAGGTTTGCATGCTTTTACAGAGAAAAAAGCAGGTAAATGACAAAAGTTTAAGCCAAACGGAATTTTTCCATCTTTAACTATATTTTTAACTAGATTTTCTACTTCCTTCAATTTTTTCAAATTAATTATGCCTAAATCTGTAAATTTTACGTTTTCTAGCAAATTCACTCTCTTTTCCAAATCAAATGGCTGAATGTATTCAGAAGCTTCTCTTAAATTTTCTAAAATTTTTCTTGCATTTTTTCCCAAATTTAAGCTATAAAAAACTATTTCAGAATCCTTATAACCAAAATCGTATCCAAAAATCATAATTTTAAAGTAACCCAATCGACTCTTTTTCTTTCAACAGCCTCCTTAATTTTTTTCTCTATTCTTGATAATTTGCCAGAGCCTTTTTTAACTTCCATAAAAACTATTCTTATATTACCTTCACCTTCATCCTTAACTCTTGTATAACCATCAAAAATTATGTAATCTACAGGATTTCCAATAAACCTAGCATCAGCAGGGTTAAAAGGAAATTCTGGTAAAATAGTAACTAATTGCTCTGCAATTTTTCCTTTAATAACAGCCCTGCTCCTTTCCAGAATTTTTTTCTTAACTTTGCTTAATTCTTCCTCAACCTTTTTTCTGACTAAAAAGTTAAGGAATATTTTAAAGATAAAAGATGCAACTAAAACTCCTAAAATAAAGCAAAAAATTTCTGCTATCATTAATAACAATTAAAAATACCCATTTTAAATTCAATAGATGAAAAAAATTTTGATATTTATTTTCTTTCTCTTAATGCTACCAAAAATTTCTACTGCTCAAGTAATTTTGAACGAAATTTTAATAGATTCGCCTTATATTCGAGACGAATATGGAGAGTGGATAGAATTGTTCAACAACGGAAGCATTTCGGTTGAACTAGCTAACTGGAAAATTGGAGATAACCAAGATAATTTTACCTTACCTAATATAACTTTAGAACCTAAAGAGTTTCTAGTTTTAGCTTATAACAAAAGTTTTGTAAACGTAAGCGATTGCATCGAGTATGGAAGTAAGGCAAAAAACCTAAAGCTTGCTAATGGCGGTGATGCAGTATATCTATTCGATGAAAGTGGAAGACTTATAGATAAGTATGAATGGAATTCTTCTAAAGAGAACATATCTCAGGGAAGATACCCAGATGGCTTAGAATGGAACAAAAAATTATTACCAACTCCTGGAAAACCAAATAAACTTTTCAGGAATGTAAAAATAGAAGTTCGCCTAGACAATATAATACCCTTAGGAGTTGAGCAAAAAATTTTTAGAATAACTATAGAAAAGGAAAATTGCAGTATTAAAGATTATGTTTTTGTTAGGTATAACATAAGTTTTGATAATGAAACTATAAAAAGTAACTTTGAGAAAGAAGTTGGTTGCAGAGCATATGCAGAAAGTTGGATACCAGAAAGAGAAGGAATTTATCTAATATGCGCAGAAATAGCAAATACAAGCGTTAAAGAAGCTTGGAAATTCGATAATTATGTTTGTAAGAATATAACTGTAGTTAGAATTTTAAGCATTCTAGAAAAACCCGATTCGGCTAGATTTGGCGATCTCAAATTCATTAAAATAGTTTTTAATACAAGCTATTACAAAGAAGAAAAAATCAGGTTTTTGGTTTATGGAAAAAGAAAAAGGGTTGTTTCAGACCTTAAGTTTAAAAAAATAACTAAATTTGCAGATTGTTCTGGAGATTTAAGCGTTGAAAGTAATGTAACCAAAAATAAAACATACTTCTTTTCCATTCCTTTCTTCATTTATCCAAACTGCGACAATTACTATAAAGAAGGTACTTATGAAATTGCATTAAGAGTTTGCAGACCAGCATGGGAAAAATTTTTAGAGTATACTTTTAAACTTAAGATAAGCGGAAAAAACGAAAAGTTATGTCCTAAGCAAGAAATAAAAACTATAGTAAAATTTGTAAAAGAAAATGTAAGCATAAAGAAAGAATGTTGCAAGGTTTTTTATTTCGATAAAGAAGTTAGAGTTGGCGATGAGTTAAACATTATAGTAATGCTCCAAAATTTGCAAGAAAAACAAAAGAATTTCACCATTTACTCTTACGTCTTTAAAGGAAGAAAATTGTTTTCTGAAGGTTTAAGAAATGGAAAATGGAAAAAAGGATGGGATGCAAACAAGCAAATTATTTCTCTTAGCAAGGGTGAGAAAAAAACTGTAGTTCTTACTAATAGGATAAAAGAAAGTGTTAAGCCTGGTAAGTATAAGCTTAGGATAAGAATTAAAGGTGTTAAAGATTTTACTTTTCCCATAACAGTTCTTCCAGCTGCAAATGTAAGCTTAAAATGCAAACTTGAAAACAAAACTTTAGGGCTTGAAATTAAAAATAATGGAGAAAGGATTAAGGTTGTTTTGGTAGCAATCTTTCACAACAAAACTTTTCCATTAATTTTAGAAAAAAATAATAAAACCACGCTGAATTTTAAAGTTTTAAAGAAAAATTCATTTACGCTTTTATATAAGGATAAGATGTTAGATTCTTGCTATTACGAAATTTCAGAAGGAAAAGCTAAAATGTTTAAAAGGATTACAGGAAGGTTTGCTTCAAGACCTTTCTTTAATTTCTTCTCAAGAATAGTAAGGATTTTAAGAAGCATATTAGGATTATGAGAGTTGCAGAAAAAGCTATTAGCAATACCGTATATCTCTTTATGCAATGGATAATAGTCACATTTTTCTCTTTCATTTACTGGCTTATAGCAGGAAAATTATTACTTCCTTCTGATTACGGAAAAGTTAGTACAGCATTCCAACTAATAAACCTTATTAATTTATTAACAGCTTTTGGGTTAGGAGGAACCATTTCTAAACTAGTACCTGTTTATGCTTCTAAAAAAGAATTTGGAAAGATAAGCTCGTTAGTTAGAAATTGCTTAAAATTTAGTTTTACAGCAGCTTTTTTGGCAGGAATTTTATTCCTTTTATCTTATCCCTTTACTTCACCTTATCTAAAATTGGATTTTTTCACCTACTTTCTAATTTTTCTCGGCATCTTATCTGCTAGAATTCATTCAATTTTTTCGATAACTTGGTATGGTTTGCAAAGAATGGATAAAATGGCAAAAGTTTCGTTTGCAATTCAGCTTATAAAAGTAATAAGTAGCGCTATGCTAATTTACTTAGGCCTTAAACATTTTGGCCCAATAGCTGCTTTAGTTTTTTGCTTTCTTGCAGGAATTTTACTTTATTTTAACCCATCTTTTATAGAAAAGCCGAAGAAGATAAATTTCAAAAGAATTTTAAAAGAGTTATCTTTTCCTATATACCTCGGAGCTTTAGGCTGGATTTTAGTTGGAAATACCCAATACATAATCCTAACTATTTTAAAAAGTGTAAAGGAGACAGGAATTTATTCCCTAGCTTTTACAATTTGTAGCCAACTGGCAATAATCCCTATGACTTTTTCACGAGCTTTGTTCCCACTTATATCGATCTTATCAGAAAAAAAGCAAAAAGAGACACAATCAAAACTTTTAACTTATGCCTTAAAGTATAGCTTATTAATAGGTTTACCTTCTATTGCAATACTTTACTTTTTCAGGAATTTCATAGTTTTGTTTATGGCTAGGAAAGAATACTTAGAAGCTTCTAGATATTTTGCACTATTAGCACCTTCAGCTCTTACTTTTGGCATAGCTAATTTGCTTTGCGTAAATTTGCTTGCATTAGGATACCCAAAAGTCTTTAGGAATCTTCGCATTTTTATTGCAATCCTCTATTTCCTAACAGCTTTAACCTTTACCCATTTTTATGCTGGTATGGGCCTGGCAATTTCTTATGCACTCCTTTCCCTTATATATTTCTTCAGTTCATTTTACCTGGTTAATAAAAAGGTAAGAATAAAAATTGGAAAAATAAACTTAACAAAACTCCTACCAATTTTTATTATCTTTTCCTTCCTTCTCTTTTTAATAGATCAAGCAAAATTAAACATCATTTTAAAATTCTTGCTCTTTCTAGCTTCTTCTCTAGTTTATCTATTTTTATCTAAAACATTTGTTTTAACAAGAGAGGATGAAAGGGTACTAGAACTAATTGTTAAAAAGGCTAGGCAAAAATTTCTTAAGCTAAAACAAAAATAAAATAATGCTTAAGAATTTACTAAAAAAATTGAAGAAAAAGAAGAAGAAAAAGAAAAGAAAGAAAAGTGAGGAAGAGCTGATTAAAGAAAGGCTTAGAGCTTTAGGTTATATTTAATAGCAATTAGCGTTACTTAAGAAAGTAAATTAATTTTAATTATGGAAAGGGTTACTATTAAAATTCCGAAAGAGCTTTACTTAAAGCTTAAAAAAATAATAAAAGGAACTGGATTTTCAAGCGTTACAGAATTTATAGTTTTTACTATGCGCGCTATAGCGATGGGTGGGAAAATTTCTAAAAAAGGAAAATATGCCAAAAAGGAAATTAAAGAGATAAAAAGGAGATTAAAGAAACTAGGATACTTATAGGCTCAAATTTGAGCCTATTTAAATAGTAATTCTAATTTAAAATTAATGGAAATAGACTCAAATTTGAGTACAAGGCTTGATGAATTAGAAGCAAAATCTATTTACATAATAAGAGAAGCTTATAAACATTTCAAAAATCACATAGCTGCTCTTGTGTCATTTGGCAAGGATTCAGTAACCATGCTTTATCTAGTTAGAAAAGCTTTCTTCGGTAAAATTCCAATACCGGTTTTGCACATAGATACAAGCTTTAAAATGAAAGAAATTTATGAATTCAGGGATAAGTTGCAAAAACTTTGGAAGTTTAAGCTTCTAATAGCAAAGAATGAAGAAGCCTTAAAAAAAGGGATGGGGCCTTGGAAAGGTAGGTTTGAGTGTTGTACTGCATTGAAAACAGAAGCATTAAAACAAGCTATTAAAAAATACGATCTTAAAGCTTTGCTAGTAGCTATAAGAAGGGACGAACATGCTATAAGAGCAAAGGAAAGGATTGCATCTCCTAGGGATAAAGATTTCAAATGGGATTATCTGCATCAACCTCCAGAGCTCTGGGAGCAGTTTAATATTGAGTTGGACGAAACCCAAACCCATTTCAGAATACATCCGATGCTTCATTGGCGTGAGATAGACATCTGGCTTTATATTAAAAGGGAAAATATTCCATTCAATCCTTTGTATTTAAGCGGAACTAGAAGGCCAGGGTATAGATTTAGAAGTCTTGGATGTGAACCTTGTTGCGTACCAATTCCTTCTAACGCAAAAACTATAGATGAAATTATAGAAGAATTAAAAACTACTAAAATCGCTGAGCGTGCAGGAAGAGTTCAAGATAAAGAAAGGGCTTACATGATGGCAAAGTTGAGAGCATTAGGATATTTAATCTTTCCTCTAATAACCATAATGTTTATATTATGAAATTACTAAACAATAAGACATGAAGAAAAGAAGACCACCTAAAGATGAAATTGCAAAGCTGTATATGATGGGTTTGACGCAAAGAGAGATAGGAGAAAAATTTGGGTGGACTCAATCTGGAATTTCACAATTAATGAAAGAATATGGTATCCCTACCAGGGCATACAAGAAGTGGACTCAAAAGGAGGAAGAAATCGTGAAAAAATATTATTTGAAAATTCCAAAGGAGCAACTTCTTGCTTTATTGCCAAACAGGAGTTGGGAGGCAATAAAACTAAAAGCTCTTCAACTTGGAGTAGCAAGAAAGAAAGAAGAAGTGAGAAGAAGTAAAGAGGTTATAGAAAGATTAAGAAAATTAGCAGCCTCTAGGATGATAAAACCAAAATTTGAAAGAAAGAAGGAGTTAGCATATGTCCTGGGTGTTCTTGACGGAGATGGGTATACCGACAAGAAGTGGACTATAGGTTTAGAGACTGTAACAAAAGAATTTGCTGAAAAGTTCACTAAATCATTGAGGAAGTTAGGATTAAATGCCAATATGAAGTTTAACAACAAAAGAAAGAAGTGGATGGTGTGGGCATCTTCTAAACTTTTAGTCCAGTGGTACCTCTCGTTAAGTAATGATAAGAAACTTTCCTGGCTGATTAAGAATAAGGTTGCTTGGGAATATCTTAATGGGTTATACGACTCGGACGGGTATTTAACACCTAGTGGTTCACCGATTATTTGTGGATATGATATCGAAAAAAATAAGTTTATCAGCAGGCTATTAACGAAGTTAGGCGTCTCAAATACAGTTCATAAAGATAGAGTATACATAAGTGCTATCTCAACTAAGAAATTTTTTACATATGTAAAATCTGTAATAAAGCATAGAAACCCAAAGTGGTTAAAATATACAGGTTGAGGAAATGTTGAACATAGCAATTATAGGGCATGTAGATCATGGAAAATCAACTTTGATAGGAAGATTGCTTTACGATACAAATTCTTTGCCAAAGGAAAAGTTAGAAGAAATTAAAAGGACTTGCGAAGAGCTTGGAGTTGAAATGGAATTTGCTTACGTTATAGATGCTTTAGAAGAAGAAAGAAAGAATAGAATGACCATAGAAACTTCTCAAGTATTTTTTAGGAGTAAGAAAAGGGATTATGCAATAATAGATGCCCCTGGCCATAAGGAATTCATTAAAAACATGGTAACAGGTGTTTCCCAAGCTGATGCAGCAATATTAATAGTAGATGTAAAAGAAGGAGTAAAAGAGCAAACTAAAAGGCATGCATATTTAGCTAAGCTATTAGGAATTGGTGAAGTAATAGTTGCAATAAACAAAATGGACTTGGTAAATTATGATAGGAATGCTTTTGAAAGAGTTAGGGAAGAAGTTTTGGATTATTTAAGAAAAATAGGCTTGAAAGCGAAATTTGTAATACCTATTTCAGCTTATTACGGAGATAACGTAGCTAAAAAATCTGAAAAAATGGACTGGTATAAAGGCCTAACTTTATTAGAAGCATTGGATAGGCTTGAAAAAAGGAGCAAAGGTTTTGATTTTAGGTTTATAGTTCAGGATGAGTTTAGGTTAGACGGAGAAACTATATACTTAGGAAATGTAATAGCAGGAGAAGTAAAAAGAGGAGAAATCGTTAAAAGGTTTCCTGAAGGGGATGAAGTGCTAATTAAAAAAATATTTTATGGAGAAAGGGGAGTAGAAAAAGCAAAAAAGCCTTTAGCTGTTGGAATAATTGCTGATAAAAAATTGAGAAGAGGGAACGTTTTGGCAAAAGGTGAAGCTAAAGTAAGGAAAAAAATTGAAGCACTAGTTTTTTGCTTGCTTAATGAGATTAAAGAAGGTAATGAATATTTGCTTAAATGTATGACTCAGGAAAGTTTATGCAAAATAGAGAAAGTTTTTGAGAAAATAGATGTTGAAAATCTAGAAAGGAAAGAAGGTAAAAGAATAAGGGAAATAGAAATTGGAAGGGTTTTAATATCTTTGGATGAGCCATTAGCATTCGAGAACTTTAAAGATTTGCCTGAAATGGGTAGGTTTGTTCTTATAGAAAAAGGTAAAATAATAGCTGGTGGTATTTTAACTAATTTAAAATAAAGAGTAACATTCGAGAGCAATTAAACTTCTGGTATTTAGTAAAATAACCTTTTAAAAAAATTTCTCAGTTACTGAGAAAAATTTTTTAAATATTTTCTCAATAACAATTAAATTATGCTAAAGAGAAAGTTGGTTATGGATTTTTTCGCTGAGCTTAGGGAAAACATAGAAAAAACAAAAATACTTAAGAGGGAGTTGAAGATAACTCTTATAGAAAATAAGGCAACTTCCATAGTCGGCCCAAGGAGGGCTGGAAAGACTTACTATCTCAAATTTTTAGCAAAAAAATTTTCTTCCTTTTTCTATGTAGACTTCGAAAATATAATTTTTAGGAAAATCGAACCTTTAGAAATTTTTGAGATTCTAGCACTTTACACAGAAGTTACAGGAGAAAAACCAAAAATTTTATTCTTAGACGAGATCCAAAACTTAAAGGAATGGCAAAGCGTTGTAAGGAGCTTAATTGATCGTGGCTATATACCAATAATTACAGGATCTTCTTCTAAACTTCTAAGCAGAGAAATTGCAACCCAACTAAGAGGAAGAACCCTAAGCTATTTACTTCTTCCTTTTAGTTTTAGAGAGTATTTGTTTGAATTTAAAAGAGTAAGAATAAAGAGATTTTTCTCTCTTTCTGAAGAAGCTAAGATAAAAAAGAACTTAAGGGATTACCTATTCTTCACTTCTTACCCAGAGATCTTAATTACAGGAAATAAAAGATTGCTAAACGAATATTATACTACCATCTTTTACAGAGATTTTGTCGAAAGATTTGGATTGAAAAGCGTAGAATTAGCAAAATTTATTTTTAACTTCTTCCTCCAAAATTTTTCCAAAGAGTTTAGTATAAATAAAATTGCAAATTTCTTAAAGTCTCAAGGAATTAGGTTCGGTAAAAATACGATTTACAATTATGTCGAGAAATTACCTGAAACTTTGAACGTTTTCTTTGTCGAAAGAGCTGAAAAAAGTATCTACAAGAGGCTTTGGCCAAGAAAGGTTTACATTTGCGATTTAGGATTGGCAGACATAGTTTCTTTCTCAAAAGATTTTGGAAAAAGGATGGAAAATACAGTATTCTTGGAATTGCTAAGAAAAACGAATGAAAATCCTTTGCTCGAAATCTATTATTGGAAGGATTATCAGCAAAGGGAAGTTGACTTTTTAGTGAAAGAAGGGTTG
>Ga0190367_1001098_pt1 | contig 16635 bp, 17 predicted proteins | sample 4872181011_MG_FD_171838 | JGI IMG/M metagenome (GOLD analysis project Ga0190367, IMG submission 171838) | Hydrothermal vent microbial mat bacterial communities from Southern Trench, Guaymas Basin, Mexico - 4872-18-10-11_MG | ecosystem: Environmental > Aquatic > Marine > Hydrothermal vents >...
TCGGGTTGAGGTCGCCCATCACCACCTCGCCCACGGAGGGCACCTCCAGGGCGAAGCGGATGCCCCTCACGCCACAGCCGCACAGGGGCTCGCAGGCGCGGAGGGGCCTATCAAGGCCTCCCCTGGCCCACCAGGCGCGTAGGACGAGGACGGCTATGTCCCTGTTCACGACCATCGCTGGGTTGTAGAACACGGGCGCCTTCTTTGGCGCCCTGATTTCCTCGGCTGGCACCAGCACCTCAGCTAGGCCCTCGCGGACGGCCTTCAGGGGCACGTCGAGGCCGGGTATGGTGATGGCCATGCCCCTCGTGCACCTTTAAGCTCCCGCCCCTCTTTAGCTCTGGGCATGGGGCACGCCATCTTCCTCACCGGCCGCCCTGGTGTGGGCAAGACCACCGTGCTGCTGAGGGCCATCGAGGAGCTCAGGCGCTCCGGCGTGGTGGTGGGCGGCATGGTGAGCCGGGAGGTCCGTGAGGGCGGGAGGCGCGTGGGCTTCGAGATTCTCGACCTAGCTACGGGCAGGAAAGGCTGGCTAGCGCACGTGAACCAGCCCACCGGGCCGAGGCTCGGCCGCTACCGCGTGAACCTCGCTGACCTAGAGGGCGTGGGCGTGGGGGCCATAGAGGAGGCCATAGAGCGGGCCGATGTGGTGGCCATAGACGAGGTAGGCCCCATGGAGCTCTTCTCGCATAGGTTCGTGGAGGCCGTCAGAAGGGCACTGGCCAGCCCGAAGCCCGTGCTGGGCACCATCCATTACCGGGCCAGGGGGCCTCTCTTGGACGAGATAAGGAGGAGCGAGCACGTTGAGATCATAACTGTCAGCCTCCAGAACAGGGGCAGGCTGCCGGGCCTCGTGGCCGCGAAGGTCAAGGCCCTCCTGGGCCTAGGGGGAGCGATAAGGAAGGAAGGGCAGGGAGGTGCTCGCCCTGCCGCGCGTGGCTGGCGTAGATGACGCGGGCCGTGGGTGCGTGATAGGTCCTCTGGCCGTAGCTGGCGTCCTCGTGGACGAGGAAGGGCTGAGATGCCTTTGTGAGCTAGGTGTCAGGGATTCAAAGGCCCTCAGCCCGGCCAAGAGGGCCGAACTCGCGGCCGGGATAAAGCGCGTGGCCCTGGCCTGGAAGGTGGTCCTGGTGCCGCCCAGGGAGATAGACCGCGCTGTGGCCTGCGGGGGGCTGAACAAGCTTGAGGCCAAGGTGATAGCAGCCATCATAGACGAGCTCTGCCCGGAGGTGGCCTACGTGGACGCGAGCGATGTGCTGGCCCTTAGGTTCGCGTCCACTGTCTGCTCCTTCATGGCCCGCGGCCGCCAGGTCCGCGTGATAGCCGAGCACAAGGCAGACGCCAAATATCCGGTTGTTTCGGCAGCCTCCATCTTGGCCAAGGTAGCGCGTGATGAGGCCATAAAGGCCATCAAGGAAGAGGTGGGCGTGGACTTCGGCTCGGGCTACCCAACGGACCCCAGGACGCTCGCCTTCCTCAGGGAGTGCCTGGCCGAGAACCCACTCTCCCCGCCCGAGTTCGTGCGCTGCTCCTGGCGGACGGTGAGGGAGCTCCTTTCGAGCTTGAGAACCCAGCCTCTCGATAGGTGGCGTGGAGAATAAAAGGGGTGGGGCTCAGGAGGCCACCAGCCTGGCCAGCTCGCTCGTGTTCCTCACATTCCTCAGCTCCTCCAGGCCCACGGAGGGAACGTCATCAGGGCACTCGTAGCCGCTCGGCCTCACCACAAGCTGCCTCAGCTCCGTGAGGCCCGCCAGCTCCCTCGTGAACTTTATCTTGCCTCTATTGTAGCTATGGCAATGCACCACGTTCACGGCCAACTTCATCATGTCGTGGCTGGCAAGTATCTCGAAGGGCGCCCTGGCCAGGGCTCTCGCGGCCATCCTGAGCCTCCTGAGGACATCGGCCACGGCCTTGAGTAGGCCCTTGAGCGGTGGTTCGTTGAAAAGGCCGAGCCTGGTCCTCCTGTGGCGCCCTCCTCGCGCCTCCAGCGGGTTGATGGGCACGGTTACCGGTATGCCGAGTACGAAGGCGAGCCGGTAGGCCACGGAGGGGGTGGTGCGCTTACGGCCGTGCTCGTAGGAGTAGATGGTCATCCTAGAGACCCCCACCAGCCTGGCCAGCTCGCCCACGGAGAGGCCGAGTTCCTCACGCTTCTTCCTCACCCTATCGCCATCTACATAGACGAAGCAACCTGTGGAACTCACCTCCACGAGCGGTGGGTCCCCCTCCAGCGTGCGCCTCAGGGCGCCTGGGGAGAGCGCAAAAACGCCGTTTCGCACGTAAACGGCATCGTCATCTAGCTCCTCACCGCCCATCTTCTCCGCTAGGACGAGCGGGCTCGCCCGCGCCCAGCTGGAGACGATGCGGAGCTCCTCAAGCACCTCCCTGCCAACGCTCGCTAGGTCCTCTAGGACCTTAATGACCAAGGGGCCTTCATCCCGCTTGGCCACGATGTCTATGCAGAAACCGGGTGAGAGGCGATTCACAGCCGTTGTGAAGCCGTGGTCCCTCAGCAGGCTAGCGGCTTTCTCCACGAGCTCTCCATGCCTCATCGCGGCACCTCGGCTCTTCGACTTCCCTTTGCGGAGGCTCTCTGATAAACTTAGCGCTGCGTAAGCCTACTTACTGCTCCGCCTCCTGAAGCAGGCCACCACCATCGCGTGGTCCTTGTCAAAGGGCTCTAAGTGGACGCGGTCTTCTATGTCGAAGCCGCGGGCCTCAAGGACCTCCATCTCGCGCCTGAAGAGCTCCGATGGCCTCTTGGTAACGTCTATGCTCCTGGCCTTGATGGCCAACATTATCCAGCCCCCGTCAGCCAAGAAGAGGTCCGCGTTATCCGCCAGCACCTTCGCCTGCTCGGGCTGGGCGATGTCGCAGTAGATAACGTCCACCTCCTCCACGAGGTGTGCGTAGAGGTGCGGAAGCCTGGCGTCGGCCAGGATGGGCGACATGTTGGGCCTGTAGGCGCAGACGTTGTTCAGCAGGTCCTGAATCACGCGGGGCGCGAACTCCACACAGTAAACGTGCCCCTCGGGCCCCACTATGTCCGAGACGTGCGAGGCCGTGGTTCCGGAGGCAGCCCCAAGGTAGAGCACCTTGTCGCCCGGCCTGATGGGCATGACCTCCAGGCCCTTCAGGATGGAGGCTGCCAGCTTGCTCCTGTAGGCATCCCAGAGCCGATATTCCTCCTCGCCCACGCGGATGAGGCGCTCGCCGTAGACGTTCCTGCCGGGCGCTAGATTGCGCGTGGCCAGCTTGCGGCTCCCGTCCTCGAAGACCAGCCAGAAGACGCCCTTGAACTTCTCATGCTCCTCAACTTCTACCGGCACCCTTCCTCACCCTCCTACGCGCCCTCTTGCGCACCCTCACGGGCTTCCTAGGTGGCGTGGGGTATTTCTCCCTTATCTCTTGGACGCGCTTGTCCAAATCGGCCTTGAGCTCATCGCCCACGTAGCGGCCGCTGTAGGCATCTATGCGGGCCGCGATGGATATCTTGCCAGCGAGGGCGCGGGCTATCTTGCCCCTCTGCCACCTCTTAGACCCCTTCACGTAGTAGTGCTGGAAGATGACGCCATGCTTGGGCGGTTTGGCCCCCGTCCTCAAGGCCCTGAAGAGGGCCTTCTCGGCCCCGAGCACTTGGACGGTGCTGGAGGGGAGCTTAGCGAGCTTCTCTAGGCCGCCGGCTAGGGAGATGAGTCTGGCGCCCAGGAGAGGGCCTGCCACGGCCTTCAGGTTGGGGGCTATCTCCTCCATCACGGCATCTATGTAGCGCTCCAGGGAGCGCCTCATGGCGTAGAGCTCCAGCGCCCGGGTGCAGGCCTCCCTCATGCGCTCTAGGTCCTCCTCCCTCAGGTCGGCTCCCACGGAGTTGGCAGCGGCCTCGGCTATCTTGCGGGCCCTGTCCTTCGGCAGGCCGAGCTTCACCAGCCTATCGACCGTAAAGTTCTCCCGGTGGCCGAGTTCTCTCACGAGCCTTATGAAGCGCTCGTGCTCGTCCACCAGCCTGTTCAGCTCCGGGAAGTGGATGTTATACCACTCCCTTATCCTGCTGGCCATGAGGTTGAGGATGCGGTCTATGTCATCTATCATGTTGATGGCCTGGGCCACCACGAGGTCGCGCCTCTCAAGCGAGCGCCTCACGAGCGCCCGGGTGAGCTCCATGCTCACATCGTGTATCCAGGCGTATAGGTCCTCCTCGCGCTCGGCAAAACCGAGCTTGGCCGCAAAGCCGGGCAGGTCGGCCCTCACGGTGCTCGCGGCCTTGAGAGGTGCCTCGGCTGAGGTGCTCAGGCCGAGCTCCTCCGCCACGTTCTTAGCCAGGTCTGGGTTCTCGAAGCAGAAGGCCTCGAAGCCCTCGCCCGCCAGGGCCTTGAGAAGCCCTCTCAGCTCGCGGGTGAGCCTGCCGTCCATGAGGGTCAGGAGCTTCTTGGCCGCGAGCTTCGGGTCCTTGGGGAAGAGAGCATGGCGCACTAGTCCGCCATCCCTCTCGAAGGCCAGTATGCCAAATGAGCATATCACTATTTCAGTCGCTCGCCCGCTCATCATCTTACCTCTTGGCCCTCCAGAGGACGAGCATGGCTATATATAATCCTTGTGGCAGCGCCTCAGCGCCCGCCTTCCCCAGCACGGCCCGCTAGCCCCTTCAGGCCATCGCCCACCATGTCCGCCACGCGCGAGTAGCCCATGCGCTCCATGTAGGCCGCCAGCCCGCTCGTGATAGCTCGGAAAACACCCAGGCCGCGGTAGTAGATAGCCGAGCCTACCTGAACGGCCGAGGCACCGGCCAAGATGAGTTCGGCAGCATCACGCCAGCCCATCACGCCACCGCAGCCGATGACGGGCACGTCCAGGGCCATGTAGAGTTCGGCCACCGCCCTGACCGCTATAGGCTTGATGGCTGGCCCGGAGAGGCCGCCGAAACCAGCCGCCAGCACGGGCCTGCGGAGTTCCACATCTATGGCCAGGGCTCGGACGGTGTTGATGGCCACCACGCCATCTGCGCCAGCACCCTCGGCCGCGAGCCCTATGGCCGCTATGTCGGCCACGTTGGGGCTCAGCTTCACGAAGACCGGCTTATCTGGCACCTCGTCCTTCACGGCCCTCACCACAGCCTCCACGAGCTCAGGCCGCGAGCCTATCTCACGCACGCCCGACACGTGGGGGCAGCTCACGTTCAGCTCCAGGGCCAGGGCGCCTGCCTCGGCCAGCCTGGCCGCCACACGCGCGTAGTCCTCAGCCCTGAAGGCGAAGACGCTCGCTACCACAGGCACCCCCTCGGCCCTCAGGGCCTGGAGCTCCCGCATGAAGTGTTCCACGCCCGGGTTGGAGAGGCCGACAGCGTTCAGCAGGCCGCACTCAAGCTCGACCAAGATGGGCGTGCTGAAGCCAGCGCGCGGCTCAGGGCCTATGGACTTCGTTACCACAGCCCCCGCGCCAGCCTCATAGGCCCGCTTGAGCGTGGCGGCCGTCAGGCCCAGGATGCCAGCCGCCAGCATGACCGAGTTGCGCAGCCTCAGGCCAGCGAGTTCCACACTCAGGTCTGGCTCAGGCAAGCTTAGCGCACCTCGGCATGCCTTCCTCAAGGGCCTTATTTGTGGTCTTGGCCTCAGCAGCGTGGTGGGGCATGTGGCGTGAGGCCTGGGCGCTTGAGGCAGGTGCGCGTGCTAAAGGTGGCCAGGCATGGCCGTGAGGTCGCGACCATCTGGTTCCGGGATGAGCTATGCGCCTCCGCCCAGCCCGGGCAGTTCGTGATGGTCTATGTGCCAGGCCATGAGGAGGTGCCCATGAGCCTCTCGGCCATGGGGCCCGATGGGCTGGCCAGCATCACCGTGCGGGCCGTGGGGCCTACTACGCGCGAGCTCGTGGCCTTGAGGCCGGGCGCCCTCCTGGGCCTAAGGGGGCCATTTGGCCGCGGCTTCAGGCCCAGGCTAGGCGTGCGGAAGCCCCTCTTGGTCGGGGCTGGCACGGGTGCCGCTCCCATCATGCCCCTGGCAGAACGCCTCCTGGCCTCTGGCGTGAGGCCCGTCTTCCTCATGGCCGCGAGAACGCGCGAGGAGCTCTTCTTCCTGGGGCAGGCTCGGGAGCTCCTCGGGCCCGATGGCGTCCAGGTGGCCACGGAGGACGGCTCCCTGGGCTTCAGGGGCCTGGCCACCGAGCTGGCAGAACGCCTCCTGGCCGAGGGGGCCTTTGACGCCCTCTACGCCTGCGGCCGCGAGCCCATGCTGGTCCGCCTGCTCGAAATGGCCCTTAAGGCTGGCCTGAGGGATATCCAGCTCAGCCTTGAGCGCCTGGTGAAGTGCGGCATGGGCCTCTGCGGCTCTTGCGCCCTCGGGCCATACCGGGTGTGTGCGGACGGCCCCGTCTTCGACTTGGCCATGCTGACCCACCCGGCCGTGAGGGCGGAGCTGGGGCGCATCTGGCGCGATGAGTGCGGGCGCCCCATGAGCCTGCCCGAGCGCGTGAGCTAGCCTGCCGCGGCCGACCTCATAAACGCGAGGTGGGCTTCCGCCGCCTGGCGCTTTCGTCTACCCCACTAGCCGCCCTACTACCGGGACCACCACGTAGATGTAGGCCATGGGCTCATCGCCCGTGTTCTGGACATCGTGGTCCGTCTCAGGCCCTACGTAGGCCACGCAGCCCTCAGAGAGCTCGTGCTCACCTCCATCGGCCCTTAGGACCCCTCGGCCCCTCAGGACCACTATTACCTCCTCGTTCTGGCCCGTGGTGTGCCTGCCCACGCTCTGGCCGGGCAGCAGGTAGGTCAGGCCCACCCTGACGGCCTTGGTGGCGGGCCTTGAGAGGAGCTCCCGGCTGCCGGGGCCGGTCCTCAAGACCTTTATCATGTTCTCTTCCTCCAGGCCACCAGCAGGACGGCCTCGGCAATTGCAATCATAGTCAGCCCGACCGTCAGGCCGAGCAGCAGCGTGTTCTGCCCCTCAAGGGCCTCAACCCTGTTCTTAAGCTGTCTTATCATGCCTCCGTAGGCCCGCCAGCGGGCCGTGGCGTTGAAGAGCTGGTGGGCGTTATACCTCAGCATGTCCGCCAGCGTCTTAGTGCCCGGGACGGCCCCGGGGAAGTTCGTGAGGACGACGTGCTCGGCGCCTATCTCACGGGCCACCTCCGTGCCGACCTCGGTCCCGCTCTGCAGGTTATCTATGACTATGGCCACCCCTTCCTTCTTGCCCTCGGAGACGAGGTCCTCTATGTCCTCGGGGCTCATGCGCTCCGGCGGCGGGAAGGTGGCCGTTATGTTGAAGCCGAGCCAGGAGACGAACGGGACCTGCCACTGCATACATATGACCTTCACTGACCCCACGCCCAGCTCCTCGGCCCTAGCCCTCAGGTAGGAGGCGAGCTTCTCCAGCTCGAAGCATATGGTTGCGTTCATCTCGGTGAAGTAATCCCTCATGGTGGAGTTCGTCCCCGGGTGGGTGCACAGTATCTCCGTGACGTTCTTCACGTAGGATATGGCCTTCTCGGGCGTGCTCCACGGGCCCTGGAGCATTTTGAGCTCGTCGACGGACCTGCCAGCCGCCTGAAGGAGCTTCTCAACCCACGGGAAGACGGCTATGTGGCCCAGCAGGATGTCGGCCCTGCTGACGGCCTCCACATCGCTCGGCCTTATGTCGTAGTGGCCTGGGCAGAAGCCAGCTGGCACTATGGCTTCCACCTGCACGTAGGGCCCGCCTATCTGCTCCACTATGGAGGCCAGGACAGTCGTCATGCACACCACGTAGAGGCCGCCCTGGCCAGCCTCGGCTCTGGCCACGGGCTTGCCGGGCAGGCTAGCCGACGCCAGCAGGAGGGCGGTTATGGCGGCCAACACCAGGGCTTTCCCGAGCCTCATGTTCTCACCCCCTTTTCCTCTTTGGGGAAAACGCAATTGCGAAGGCGAGGAAGAGGGAGGAGGCCACAACTATGGAGGAGCCTATGGGCCAGTCGAGGGCCGTGGAGAGGGCGAAGCCAGCTAGGAAGGAGGTCATGCCCACCGCGGGCGAGAGGAAGAACACCTTCTTCATGTCGTAGGAGAGCTGGAGGGCGGTTGAAGCGGAATTCATGATGAGCGCATACACGAGCAGGCCCCCGACGAGCTTCAGAGATAGGGCCACGACCGCACCGAGCAGGAATAACATGGCGTTCATGTAGGCCCTTGAGTTAATGCCGTCTGCCTCGGCCATCCTCGGGTCGAACAGGACGGCCTGGACTTCCTTCCAGAACAAGGCAAGGAAGGAAGCCGTCAGGGCCATCAGGATGGCCAGGAAGGCTATGTCGCTCGGGCTGACGGTCAGGACGCTGCCCCAGAGGAGGCTGAGGGCCGCTAGGCCGACCACGGGGCCGGGCATGAGGCTTATGAATATGAAGGCAAGGGCCATCGTTATCGGGAACATTATGCCTGCTATGACGTTGGCTGGCAACCGGGCCTTGTCCGCCACAGGGCCTAGCAGCGCGGCTGTCGCGAGCGAGAAGGCCATGGCCGTGGCCAGCGGGTCAAGGGCCAGAAGGGTCCCTAGGGCTGCGCCCGCGAAGGCAGCGTGGGACATGCAGAACCCTATGGAGGCCATCTTCAGCCTGACGGCGAAGACGCCTAGGAGGGAGCACAGGGAGCCAGCCAGCAGGCCCCCGATCAAGGCCCTTACTAGGATGCCGGACGGGAGCTCTATCATGGCCTCACCACCCTCACGTGCCCGTAGGCCCTGAGGAAGGCCTCGGACCCAAACACCTCCTCGGGCTCCCCGTTGGCGGTTATGCGCCCGCTGTTCAGCAGGACGACCCTATCGCATTCCTCAGGCATGGCGGATAGGTCGTGCGTTACCACGAGGGCCGTTACAAGCCTGTCGTCCCTCAGGTCCGTTACCAGGCGGCAGACCACCTCCCTCGACCTGGCGTCAAGGCTGCTGAAGGGCTCGTCGAGGAGGAGCAGCTCTGGCTCTTTGGCCAGGGCCCTAGCTATCATGACCTTCTGCTGCTGACCTCCGGACAGCTTGCCCACGGGCCTATCGGCTAGGTCGGCTATGCCGAGCTGCTCCATGACGGCCATCACGACCTCCCAATCCCGCCTGGAGGGCGGCTTCAGCGGCCCTATGCGGCCAACACGCCCCATCATCACCACATCCTTGGCCAAGAAGGGCGTGTCGGAGGGGGCCATGAAGTCCTGGGGGACGTAGCCCGTCCTACGCCTCACCTCACGCCCGTGCCTGCGGACATCAAGGCCCAGGACCTCGACCAGCCCCTCGGACCTCAGGAGGCCGTTTATGGTCTCCAGGAGGGTGGTCTTCCCGGCCCCGTTCGGCCCTATGACCGCCACCAGCTCGCCAGGCCGGACCTCCAGGTCTACGTCCCTTATCGCTGGCCTCTTCTCGCCCTCGTAAGTGGTCGAAACGTCCTTGAGCCTTATGGCCAGCTCCAGGCCTCCTCCCTCCGTAATACCTTCGCGCAGTTCCGTAATACATGCATATTTAAGGCTTTCGGGTGGCTCAGCCAACCGATAATATGCCCGCCTGTATCATCGGGGCGCCCGGTGCGCGTGAGCTCGCCTGGCCGCGAGAGGTTGCGCCTCCCTCCTCAGGCTGGCGGGCAGAGGGAGGGGACGGCCTCCCTCTTGGCTTTGTAGGTTCCCTTTCCGCAGCTCTCGGCTTGAGAGCAGATGCCAGCCTTATGAAGCCTGGCGTCGGCCTTCGGAGGGAGGTGGCTCGCGTGGCCGAGAAAGTGAGAGCTGTCCTGAGCCTGGCCGACCTGGCCGAGCGCCTGAGGGCCTATAAGGCATCGCTGGCCTACTCCTACTGCTTCATCACCTGGGCCTCCCTCATGGTCGGCTTCCCGCTCGCCTTCACGGCCCTCATGTTCAGCCCTTGGCTCCCGGCCATAGACGAGGTCTGGCACGTGCTGCTCGTGGCCACGCTGGGCGCGGGCATGGCGCTGGCTTTCGCGCTCACCTACTACGTGCCAGTCAGGCTGGGCGTGGCCGATCTCTTAGACGCGAGATGGGCTTCTGCCGCCTGGTCCCTCTCCTTCGCCTTACCCTACACCATCGCCTATGGCCTTCTGGCCGCAATTGGTGCTTGGTCCTACGCACCCGTGGCCTGGTTCCCTGCTGGCGGCATGGCCTTCGTATCCGTGGGCCTCACGGTGGAGCGAGCTCTGGTGAGAAAGCGCTTCCTCCTCGCACGTCCCTTCCTCCTCGCAGGAACCTCAGCCCTCCTGGCCTCAGCGCCCGTGCTCTACCTGGCATCCCTGCCAGTCCCCTGTGAATACCGCCTCCCCTCCCTCGGAGCGCTCATGGCCTGGAGCTGGGAAGCTGGCCCCCTCTCCGCCATGCTGCTGGCGGGTGCCCTGAGCCTCATTATCTGCTTCGCGGCCGCCATCTACACGCTCCTCACGGCCGAGAGGGTGGTCTTCGGCCATGGAGCTCGCTGAGCTCCTCAGGCGCCTAGACCCCGTGCTCATGAACCCGAGCAGGCTCCTCATAGCGGCCCTCCTCTACCTCTTCGGGCCGAGGAAGGAATCCGAGGTCGTGAGGGCGCTCGGCATGTCCTGGGGCAAGTTCAGCACGCACATCACCACGCTTGAGCGGGAGGGCCTGGTGGTCAGGAAGCGCGTCTTCACGCGGAAGGGCTACAGGACCTTCGTCAGGCTCACGAGGGAGGGGAGGGAGCGGTATAGGGCGCTCCTGAGGGCGCTCAGGGAGTTCCTGGGCCATGTGGACGAGGGCTCAGAGGGGAAGGCCGCCCGCCTCTTATAATCGCGGTGCCCTGAGGCTAAATGCTTAAATAGCCTCTCAGCGGCCCCTACTGCTGGCGATGCCTCGCCAATCGGCCTACCAAAGTTGAAGGCACCCACGCTCGTCCGTTCTCCGCTAGCGCACGTTCTGGGGGTGGCATGATATGTGGAGCATACTCTACCTGCTGAGGAACGACCCCGACAGGCTGCGCTGGAGCCAGGAGAGGCGCGGCCTAGACCCGGGCGTGGTGGACGAGGCCATAAAATACGACCGGCTCTGGCGTAGGGCCCTCAGGGAGCTTAACGAGCTAAGGCACCAGCACAACGTCATATCGCGCCAGATAGCCCGCCTTAGGGGGCCTGAGCGGGAGGCGAAGATAAGGGAGGCGCGGGAGCTCCTCAAGCGCGTGGAGGCCCAGGAGGAGCTGGTGAGGGAATACGAGGCCAGGCGCAACGAGCTGCTGCTCTCCATACCGAACGTGGTGCACGAGACCGTGCCCGTGGGCGCTGACGAGAGCGATAACGTGCCCATCCGCTACTTCGGCCGCCACCGCGTCTGGGAGGGCCACCTGGAGGCCTTCCTGGCCGAGACGGAGGGGCGCGGCTTCAAGGTGGACTACGAGGTCATAGACTGGCGCCCCGTGGGCCACGCTGACATGCTGACCGTGCTAGGCATGGGCGATACGCTCAGGGCCGCGCGAGCAGCTGGCTCACGCTTCTATTACCTCTTCGACGACCTCGTGTGGCTCGACCTGGCCCTCCTGCTCTACGCGCTAGACCACATGGCCAAGTGGGGCTTCAGGCCCTGTATACCGCCCTATATGCTCAGGAGGGCGCCCTATGAGGGCGTTACCGCCATCGCGGACTTCGAGGATGCTATCTATAAGGTGGAGGGCGAGGATCTATACCTGATCGCGACCAGCGAGCACCCTATGGCGGCCCTCTACATGGGCGAGATACTGGACGAGGACGACCTGCCGATACTGCTCACGGGCGTGAGCCCCTGCTTCCGCAAGGAGGCTGGCGCTCACGGGAAGGACACGAAGGGCATCTTCCGCGTCCACCAGTTCCACAAGGTAGAGCAGTTCGTGTTCTGCAAGCCAGAGGATTCTTGGGAGTGGCACGAGCGCCTGATAAAGAACGCGGAGGAACTCTGGCGTGGCCTGGGCGTGCCTCACCGGGTGGTGAACATCTGCACGGGCGACTTAGGCGTGGTGGCGGCCAAGAAATACGACCTAGAGGCCTGGATGCCAGCCCAGGGCAGGTGGCGCGAGATGGTGTCCTGCTCCAACTGCACGGATTGGCAGAGCTACCGGCTCAGGATACGCTACAGGCCGAAGGGCGGTGGCCCGAACATCTACGTGCACACACTGAACTCCACGGCCATAGCCAGCACCCGCGCCATCACGGCCATACTTGAGAACTTCCAGGAGCCAGATGGCCGCGTCATCATACCGAAGGCCCTGAGGCGCTACCTAGAGCCCTTCGAGACAGCTCCCAAGGACGAGATAGTGCCCAAGCGCGTTAAAGCCTGAGCTCTGCCGCGCTCTGCCGAGAGTTCCAGCTCCATGGTGAGGGCCGTGCCTCCCGTAGGGGTAGAGCTTAATAGCCAGCGCCCACAGGGCTCTTCTGATGAAAGCAGGACGCTTCCTCCTGGTCTTCCTAGCCCTGGCCCACCTGCTCCTGCTGCTCCTCGCCATCTCCCCCACGCCTCCCGCCTTCGCGGCTGGCGAGCACGTGGTCGTGCTCGTGGAGCTCCACATGGACATAGATGCCGGTGCTGAGGAGCTTGTGAGGCGCGGCCTCTCCTACGCGCGTGCTCACCCGGGCGAGGTCGCGGCCCTGGTGGTGGAACTCGACACCTACGGCGGCTGGGCTCACGCCATGGACGCCATCTTAGACATGCTGGTGGACTGCCCTGTCGAGACGGTAGCCTTCGTGCCAGAGGGCGGCAAGTGCTTCTCGGCTGGCGCCTACATCTTCATGGCTTGTGACCGCACGGCCATGGCACCGGGCTCGGCCATAGGCTCCTGCATGCCCGTGGACGCCCTGAACAACCCAGCCGACCAGAAGGTGGTGAACGCCATGGCGGCCAGAATGCGCTCTCTCGCGGCCGCGCACGGGAGGAACGCCACGGCAGCAGAGGCCATGGTGCTCTACAACGTGGACTACACGGCCCAGGAGGCCCTGGCCCTGGGGCTCTGTGAGCTCCTAGCGGCTGACAGGCCGAGCTTATTGGCCAAGCTGGGCCTGGCGAGCGCACGCCTGGTGGTGTTCGGACGCGATTACTACGTGGACTTCCTCTCCACCATATCGAACCCGCTCGTCCAGGGCCTCCTCATGTGGGTGGCCATGTGGCTCATCCTCGTGGACCTCTTCCACCCCACGTTCGTGATGACCGTAGTGGCCATCGCCCTCTTGGCCCTGGCCCTCTGGGGCGCGGGCGTGATAGGCACCCACCCCCTCGCCCTCACGCTCATCGCGCTCGGCTGCCTCCTCACGCTTGTGGAGCTGAAGAAGCCTGGCGTAGGCTTCGAGTTCCTGGGCATTCTCCTCATCTTCGCTGGCGTGCTCTTCGCCTACCAGCTTGAGCCCTTCACGGCCGTGGGCAGCGCTGAGGTGGCCATTCTAATCGTGGCTCTGGCTGGCGGCGGGGTGCTGGGCTACTACCTCTACGCCATGCGGGTGGCCCTGGCTAAGAGGCCGAAGCTCCACGAGCTAGAGCGCCTGGTGGGCCTCACGGGCCTGGCGAAGACTGACATAGGTCCCGACAAGCCAGGCGTGGTCTTGGCCGAGTCGGAGGAGTGGACGGCTACCTCGAACCAGCCCATCCCTGCTGGCGCCAAGGTGAGGGTAGTGGGCGTGGAGGGCCTGAGGCTCAAGGTGGTAAGAAAGGAAGGCGATTGAGCCACCGGCCGCGCTCCTCCTCGCACCCGGGTAAGGATTATAAGGCCCGGGAACCGCTCCCTGAGGAGGGGGAGGCGAGCTCTGATGGCCATCCCATTAATCCTCCAGGTTATAGGCATCCCCGGCCTCACGCTCTTCCTCATCATCCTCCTAGTCCTCTTCATCCTGGCGCTCCTAGCGGCCTCCATCAAGGTCGTGCCGGAGTTCAAGCGTCTCGTGGTGTTCAGGCTCGGCCGCTTCATAGGCGTGCGCGGACCGGGCATAACGTTCCTGATACCCCTCATAGAGCGCGGGCAGTGGGTTGACCTGCGCGAGAGCTTCATCAACGTGCCCCACCAGACCTGCATCACGAAGGACAACGCGCCCGTGGACATAGACTTCCTCATTTATTTCAAGGTCGTGGACCCGGCTAAGTGCGTCTTGAACGTAACGGACTTCGATGGCGCGGCCACGGGTATGGCCACCACCATCCTGAGGGCCGTGGTGGGCGATATCACGCTCGACGATGTGTTGGCCAAGCGCGATGAGATCAACGCCGTCTTGCGCACGAAGTTGGACGAGGTAACGGAGCGCTGGGGCGTTAAGGTTACGAGCGTGGAGATACGCGAGATACTGCCCCCCAAGCCCGTAACGGACGCTATGGTGCGCCAGATGGCGGCTGAGAGGGATAGGCGTGCCATGGTAACTAAGGCCGAGGGCGAGCGCGAGGCGGCCATCAAGGTGGCTGACGGCAAGCGCCAGGCCATGATACTTGAGGCTGAGGGCAAGAAGAAGGCGGCCATCTTGGAGGCTGAGGGCGAGAAGCGGGCCGCCATCTTGCGTGCCGAGGGTTACGCGACCGCCCTCCAGAGAGTCTTTGAGGTCGCTAAGGGCATAGACCCTAAGACCATGACGCTCCAATACCTGGAGGCCCTGAAGACCATAGGGCAGAGCCCGGCCACCAAGTTCATCTTCCCCATGGAGTTCACGAAGCTCCTAGCGCCCGTGAGCGAGCTGATGGCCAAGGCCAGCGGCTCCAGCGAGCGCTCCGAGTAGCCTTGAGCGGGGGCCGGGGTTTGACCGCCATCACCGTTTCTTGCCGAAGAAGGCTCCTGAGGCCCTGAGGAAGAGGGCAGAAGAAGAGGGAAGGCCGCCAGAGGAGGTGGCCAGCGAGGCCAAGGAGCTCCTCGCCAGAGGCGATTTCGTGCAGGCCTCGGAGAAAGCGCGGGGAGCAGCTGCCCAAGCCGTCAAGGCCGTGGCGGCCAGGAAGGGGCGCGTGCTCAGGAGCCACAGATTTGTCACCAGCCTGGTAGAGCGATTAGGGGATGAAGAACTGAGGAGGCTGTGGTCGGCTGCGGGAGAACTACATAGGAACTTCTATGAGGCATGGCTGCCTCTAGCTCTCGTCAAAGGCTACGTGGAGGACGTAGATACCTTCACCGTCCGGCTGAGGGAGGTGGAAAGGCTTAATAGCTAGCGCCTCCCTCCTCCGCCCGGTGAGATGCCATGCCGACGCACGGCTCGCTGGCTAAGGCTGGCAAGGTGCGCTCCCAGACGCCCAAGATACCCGCTCGGCCTAGGCGGAGTCCTATTCCTCGCGTGAGGAACAGGCGCAATTACGTCAAGAGGCACGAGCTCGGCCGTAGGCCAGGCCAGAACTGGATAAACGTCAGGTGAGGGGCCGCTTGGCCCAAGCAGATTTAGTGCTCTTCGACGGCTACTTCTTCTCCCCAGAGCACGGCGAGCCCATAGCTAGTGCTCTGGCCGTGAAGGATGGCCTAATAATGGCCCTTGGGGCCGAGGAGGAGCTTAAGCCGCTGGTGGGGCCTGGCACGCGCCTGATTGACCTGGAGGGGCGCTCCGTCCTGCCAGGGCTCTCGGACTCGCACGTTCACGGCCTGGCGCTGGGCCGCTCCCTCTCCTGGGCTGACCTGAGCGAGGCTAAGTCCATAGATGAGCTGGTGGAGAGCCTTAGAAGGCAGGCTGCCTCCAGGCCTGAGGGCTGGGTGGTCGGCTTCGGCTGGGACCACGAGCGCTTCTCAGAGCGAAGGCTCCCGACCAGGTGGGATTTGGACCGCGTATCGGCCGAGAGACCCGTGGTGGCCTTCAGGAAGTGCTATCACCTGTGCGTGGTGAACTCGGCTGCCCTAGCGGCCCTGGGCGAGGACCGCTTAGCCGAGCTGGACAAGAAGGGCGAGGCGCTGAGGGATGCGAGCACGGGTAAGCTGAACGGCGTGCTCGTGGAGGGCGGCCTTGAGGCCGTGAGGGAGCTCCTGCGCGAGCTGGACAAGCAGGGCGTCCTGAGGGCCGTGGAGGCGGCCGTGGACGAGGCCCTGAGGCACGGCCTCACGTGCCTCCACTGGATAGCGGAGTGCCCCGAGGAGCTAGCGGCCATCATGGCCCTCCGCGCCTCGGGCAGGCTCGGGATAAGGCTCTACCTGCTCTTCCCGCCCCACATGCTGGAGCACCTGGTGGCCCTGGGCCTCCGCACGGGCTTCGGCGACCCCTGGGTGCGCGTAGGCGCCCTGAAGGTCATCGCTGATGGCTCCCTGGGCGCTCGCACCGCCTTCCTCAGGGAGCCCTACGCGGACGACCCGGGCAATAGGGGCCGCCTGCTCTACAGCGAGCGGGAGCTCCGGGAGCTAGCCCTGAGGGCGCACGAGGCTGGCCTCCAGCTGGCCATCCACGCGATAGGCGATGGCGCTGTCGAGCTGGTCCTGAAGGTGCTTTCCGAGCTGCCTGGTGGCCCGAGGCGCATGAGGCATCGCGTGGAGCACGCCTCCGTGCTGGACCCAGCCCTCATCAGGCACATGGCCTCCCTGGGCGTGGTAGCCTCCGTCCAACCGCGCTTCATAGTGTCCGACTTCTGGGTGGAGGAGCGCTTGGGCGCCTCAAGGGCGCGCTGGACCTACCCTCTGAAATCGCTCCTGAAGGCTGGCGTGGTGCTGGCGGCTGGCTCCGACGCGCCCGTGGAGCCGATAGACCCGCTTGAGGGCATCAGGGCCGCTACGGGCGAGGCCCAGAGGCCCGAGG
>Ga0190367_1001100_pt1 | contig 16631 bp, 24 predicted proteins | sample 4872181011_MG_FD_171838 | JGI IMG/M metagenome (GOLD analysis project Ga0190367, IMG submission 171838) | Hydrothermal vent microbial mat bacterial communities from Southern Trench, Guaymas Basin, Mexico - 4872-18-10-11_MG | ecosystem: Environmental > Aquatic > Marine > Hydrothermal vents >...
CACCCCTACCCCGAACCGGGGAAGGGTTACTCCCTCCCCCTTGGCACCCCCCAACCCAATGAAGGTCGATGTTCGCTCACAAATGCTAACATCTACTGAACCCCTATAAAATCGTTACTGCTTCGCAAGGCGCAAATCCTCAGATTATCTCGACATGGATCCTATTCCCAAATCTATCATAGAATTCCCAGCATCCCTCCTTAAACGGATAACACACTATTATGTGAATTATTCCACATCTTTCAAACATCTCCAGATCTTTTTCTGACGGTGCGCAGTTGGATGATGGATGGCTGTGAATAGTTCCGTATATCTTGTATCCGAGAGGGAGCATGTCCATATGAATCAAAGCCGAATACTCACTCGAATCAAACGGTAAGAACACGATTTCCTCGATAATATCTTTTTTTCCACTAAGCAATGCTACAAATTCATTTGGATAATTTTCCTTGGCGATTTCCAATGCGAGTAACAGAACTTCCTTTTTTATCTTCATCGATGATTTTACAATTTCACGCTAAATATCCCTTATGCGGACATGGATCGATCGTGACATTAAGACTTAAATGTCATCCAGATAGGATTTTAAATATTATTATAATATTATAATTAAAATTTATTATTATAAAAAGGCTGCAAAATCAAAGTTCGGCTATAATAAACTTTAAAATCTTCCAAGAAGAATAGATATGTGGCAGGATTGAGGAGGGTAGTATTAGACGTTTTAAAGCCACATGAGCCTAGTAACGTATTGCTCGCTTTAAAATTGAGCGAGGTTGAAAATGTGGAGGGTGTGAACCTGATATTAAGAGAAATGGACAGAAACACTGAAACTCTTAAGATCACAGTAGTTGGAGACAACATGAATTTCGAAAAGATTAAAAAGGTTCTGGAAGAATTTGGTGCCGTAATACACAGTGTCGATGAAATAGTTGCCGGTAAGAGAATAGTTGAAAGCGTTAGTACGGAGCAGGATTGAGGTGTTTGAATGCAGAAAAAGATCCCTACCGGTATATACGGCCTGGATAAGATGCTTAACGGTGGACTGGTAAAGGGCAGGACTTATCTGATCAAAGGGGGACCTGGAACAGGCAAAACAATTCTTTCCATGCAGTTCCTGATTAACGGTTCTCTTAACAACGAAAAAACCCTCTATATAACCCTTGAAGAGTCTATAGAAGAGGTAAAGGAAAACATGAATGTATTTGGATTTGATCTATCCAATATAAAACTAGTAGATGCATCTCCGACCGGTAATAGATCGATATACGGTGATCTATTTTTGAGTTTTGATATAGATGTTCAGGGATTTAAAACCATGCTTGAAAACGAGTTTGAAAAGGAAAAACCCGATAGACTCGTTATAGATTCGATAACGATGCTGAGGGTTTCAACTGGGTCTGAAACGGAATACAGGAGGGATTTACTGGCCTTAATAGGTTTGCTGAAGAGATATGATGTTACGGCTTTGTTAACATCAGAAATTTCAAAGGATTGCTGTATAGAGGACTATTTAGTTAGCGGGGTTATAGAGTTGCATACAATGAACGTTAAGGGGAGAATGATGAGGGGTATTAGGATTTTGAAGATGAGAGGTAGCGATTTTGACGATACAATGAGACCCTATAGAATCACCTCAAGGGGGTTAGAGGTTTATAGTGACCTGAGTTTATTTGAATGATGATACGATTACCAAGCCCCATAAACCTGATACTGGACGGAATAGAATCCGGGGGGTTTATGCTCATAGAGTACAATTCTCTTTCTGAAATAGAATTCTTATCGATTGATATGCTGAAGATCGAGCATGTAATTTTGATAGAAATCGGAGATAAGCTACATATAAAAATTCCGGCCCTTCTTAAGTTTATGAACAGGAGTTTAAAGGTTATAATAATAAGCATATCCAGCTTTCCGCTCGAAATACCGAATTTTGAGGTTATAAATATACCTCTTGACGATCTGACAAAAATACTATCCAAGATATATTCGTTTTTAAAGGATGGTTACAAGGATTGGATCATAGTCCTTTCTAGCATAGATCAGGTTATGCTATATCTAGATGTTAGAGAATTTCTAAGAGAACTGGCCAGATTAACAAAGGCACTACCTAATCTTACCATAATAGGTTTTCTTAATTATGATGTAGTCGATAAGATGACTCTGTCTCTCCTCGAAAGCATTTCTACGACGGTTGTAAGGGCTGAGGGAAGAATAGATTTCGGTATGAAAAGAATCAGAAGATTCATCTACGTCGTTAAGTCCGTAAATCCGCACAAAAAAGAGATGGTTGAGTATGAGATTCGGGATACTAAAGCTAGATGAAATAGTCGAGGAAGTCGAGAACGGGAGGATCATCTTGATAGAGGAAGTAGGAGATATAGGATTCAGACTTGCATTGAAATTTTTAAAGAACGCCTTGAATTCTGGATATGACGTTTACGCGATAGTGCCTTCAAGGTTAAGAAGGGATATCGAGAAGGAGATGAGATGTGAAGTCATAACGCCGAATAAGGATTTTACACTTCATGAGCTCTTCACGATCTCGTTAACCGTTAAGAAGATAGGAGATAGGGTAGGACTGTTCAACATACTTCAAAACCTGCTAACCATACATTCAGCCGAGAAGATATATCAGTTATTTCAGGAGATATGCGAAATAGTTCGCGATAAAAGGGGTATTATGATCGTTATGATAGATAAGAGATTACTGAACTCGAGCGCTCTTGCAATGTTTGAATCCGAATCCGATTACGTAATCGATTTAGAAGAGAGAATAAACGGTTTAAAGGTAAAGAGGGGAATAAGAATTAAGAAAAATCCAAAAAAGCCTCCAAGCGATTTTTACGAGCTGATAATAGCCGGTAAGGATATAGATGTCGGTAATAGAATAGAATAGAAAGTTTTAAATCAATCTTCATGAAGTTTATGATGATAGTGATGAATACCATGAATGTTGAGAAGGGTAAGAATCTGATGGTAATAGGTCCTCCGTTGGTTGGAAAGGATTTATTTGTTAAAGAGATACTGAAGAATGAAGTAAAGAAGGGATCGGGCGGAATATACGTTACTACAAAGGATACGGCTGAGGAGATAATAAAGGAATTTGAGGGTATAGATATAAAGATAATTGATTGCGTATCAAAGATAGCAATACCGGATGTTTCGGATGATACGAATATAAAGAGGGTTTCTAGTCCGATCGATTTAACCGGTATATCCGTTGGTATAAGCAGGTTTCTTGAGGAGTATATCAAGAGCGGTAAGGATAGCGTGGTCATAGTATTCGATTCGCTTTCAAACCTGTTAATGTACTCAAACCTTCAAGCCGTATTCAGATTTTTACACGTTCTTACGACTAGGATAAGGGTATGCGGTGCCAAGGCATTTTATATAGTTGAGGAAGGTATGCACGATGACAGAACAGTTATAACTCTAAAGCAGATATTCGATGGAGTGATAGAGGTAAAGGAGGAAGATAATAAGAAATATTACAGGATCATCACACCAAAGGAGAAGACAGATTGGATCGAATTTTTATTAGGGGTGAGCTGAGATGAAGATAGGGATACCTGTTTTAGATGAATTGATAGGCGAAATACCGCTAGGCAAGGTTATAACGTATTACATAGATCCAGAAGTTGAAGGAGATGTCTTCTCAATGCAGACACTCTACAGTAACTTGGAGAAATACAAATGCGTATTTATAACTAGTTCCATGAGTCCAAGCAGTATAAGGGCTAGATTTAGAGAATTTGGCTGGAATGTTGATGAATCTGAGAACTTTTCAATTCTGGACGCGTATTCTGGATATATAGGTGACATATCCGATGAAAGATATATCGTGAGGGATCCGTCCAATTTAGATGAGATGGATAAAGTCGTTTCAAAGGCTATAGAGGAAAACGATTTAATCGTTTTCGGTTCCCTTTCAACGTTAATAGATATGATAGGTGAGGAGATACTTGATTATGTTGAGAGATGGAATAAGTACGCAAGAATAAACGATTCTGTAATACTCTACAACTTCGTCGCATGGCCGTACGATAGCAGAATCGTCGATACAATTAAGGATCTCTCGAATGCTGTTATCGAGGTGGGCGGGATATATCATAGGGTGATACTCGGCCAGTACTACGGAATACTGAAGGTTGACTGGAAGGAGGTAAAGGGAAAAGCTGTTTTATTCAAGCTTGTGAAACCCGGAGGTATTAAGGCGTATATTCCAAAAATACTCGTTACGGGACCATACAATGCCGGAAAGTCAACTTTTGTTCACGCAATATCATGCAGAGCTGTCTCTGTTGATAGATTGGGTACCACCGTCGCATTGGATCACGGACATGTCGAATACAAGAGATTTTCAATAGATGTGTTCGGAACGCCTGGACAGGAAAGGTTTGATCCAATTCTAAGGATACTCGGAGGGGAGGCGTTGGGTGTTATACTTATAATAGACTCGACAAAACCTGAAGACTTTCCAAGAGCGAAGCAAATGCTCGAGGCCACGACAAAGTTCGGACTGCCATATGTCGTTGCAGCAAATAAGCGGGATCTCCCCAATGCATTGGGAGTTGATGAAATTAGAAAGAGGTTAACAGTTCCGAAAGAAGTTCCAATAGTACCGTGCTCTGCCGTTAAAAAAGAGGGCGTTTTTGATGTTTTGGATGCCCTTTTAAACCTTTTGATAGGTGGTTGAAATGGTTAGTTTAAGGGAAATGCTCGAGAAGATTTTGAAAGATTTAAAGGCTATTGGCGATATTGAGGCTACGGCTATTGTGTCAAGAGACGGTTTACTAATTGCTGCGGATATCCCCCAAAACGTCAACGCTGAGGCTTTTGCCGCAATGACAGCGACAATGCTCGGTGCAGCCGAAACTGCAAGCTCCGAGCTCGGGAAGGGTATACCTGAGAGGGTTATAGTTGAATGTAAGGAGGGAAAGATAATCGCATGCGGAGCGGGTGCAAAGGCTTTATTGGTTTTAATGACGAATCCCAGAGCAAGTCTTGGTCTGGTCCTTTTTGAAATGGAAAAGGCTAGTGAGAAGATTAAGGATTTATTAAAGTGAGGTGATTTTATGGAACCGTTCGACTATCTTGTAACAGAGGATTTGACAAAAAAGAGTTGGGATGAGCTCGAGAAAATATTTTTGGAGCATAAGGATGGAAGAATAGTTTTCATAAAAAGAATTCCAGTTGCATCTCTCTATGGGACATTTCTATCGGGAATCTATGCACAACTGATTAGAATAGTCGGTAAGGCGGCCAAAGGACTTATACTGAATGCATCGAAGGAGGGTGGATACAGAGCTGGGAGTGCTATAAGGAGGAGGTACATAAAGAAGTTTGGTGATTTAACTAGAGATAAAGCCATAGCGATCGCGAAAAACATGATTACGATATGGGATAAATGCTTTGGTTGGGGAAACTTCGAGTTTAAGATATATGAAGATTCGATTACGGTCATAGTCAAGAATTCGTTTGAAGCTGTCGGATTCTTAAAGTTAAAAAAGGAAAACTCCGACGTACCGATATGCTGGATGCTGCTCGGCTACATATGGGGTCTGCTTGAAGGGCTACTAAACTGTAAGTTAGACGGGGAGGAGAAGAAATGCTTTGCAAAAGGAGATGAAAATTGTGTATTCGAATTTAAGGTAAAGGAATGATTAAAAGTGTGAATAACCCCTGAACTTCACCTTTTCTCTTTTACCGTTCTTTCTAACCAACCATACACCTTTACCATCCACAACCTTTCCTATCTCAAATCCATGTGACATCTTTTTTGAAGTGTAGACGAGTTCGTAATCGCCACCTGAGTACATGAATAAATCCAGGGCCTTATCGTAATCAACAAACTTAAGAAGATGATCCAGTACAATTTTTTCCTCGTATATTTCAATTCCCACATGGCTCTTCTTTGCTATCAGGTTTAAAGATATCGCCAAACTGTCGCTTATATCTGTCATAGCATTTGCATGCTCGGCTATTTCCATGCCTTCAAGGACTCTGGGTTCAGGCTTAAACAGAGAATCCGGGTAGGCTATTAAATCCCTTTTAACACCTGACAAAAGTTGTTCAAGGCTCAGCTGAGCCTTTCCAAGCAGTCCTGTTATAAAAACCCTATCGCCGACCTTCGCACCTGACTGAGTTATGTACTTATCCGCCACACCGACTGCAAATCCCGATATGAACAGCTCATCGCCGAAATCCACATCCCCTCCAACAACTGCAACACCGTATCTGTCGGCAAGTCTCCTCATACCATGCAGGATTTTCCTGAAAAACCTCTCATCTACACTGTTCGTTAACGTTATCGTGTAAAGGAAAAAGAGGGGTTTTGCACCGCTTCCTGCAAGGTCGCTGAGGTTAACGGCAAGAGCCATATGACCTATTTCCTCAGGTTTTATACCCTTAGGAAAGTCTGCCCTTTCATGCAGACAGTCCGATGTGAGTACGAGATTTTTATCGCATATCCTCACAACTGCGCAGTCATCCTCAGCTATATTAACTACTATGTCATCCCTCTTAACACTCAGAATTTCCCTTGCAATCTCAATCAGTTCGAACTCTCTCACATTCATAGATGCACAAAACCTTACATGTTATATATAGGCTTGTTAAAGGCCTGTCGGCCAGCGATACAAAATCTGCGTTGTGATCTCTTAAGATATTAATTGTTTTATCTTCAAAATCTCCATGCGGGAAAGCACCTATGCATACGGCTATTTTATCCTCGCTCCTGAAAACCGATCTCATGTAGTCTTCTCCCATGTCACCCCTTTCGCTGAGAACCAATACCTTAAAATCCTCAAGTAGGCTTTCAAGATTTGCGTCCATTATTTTCAGCAACACCTTCTCATTCGCCCTTATTTCTCTCTTTTTAAACAAATCCTCCATTACACCTATAAATCTGTAGTAATTTCTGGGAATTCTCGTCTCCCTGTTTATCCATATTATTTCATCGTTTATCGTATGGATGAATATCTCCAGATCTTTAATCGTTGAATCCAGTGCAAGTAAAAGATTCTGATGGATTATATCCGGTCTTCCTCTTTTTTCTTTTTTCTCAAGTGATTTCATTGCCGAATGGTGCTTTGAATCGTCCAGTATCATTTCACCCGGCTTTTTCTTTCTTCTCTTAGCATCCTTTAAAATTGCAGGATGTCTTACTATGCTCTGGGGGATTAACTCAAGGGATGTGTCCAAAAATATCAATCTCAACATGGGATAGTTTTCACAACTATTCTTCTCCTTCTGGGTCCATCCAGTTCTACGAACATTATCCTCTGCCATGTTCCCAGATCGAGTTTACCGTCAGAAATAGGTATTACAACACTGTTACCGAGCAGAATCGATCTGAGATGAGAATCTGCGTTATCGTCTATTCTGTTATGGAGATACTCCGCATTTCTCGGTATCAGCTTTTCTAGCATTATCTCTATATCTCTCTTCAATCCAAGCTCGTCTTCATTTATTATGATTGCTGTAGTCGTATGTCTCGTGTATACAACAGCTATTCCATCCTTTATTCCGCTTTTCCTCACCTCCTCTCTGACAATATCCGTTATATCCAGTATCTCAACTCTGTTATTCGTTTTTATCTCAATCATAAGAAGTAATCTACCGATATTTATAAATCGTTAACGAAGAGCTTCTGATTTTTTATAAAAATTACAAATGCCAAGAACCTCTAAGATATCCCCATAGACTTAACTCAGTTGTCTGAAGCAAATTCTTAACGAGGGAATTTCAGCTGTTCCGGTTAAGCCTTTAAGAGCTTCAGTCATCCATAAAACGTCGCTAAGAGAGCTTCAGGGGGGAGAGGAGTTGAGGGAGTTTGACATTCTCCCAGCACTAAAGTGCGAGAATTCCTTGCGGGAAGATTTGTGCATACCCTCAGCCTCATCGGATATACGCGGGGTGGGTCAGCACCTCGTTACACCTATCCCTTACGTGATTCGGGGTTATGAAGGCTTGTTTGACCACCTCTCCCCACCTAACACCAATAGATTGGAGCGAGGTTTTATAAGACTGACTCTCCACATACCTCCCCCCTCCCCTAATTCCATCCCCCGCTCTGAAGAGCGATGCTTTCTTAGCGACGTTTTGTAAGATGTTTGTTCTTTTATAAATAATTAAAAATATTGTAGGAATTTGATCTTAAAAGCCCAATGACAAAAACCGACCTCATAAAGTTATCATGATGGAGTGAAGTGAGAGATTACCTACGATAACAATCACCGTTCACTTCATCCGTAGCATCATATAGCGAACTATATTGTTTTATATCAGCCACGGATGAGTTCATCATGGCTAGCATCCCCCCAACCACCCTACGGCGGACTGCCACCTTCAGGTAATCAGGGTTCATCAGGGATTCATCACCCTCATTAATCATCGGGTTCAGTACATCGGTAATAGATTGTAAGGGAAGTTTTATAAATCTTACTTCTTGTAGTTCTCATAGGTGTATGAGATGGTGAGGAAGACTGTTGAAGTATCTGATGACCTCTGGAGAGAATTTGAGATTTATGCTGTTAAGAAGTTCGGATATTATGGTGCTATAAAGAGAGCATTAGAGGAGGCAATTAGACTATGGTTAGAGGTAGTGAAGAAAGAGCTACAGTAGTTGGAAGATTAATCCTTAACAATGAAGTATCTCTAGCTAAATTACTCACCGTAATGAGAATGTTTAGAGATGCTGTTGAGCTAGCTCATACTCTACTCTTCAAAAAGAAACTTAGCGAAGGTGAGGTTAAGAGGAGATTAACTAGAGTTTTATCTAATGCTTGGTACTCTAGTTCAGCAATTAAAGTTGCTAAACTGTATAGAGAGCAGGTAAGGATAAAGCTCAGAAAACCGCTACTGTACTCTGTTGGTGCTAAAATTGAAAGAGGTAATCGTAATATCAGATTGATAAGTACTGATAGAGTGTTAATCAAGATACCATACGCTAACGGTAGACATGAATGGATTGAGGCAAAGGTCAGATTTGGTAAAAAGTACCTCCCACTACTTCAAGAGTTATTCGGTAACGGTTACAGCTATAGTGCTGGTATAACGATAAAGCTCAAGAACAAAGGAGTAGATTGGAGGAAAGTGTTCAGGAAGAGACTATACCTCTACCTTAACATTCCAGCTAGTTTATACGTAAAGTATTTTGGTAAAAGAGTTAAGGTAAAACCACAGAACAACCTCTATGCAGGCTTCGACTTTAACGTTGACAGAATTAACATGGTCATTGTTGATTCTTATGGGAGAATTAGAGACATAAGAAACATTCACTTTCCCGAAGTTGTTAACTACAATAGAGATAAGTCAAGAGCCATTAGACAAGAAAGCCTCTCAAAACTTGTAGAGTATGCAGTTTCGCATGGAGTAAAATACTTTGTAGTTGAGGAACTCTCAAAGCCAGATAACTTAAGAGGTAGAGTTAGGAAGTGGTCTATTAGAGAATACCAACAACAAATAGAGATGTTAGTCAAGAAAGTTGGTGGTGTTCTCATTAAGGTGAATCCATCATTTACTTCAATTGATGCAATAGGTGTTGCTTTATCAAGAAGAATTGATATACATACAGCATCAGCATACCTCATAACTCTCAGAGGTATAAAAAGATACACTATGATATAGAAAGCTATAGTCTAAGGTTTCTGCCTTCATAGTAGACGAAGTCGTTGACATCCTCTCTGCACTGAAGTGCCTAGCGGAGATGTTTGCATATATTTTCATCGGATATACTCATGGTCCAGCATCTCGTTCACACGTCTTCAGCAAGGAAAAGAAAAAGGGATATAGTTTCCATCTTCTTGGTTGACTCTCTTACTCGACGTCAAACATATTATAAGACTAACTCTTCACAACCCTAATTCATCCCAGCTCTAGGTCTCCCTTAGCGACTTTTTGTAATTATGTTAATCTAAATAAAATTATTTTTCCTTAAAAATCTGCCACGACTCTTATCTGATTAAATATTTCACTTCAGCATCTAATGTTATGGGTTTTATAACGATTTTTTGTCAAATGCCTGATTAAGCTATTGATCCTTCTTAAGCAGATTAAAACTGACTCTTACATCATGCCATTTTTGAAAAATCGTTCGACAAAATAGATTTTTAAACGTCGCCAAATCGCTCAAACAATCCAACCTTTAACCTTTAACTCTCTACCAATCAAACGAAAAGTTAAAGCTTTGGCAAGAGCAACTATGCAGATCATCGTCCATAAAGGGTTGTAAATAAAGTAGTAAAGAGGCAAGAGTTTGAGTTCAATACTATAATTAGTTTTCTTTGAAAGTGCAACCATAACCAAAGCCCATATTATAAAGGATGTTATCATCGCAATTAGATTTCTCATCACATGGAGTTCAAAAATGGATAAAAGGAGTAAGGACAAAAATTTGAAATGCACAAAGAACATGAAGGGAAGAATTAAGCTCAAAGCCTTTAGAATGATACTATCTGGAAATGTAAAGCCAAATATAAGCCCAACAACTGAGGGATAGAATGAAAACAGATATGGAACCCAAAGTTTCGGCTTTTTCAAAATATCCCAGAGGTTTTCTATCATGACTTCTGCTCCGCCCAAGCTCCATCTTTCCCTTTGAACAAGCCATTCCTTAAAGCTAGATGGAGCTTTCGTTATCGCTCTTCCGCAGATTCCAACTCTGTATCCGTTGAGTCCCAACCTCATACCTAAGTCTGTATCCTCGTTTATACGTTTCCTAAATCCACCCAATTTTAATAAGACATCCTTTTTTATTCCAAAAGCCGCTCCATTCAGACTTAGACACGAACCAAGCTTGGATGCGATCTTTGCAGTTAGAAACATATTGAAGTATTCTATGTTTGCAAGCCTTTCAATAAGAGATGAAGCGTTGATTTCCTTTACGATTTCCACCACATCAAACTCCTCAAAATCTCCCAATTCTGCTATTATAGTGTCTGAATCTACGAAAATTATGTAATCTCCCTCAGCTAAGGCAACGGCATCATTCAGAGCTCTCCATTTCCCCCTCCTTTTATCGCTTATCGTGGCCTTCAATCCGTACTTTCTTATAATCCTCAAGATTTTATCGCTTGGCTCATCTACTGCAATAATTATCTCGAATTCTTCTTTCGTAAACTTTTTCACATTCTCTTCAATAAAACCGGGCTCCCTATAAGCTATCAGAACAGCAGACTTCATTCAAACATCTTCTCTAAATTTTCGATCTCTTTTATTATTTTAGATTTTAATTTTCTTAAAACGTTTATCGGGTTTTCAGCCTTGTAAACGTATCCGATCCATCCCTTTTTGACAATCTCTCTCTTTACAATTCCCTTTTGACTCAAATCCTTTAGCCTCTCCCTTACAAATCTTGCGGATAAGCCTAGCTCCTTTGCAATCTCGCTCACCCTCATTTCTCCTTTTTCTAAAAGCAAAGAGTATATCTTCGAATCTGATGGCTTGAACTTCATATTTTCTAAGATCTTCTCGATGTCAAGTATTATGTTCCTCATAAGAATCACCATCTAGGACTTTGAAATAAAGATTTTCTATTTTTTGCCACGACATCCTATGAGTACTTCTCTTCAACAAATTTTCTTCCCTTCTTTTCAAGTTTTTTGTATTCCATCTGAATCTAAAAGAAAATCTGCAATAGCTTTTTAAAATTCCCACAAGCTTATGGTTACTCAACCACTTCTGATTATTTCTTTTGACTTCCTCCCCGCTCTAAACGGTGGATCGGAAAGTGTGTTGGTAATATATAAATGTTTATAAGGGTATTTAAATGGTTTATAAAGCATCAACACACTTTCCGATCTACTGTAAAGGGCGAAGCTTTCTTAGCAACGTTTTGTAAAATTCGCTTAGCATCAAAATTCTCATGCAATATCCCAGCTATGAACTCATTTATTCCTATATATGAACCAAAAAGAACATATATCTTAGAGTCCTTTCGTAACATGGTGAGAGTATGAAGGAGATAAAAATCAAAATCCCAACTCCAGACGATATCCTTCGAGGAGAGTTTGGAAGACACTTGCTAAAAGCATACAAGGAATTTCTGCTTACCGTGGCAAGTATTCCTCATAGGCATGTGAAGAGAATAGAAGAACTTGAAAAGCGGATCAAAGAGTAGAAAGAGGTTGATTTTCCAATGGTGGAAAAATGATCATTGGTGAAATCATAAACAGGCTGTTCAAACCGAACATAGAAAGGCTAAAGGCAAGATGGGATATTGACGGATTGATAAAAGCTCTGAATCACAGAGATTACAGAATCAGAAAGAAAGCTGCGGAAGCTCTGGGAGAAATGAAAGCTAGAGAAGCTGTGGATGCACTAATCAAAGCTCTGAAAGATGAGAATCCTGAGGTCAGAAAAGTTGCTGCTTATGCTCTTGGCAGAATTGGAGATGAAAAAGCAGTAAAGTCACTTGTTGAGGCTTTAAAGGATGAGAGCTTAGATGTCAGGTTTGAGGTAGCAAAGTCGCTTAGGGAGATAGGTTACAAGAGGTTTGCAGAACTGCCAAAGCTAATTTCTGAAGTGCTAAATATTTCTAAAAATGAAGCTCTTAAGATTCTGGAAAATATTAGAAAGGGTAAATTTGATTTTTTCAGAAAGAGAGTGTAGTTTATGCAAGTATTTAAAATTTAAACTAAAACTATAAATATTAACTATAAAACTGTTTACAATATAAATCTTTAACGGAGGTGTTGAAATGGAAGAAGCTCTTGGGAGATTTTTAGGAGATGTTATTGCTCGCCGTATGATTGAAAAGTTCGGTAATGACTTTGAAGGTTTGAAGAAATCCTTAGAGTATTTGTTTTCTTGGGAGAAGGATTTCAAGCTTGAAGTAGAAAGAAACAGCATAATATCCTCCGGGCTATGCCCCATCAAAAGGTTCTATCCGAGATATTGTGAGAAGGGTTGTATAGCATTTGCAGAGAAATTCGCTGAGCACTTTAAAGCCAAGGCCGAAAGGATATCGACTGAGCCATGCACATTTAGGTTTACTTTAGAACGGGTATAGTAACCTGCATAATTATGGTAATAAACAACGATGTCCCCGCAAATTATGAGTAATACTTCCGAAATCGTTCTGACAGCTCCAGCTACTGAGATGAGTACTCATCATGGCAAAGAGTTTTTGGGCTTTGGAACATTCACACATCTGGGAGTTATTCCCAGCTGGTTCATGAAGCTTTTCTTCTATCCGAAGGTTAAGAACAAAAACGGAGTAATTAAATTTGCTCCTTATGGGCTGAGAAAAGTTGAACTTGCATTTGTTGTTAAAGTCAAGGATGAAGCAAAGACTGGCAAGTATGGGTTGAAGCTCAAAGTAAGGTTCGATAGAATAGACGATCTTCTTTACCTCGACACGTATTTCTCTCAACTTGTTCCTGTTCAGAAAACCGTTCAAGGAAAAATGAAACTGTCACTTATAAGTATGAGGTTCTTACGGAGAGATACAAGCTTAGATACAAGGAAGAAAGTAGAGACATAACGATTCCGATATACGTTAAGGAAAGAGAAGTGAAGCTTGGAGTTGTAAATGTCTCAGCCGAGAACATGATTGGTAAAAGTAAGGGAAAATTGTTCGTTGAAGTGAAGAGCATTGGCGAGAAGACTGCGAAAAATGCTTATCTTGCTTTGGAAACTCCATCTGGCTTTAAATCTTCTGCTTTAAGTTTATCGCAAGCCCAAGCAATGCCTGCGATGCCACCAGCGACGCAAATGCAAATGCCTTCTGCAATGTCCATGCTACAATCTATGCCGTTTCAGAGTTCATAGAAAAAATAGGAATACATTGAAATTTTGATAAGTTTTTTATATTTCCTAACAGATTTGAAGAAATTCCTTAATGGGAGATGTGGGTTTTAGGGCAAGATGTGGGGAGTCCGGGGCAGATACGTATAATGTTGCATTCGTAATATTTAAATACTTTTGTTGCATTTTATAAGATAACAATGAAGTTGTATAGAACGGGGAAGGTGGCGGAGATACTTGGAGTAAACAGAGTTACTATAATTAGGTGGATTAGACAAGGTAAGATTAAAGCAGTGAGGATTGGTAAAGAGTTCAGGATTCCAGAGGATGAAGTTAAGAGATTACTCAAGGGTAAGATCGCTAATATGGCAGTTATCTATGCGAGAGTTTCGTCGTCAGACCAGAAAAGTGATTTAGAGAGGCAAGTTGAATATCTAAAAGAATATTGTTCGGCTAAAGGGTACAACGTTGTAGAGATCTTAACAGATATTGCCTCTGGATTAAATGAGAAGCGTAGAGGATTAAGAAAGCTGTTTGGGTATGTCGTAAATGGTAAAATTGATGTTGTAGTGATTAGTTATAAGGATAGGCTTACAAGGTTTGGATTTAAGTATTTGGAAGAATTTTTCAGTTCGCATGGAGTCAGGATTGAAGCTGTCTTTGGTGAAGAGCCTAAGGATTTGCAACAAGAACTTATCGAAGATTTAATTGCCATTGTAACTTCATTTGCTGGTAGATTATACGGAATGAGGAGTCATAAAAAGAAGAAGGTGGTGGAAAGTGTCAAGCAAGCGATTAGAGACTGTTAGGCTCACAGCAAAGTTCAAACTTGACGGAGAAGTAGATGAGAGTCTGTTTGAAACTTATAGGTCAATAGTTAACGAATTGTTAAATTACGCTCATTCTAAAGGAATTACATCCTTCAAGAGATTGAAATCTGAAAAATATCATGAGCTAAGGCGGAAGTATTCATTACCATCTCATTACATCTACACAGCTTGCCAGATGGTCTGTTCAATCTACAAATCATTCAGAAAGCTTAAGAGAAAGGGGAAAGTTAAGACCGACAAACCTGTGCTAAAGAAAGATGTGATAATGTTGGATGACCACCTGTTCAAGCTCGATTTGGAAAATTGGACTGTCAGAATTTCATATAATGGAAGATTAGAGCTTAAGCTTCTACATGGAGAATATCACGAAAAATTCAGAGATTGGAAAGTAGGGCAAGCTTGGCTCGTCAAAAAGGTTGATGGAATTTACTTGAGCGTAGTATTCTCAAAGAACGTTGAGATAAGAGATTACAGAGATGTCATAGGAGTAGATGTAAACGAGAGCAACATTACAACTGCGACTAATCAAGGTTTTACAACGTTTGAAACGAGAGAAAGAGTAATCAGAACAGCATATTTCTTGAAGAGGAGAAAAATCCAAACCAAGATTAAGTGTAGAAGGGTTAAAGCTAAGGTTTTAGCGAAATACCGTGATAGGGAAAGAAACAGAGTTCTGGACATCTACCATAAGGTTGCTAACAAAATTGTTAAAGTTGCATTAAAAACGAATTCGGCAATAGCCTTAGAAAACCTCAAAGAAATTAGAGAGAAGATAAATTACTCGAAAGAATTAAACGGAAGGTTACATAGGTGGAGTTTTAGAAAATTCCAGCAGATATTAGAGTATAAGGCTAAGCTTAACGGAATATCAGTAGTTTACGTCAATCCTCATAAAACCTCAAGCCTCTGCCCGATATGTGGGAGAAAATTAAGCCCGAATGGGTAGAGGTTGTTGAAATGTGAATGCGGTTTGATTGCAGATAGAGACGTAGTCGGTAGCTGGAATATTAGGTTGAGAGGTTTAAAGATAGATGTGGGAAGCTCCGTTCCTCCCGAAAGCCCGTCTATGAATTGAGACGGGAAGGCTCTCCGCTAATCAAAAGTTATGAAAATAGCGGAGAGTCAGAACGGTTTCCTGAAAGTGGAGATTCCGATGAACATTGAGGGGATAAGTCGTGATGAATCCGTGTTCGCTGAGGGGAGTCTCTACGACTCCCGCAGGGGGTGAGAAACAGTCATAAAAATCTTTATAAATCCTAACATATTTTGCCGTATAGTCCCCTCCGAAGTCCGCTCGGATGAAGCCAATGGATGGCTGAGGGCGAGGCGTAGGAGGGGAAGCGGGCTAACAGCCCCCTGTCAGTCTTTAAGGCTGGCAGGCGATGAAGCCTTGCTGAGGCTAACGGGGGATTCCTAGTACCCCGTGCTCTTAGCTGAGAGTTGAAAGCCAACCTAGCAGGTCGGATATTAGGATCTGTTAGGTTGGCGTAACCAGGACACGGGAGATAGACATGGATGATGAATATCCACGTAGGTCTATCAACGCCTACGTAGGTAAGAACCCTTAGCTGTTATAATAGCAATAGTAGCAGTTACTTACTACTTGAGGAGGCATAAGAAGTGAGTTTCGAGGACTTTCTCGAAAAAGTTTCGAGATTCATAGCAAAAAGACCGGGATTTGTAGTCTCTGTTACAGCTTTAGTCGTCATAATTTTTCTAATTTCCGCTTCTCAAACAGAATACACATCTCTCGAATACGAGAGATACTTTCCGATAGGCGATCCCGTCTACAAAAACCTTGAGCTTTACCAAAAGGACTTCGGAGTTAGAGCAGAGGGTATTTACATAATGATAAAGGGTGACGACGTCGTGAATAGAGAAGTCTACGAATACATGCTCGATTTGGGGAGGAGCTTGAAGAACCTAGACGGAGTCGAAGGCGTGACTTCTCCAGCTTTGATAATCGCAGAGCTGAACGGAGGAGTTCTTCCGAGCGACGATTTGCAGATTAGGCGTTTGACGGAACTCTACGCACGTCAGTTTGCTCCC
>Ga0190367_1001101_pt1 | contig 16610 bp, 18 predicted proteins | sample 4872181011_MG_FD_171838 | JGI IMG/M metagenome (GOLD analysis project Ga0190367, IMG submission 171838) | Hydrothermal vent microbial mat bacterial communities from Southern Trench, Guaymas Basin, Mexico - 4872-18-10-11_MG | ecosystem: Environmental > Aquatic > Marine > Hydrothermal vents >...
GAGCCGGCTCGAACCCCCTGGAGGCATACGCTGCCATAGCGCTCACGAGAGGGCCAGAGCTCGAAGCCCAACGTCATGACTAACGCCTCTGAGTCTCACAGGGTCAGCACCACATGCAGTAGGCACGAAGCCACGACCACGACCTAAAGTCCCTAGTTTTAAGGAGTTGTACTGCTTTTTCCTAGCAGGGGCCTGCCCTTGTCCTGGCGGGAGGTAGCTAAGAAGGCAGCAGCGGTCAGCGCCGTAGATGAGCTGGTCAAGGATGGCATGGTGCTTGGCCTCGGGAGCGGTTCAACGGTGGCCCACGCTATTACCAGGCTGGCCGAGCGCGTGAGAGTGGAAGAGCTTGATGTCCTGTGCGTGCCCACTAGCTATCAGGTAGCCTTCCTGGCCGTGCGTGCCGGCCTGAGGCTCACCGACCTCAACGAACACCCCGAGCCGGATATAGCGATAGATGGGGCAGACCAGGTGGACGGGGAGCTCAATCTCATAAAAGGCGGTGGAGCTGCCCTAGCCCGCGAAAAAATCGTGGATTCAGCCGCTAAAAAGCTGGCTATCATAGTAGATGAGGACAAGCTAGTCGAACGGCTGGGCGAGGGTAGCATGCCCGTGCCCGTCGAGGTATTGCCGTTCGCCGCCACGCCCGTCTTAAAGCGCCTCGAGTTCCTAGGCGCGCGCGAGGTGAGGATAAGGGAGGCAGGTGAGGGAAAAATAGGGCCTGTGGTAACAGATAACGGAAACCTAGTCTTAGACGCTTACTTCGGCCCGATAACTGATCCCAGTGGCCTCGAGAAAGCCATTAAGGCCATCCCCGGTGTGATCGAGGTAGGGCTTTTCGTGGGCATGACGGACATCGTTTACGTCGGTACGCGTGCCGGTGACGTCAGGAAATTAAGGGCGCCTACTCGGGCGTGAGGGGCTTGCCGACGCCCTTCAAGCGCATGCTGATGGAGGCGCTTAGGGGACGAGTGCCAGAGGGGCTATTGGCCTTATTACCCTCGGGCCTCCAGATAGTGGGCGATATAGCGATCCTCAGCCTCAGGCCCGAGCTAGCCGATTACGCTGGCCTCGTGGGCGATGCCGTGCTTGAGATGCTCCCTTACGTCAGGACGGTGTGCCGCAAGCTGGGGCCAGTGGTCGGCCCGCAGAAAGGCCCCCAGGTGGAGGTGATCGCTGGCGAGCCGCGCACGGAGACTGTCCACCGCGAGGGGGGCTGCTTCTTCAAGCTCGACGTGGCCAGGATCATCTTCTCCAAGGGCAACATCAACGAGCGGCAGCGTGTGGCTAAGGTAGTCGGGGAGGGCGAGGTGGTCTTCGATATGTTCGCGGGGATAGGCTATTTCGCGGTCCACATGGCTAAGACAGGCCGGCCTCACTTGATTTATGCCGCCGATATCAACCCCGTGGCCATCCATTACCTAGCCGAGAACATAAGGCTCAACAAACTCAAGGGCTTGATAGTGCCGGTGCTGGCCGATTGCAGGCGTTTAGCTGATGAAATGCCTGGTTTCGCGGACAGGATTGTGATGGGCTTTATCCCGGGCGCAGCGGCCTTCCTGACCGCCGCCTTCAAAGCCCTTAAGCCCGAAGGAGGCATAATACATTACCATGATACCTATCACGAGCGAGAGCTATGGCATAAACCACTTGAAGTGCTCCGCGAGACTGGCCGAGCGCACGGCTACAGGCTGACCGAGGTACTCTACACCGCGGTAGTGAAAAGCTATGGCCCTCGCATCTACCACGTGGTCGTAGACGCCAAATTCAGCTCTAACTCTCGGGGCGCTCCCTGAGTTTTATTCCGCTCAGGCTTAGAGGCCAAGATACTATTGCCTCTAAAACCTTATATGTCCATGGGCGAGATATACACGAGGTAGGGCGGATAGTGATAGGCGGAGCGAGCTACAAGGCGGAGTATTTGGGCGGGCACTCGCTCTTCACGAAGAAGATGAAGTGCACGCTCGTCGTAGCACCCAACGGCATCTCGATACCCGAGATGGGGCTGATGATACCTTACCACAGCGTGAACAGAGTCCAGGTCGTCACCGAGAAAGAGATAAGCGCCCTTAGGTTCGCCCTGCTGGGCGTCATAGGGCTCCTCTGGAAGAAAAAGAAGAAGATGCTGCTCCTCGCTTATACGGACAACACGGGCCTGGAGCAGCAGATGCTCTTTGACGTGAAGAAGAAAAAGGTGGATGAGGTTGCCATGGTGATCTACCAGCAGGTAGCCGCTGCTAAGGGCGGCGCTGGCCCCAGCCTTGGCCCTGGCCCCCAGATGCCACGCTTCGGCTGAACGCACTAAGCTAAACACACGCCGAAACTACTTTTTATTTCCAAGAACTAGTTGCTCTGCGGTGGTAAGAATTGACCTTCTCCATCATAGCTATCGGCCGCTCGCCCGGCGAGATAGGTGTAGCTGTAGCCACCGGCTCGCTCAGGGTAGCCGATAGGGTCCCGCACCTACAGCCAGGGGTGGGCGCAGTAGCCACTCAGGGCTACACACGCGTCTCCTACGGGCCAGAGGGCCTGAGGCTGATGAAAGCCGGCTTGGAGCCCAGGGAAGCCCTGAGAGCGCTGTTAGCCAGGGACCCGGGGCGGGAGCTGAGGCAGGTCGGCATGATGGACTTATCGGGCCGGGTGGCGGTTCACACCGGCAAGCTAACGCCCAGGTGGCACGGCCATTTAATAGGGCAGGGCTACGTGGTCCTAGGCAACTTGATAGCAGGCTCGGGCGTGTTAGAGGCCATGGAAGATGCCTTTGAAGCCCGTAGGGCCAGGAGGCTTGGGGATGCCTTGCTGGCCGCTTTAGAAGCGGGCGCTGAGGCCGGAGGAGATCTCAGGGGGGAGAGGTCGGCGGCCCTCTTCATGGCCTTCCCCGATGGCCGTGTCTTGAAGCTGAGGGTAGATTATCATCCCGCGCCGATAGAGGCCCTGAGAAAGCGCTGGGAAGCCGCCATCGCGTCGGGCAGGGCTATGTGAAAAAGATCCACGTTACCCCGGGGTAGTCTTGCTATAGCCGGTGGAAAACGGTTATGAGGGGCCCGCCGGCCCATCACGGGAGCGAAGGCGGGCGAAGATGCTGATACGCGAGGCCATCCTAGAGAACTTCATGAGTCATAAGTACTCGCGCATCCAGTTAGGGCCAGGCGTGAACGTCATCTGTGGCCCTAACGGCTCCGGGAAATCAAGCATACTGCTCGGCATATCCCTGGCCCTCGGCCAATCCCACACCGAGCGCTCCCGGCGCCTGAGGGACCTGATAAGATGGGGGGAAGATTACGCCCGTATCACGCTCATATTGGATAACTCGCCTAAGGGAGGGCGCCGGCCCATACCGCGTATCAGGAAGGATTACGTGGTCCTCACGCGCGTCCTGAGGGCTGACGGGCGTTATTGGTTTGAAGTAGATGGCGTTGCCGCCACTAAGGAGCAAGTGGTCAGGCTACTGTCAAGGTTAGGCGTGGACCCGGATAACATGTTCATCATCATGCACCAGGGTATGGTAGAGCGCTTCGTGACCCTCAGCCCGCAGGAACGCCTCCTGCTCATGGAAGAGGCCGCCGGCCTGGGGGAGTTCAGGTCCCGCGTTTTAAGCGCACGCAAGAAGCTCGCTAAAGCGCTGAGCGAGGAGAAAGCCGTGAGAGAGCTATTAGATAGAGCACGTGAGACATTAGAGTATTGGCGCGAACAATACGAGCGCTATCAAATTAAGAAGGAGCTTCTCATGAGAAAGGAATTCTTAGAGCGCGAGCTCGCGTGGTCGCGGGTCGCCGAGTGGGAGGGAGCGGTTAGCAAGCTGAGAGATGCCTTAGCGGGCCGAGAGGAAGAGTTATCCTCCGTAAAAGCCGAGGTTAAAGAGCTAGAGGCCAGGACAGGGGAACTTAAGGCGAGGATAGAGGCCCTGAGGGAGGATATTAAGGCTAAACTGAGGGAAGCCGTTGAATTAAGGGCCAGATCTTCCGCAGCCGCCGCCTTCCTCAAGGTGCTTCTGGCCATGGGGGGAAGCGGCGTCCCGAGGTCGCTCTTGGATATCTGCGCTACCGAGCTGGGTCTCAAGGCCAGTGAGCCCGGCGAGTTCAGGACCTTATTGGTGAGGGAGGTAGAGGAAGCCGGGGAGGCGGCAGCCCACGCCCTGAGCAGAGCTCTGGAGCTAGAGGCCGAGGCTGCCGCTCTGACCGATATCCTCATGAGTCACAGGGTAAGGCTTGAGGTCTTGAGACTTAGGGGCGAGCAGCTCAGGGCCGAGATAGGCGGCTTAAAGGCCGAGCTTAGGCTCAAGGAGGCAAAGCTCCGCGAGCTATTGAGGAAGGCAGAGGCCATAGGGCCGAGGGTGCCGGCCCCCCGGCCAGCCGATGAGGTTCAGGATGAGCTGAGGCACGTGGAAGGCCAGCTCATGGCCTTACGTGACGTGAGCGAGGAGGCCGAGCGCATGTATAAGCGCTACTCAGAGCTCTACGGAGAGCTGGAGAAGAAGGCCGAGGAAGCCAGGGCCAACAGGGAGAAAGCCATGGAAGAGGTGCGCAGGCGCATGGAGGCCTGGCGCTCTGTAGTAGGCAAGATGGTGGAGGACGTCGATGCGCGTTTCAGGGCCATCTTAGCCCGTATCCAAGGCGATGGTTCTGTCTCGCTCGTAGGGGCCGAGGACATAGAGGAGGCAGGTGTGGAGATAAGAGTGGGCTTCAGGGGCGCTAAGCCCGTCCCCCTAGACGCCTACACACAGAGCGGCGGCGAGCGATCGGCGGCCACCGTCGCCTTCCTCTTAGCCCTACAACAACACGTGAAATCACCCTTCAGGGCCATAGACGAGTATGACGTGCACTTAGACCCCGTGAACAGGCAGAGACTGGCCGAAGCCATAATCTCAGCTGTGGAGAACTCGGGGGTCCAATACATAGTAATAACGCCCGGCCCCCTCCCCTTCGCGGGCAAAGACGTACGCGTGCTGACCGTCCAGAGCGTGGAAGGCGAGGCTGTGGTGAAGTTGCTAAGGGCTTGAGGGTATGCAATTCCGGCTATATTGGGAGACGATAAAAGTTGATTAACTCATACGAAAACTTTGATTAGTGTCTATTTAAATCCCCGGTCGAAAACTCTATTCCATATGCTCGGGGCAAAATGAGCGTGAGGCTATATTACCGGGGGTGAAGAGGGCCCACGAGCTACCCTGTGGCATATGAGCGCCCGGCAGGAAGCTCGCTCAGTTCTGCCTCACGCTCAAGAACATCCCAGGCGCCTTGGCTGCGATAACTAAGGAAGTGGCAAAGCATCACGTCGATATACTCTCGGGCCATATCACAGCCGTCCCCGGTGAGGAGAGGGCTTATGTGACCTTCTTCGCCTATTCAACGGAGGCCACTGCTGGCCCCAGGGAGCTAGCAGAGGCCCTAAAGGCCCTAGATATGGTGGTAGAGGCTGAGGTCCTAGAGGCCGAGGTGCCGGGCCTGATAATAGATAAAGTGCATTTCCCCCCGAAGTTCCTCGGCCAGGATTCCGTGGTATTGAACATAAGGATGGTAGGCCACATGTTCAGCCGCTTAGATGAGGTCTTCGGAACCGGGGCCAGCGTCATCTTATACGAAATGAGTATGCGGGCTGGTGAGGTAGTGGCCAGGGGCGTGAAAGCCTATGGGCTTGATGACCTAAACACCTTGAAGGCCATAGCAGCCCTGGGCGTGGCGGCGGGCTGGGGCGTGGTAGTGGGATCCCAGCTCCATCAGGCTTGTGATAAGGGTCTATGGGAGCTTCGAGTGCAAACCCATAGCCGGCAGGAGGTAGAGGCCGCATAGCCATTTCGTGAGGGACATCATAGCGGGTATCCTGAAGACCATCACGGGCGCGGAGGTGAAAGTCAGGGAAACGACCTGTATGGCCAAGGGCGACCCCCTATTGCGAGTTCGTGGCTGAGAAAGCAAGCTCCTAGCACGGGCGGGCGAGCGCGGCCCTACGTCATGCTTATTAGCGCCCTCCGGCTACGGCCGGTGGCCGGGGAGGAGGCCTATTGGAGACGGAGCTATGCCACTTCTGCCTCAAGACAGGTGTTCTCTGCCAGAGGTGTGAGGAGAAGCTCCGAAGCGGTAAGCTAGGGCCATCTTACATGGAGATAGCTAGGCTGCTCTTAGAGCTGGAGGCCAAAGGGATTGGGGCTCTCCAACAGGCCCATTTGCTTAACGTGGCCGAGGTAGGGGATGTCCTCGTGCTTGTCTTTAAGCGGGGCGACCTCACGCGCCTCCGGCCGGTTAGGGGCCGGCTGGCCCGGGCGTTAGAGGAGCGAACGGGCAAGCGGGTCCACCTCATAGAGGGCGATGTAGATGAGCGCACTTTCCTAGAGCAACTCTTCTGGCCTTCCACGCTCCTGACTATAAACAAGATATGGCTGCCCGACGATAGCGTGGAGACGCGTGTAATACTCAGGGGTAAGAAGCCCTGGGCTAAAATAGACGCGCTCAAGCAAGTGGCCAAGCAGCTCAAGGGCCTGAGCCTGCGCGTGGAGTTCGTGAGGTGAGAGGTGCCGGGCGGCTGCGCGAGGTGGTCGGCGTGAGGAGGTGGCGTAGGACCCACTATACCGATCAGCTCGGGCCGGAGCTAGATGGCCAAGAAGTTGTTCTAATGGGCTGGGTAAAGGACGTGCGTGATTTAGGTAAGATCTGCTTCGTCGTGCTCAGGGACGCGCGGGGCACGGTTCAGATAACGGCCCCCAGGGCCGTCGTGGGCGAGGAGCTCTACCGAGTTATCTCGGAGCTAGGGCGGCAGTACTGCGTAGCCGTGAGAGGCGTGGTCAGAGCGCACCCCGAGGCGCCAGATGGCTTCGAGGTGCTGCCGAGGGAGGTCGAGGTGTTCTCTAAGGCCCGTTACCCGCTCCCCATAGACCCAACGGGCAGGACGCCGGCCGAGCTAGACGTGCGCTTAGACGCGCGCGTCCTCGATCTGGTCAAGGAGGACGTACGTGCCATCTTCACCATCCAACACGAGGTCCTCAGAGCCGTGAGGGAGTTCCTCTCGCGCGAGGGGTTCGTAGAGGTCTTCACGCCCAAGATAATAGCCACGGCCACGGAAGGCGGCGCGGCCCTCTTCCCGGTCGATTACTTCGGCAAACGGGCCTTCCTAGCCCAGAGCCCTCAGCTCTACAAGGAAGAGCTGACGCTCAGCTTCGAGCGCGTCTTCGAGATCGCGCCTTATTTCAGGGCCGAGGAATCCCATACGCGCCGGCACTTAAGCGAGTTCGTTATGATAGATGTGGAAGCCGCCTTCGCGAACGCAGAAGAGGTCATGGGCATTTTGGAGCGCATGATACAGCACGTCCTCAAGGCCGTGAAGCAGAACTGCCGTAAGGAGCTAGCCCTCCTCGGCCGGGAGGATTTAGAAGTGCCTGAAGTGCCCTTCGAGAGGCTGACCTACGATGAGGCCTTAGGACTCGTGAGGGCAGAGGGCTTTGACGTGCCCTGGGGCGAGGACCTCCCAACGCCGGCCTTAAGGGCCTTGGGGGCCAAGAAGCCCGGCTTCTATTTCATAACGGATTGGCCCACGGCCTCTAAGCCCTTCTACATAAAGCCTCGCGAGGACAGGCCAGAAGTGTGCGAGGCCTTCGACCTCATGTATAGCTGGATAGAGCTGGCCTCAGGTGGGACAAGGGTAAGCGATAAGGAGATGTTAATCAAGCGCTTGAAGGAGCAAGGCCTCAACCCGCGCTCCTTTGAGTATCACTTGAGGACCTTCGATTACGGTATGCCGCCCCACGCCGGCTGGGCTGTGGGCTTAGCTAGGCTCCTCATGGTCATCACAGGCAAGCAGAATATACGTGAGGTCGTGCTCTTCCCGCGTGATAAGTTCAGGCTCGTGCCCTGAGGGGAGGAAAGCGCCTTATCCCTTTCCTCATCCCTCACACTAGCTCGGTCAGGACCTCCGTTATATCGGATACGGCCAGAGCACGTGCCACCCGCCTGGCGGCCTCCGAGAGCGCGTGAAGACATGATGGGCAAGCCGTTATCAGCATATCCGCGCCGGCCGCCAGGGCTTCCTTGACGCGCTCTTCCGCTATCGCGTCCGCTAATTCAGGGTAGGCTAGGAAATTGAGGTGGCCGTAGCCACAGCAGGCCGAGGAGCGCTTGCTCCTAGGCATCTCCACGAGCGCTAGGCCAGCCTGCCAGATGAGTTCACGGGGCGCCTCATAAATGCCCAGGCCCCGGCCCAGAACACAGGGGTCATGGTAAGTGGCCTTCAGCTCTACCTTGCGCTTCAGGACCAGCTTGCCCTCCCTCAGGAGGCGCTTGAGAAAGATGGACACGTGCTCGGCACGCACGTTTAAGCCCGCGAGGCGCGGTAGATAACGCAATAGCATCTCGAAGCACATGGGACAGGGCGTTATGACGAGTTCGGCCTCGGCTGCCTTGAGCTTGTCGGCTAAACGGCGGGCGGCCTTAGCGGCCCGGTGGCGGAAGCCCATCTTGAGCAACGGCAGGCCACAGCAGGGGCCTTCTAGGACCGAGTAGGACAGGCCGGCCGCGTCCAAGAGCTTCTCTAAGGCCCTGATGATGCTGGGCTCGAGCTCAGAGGTCACGCAGCCCGCGAAGACAAGTACGTCAGCAGGCCGCTCCCCCTGGGCCGTAAATTCCCGGGCCCCACTGGCGAAGGGGCTGCCCTGCTCGACCACGGCCTCGGCCAACCGGACTATTCTGTCCGGTAGCTCGGCCCCGGACGTTATGAGGGCCTCCTTAAGGGCCACGAGGGCCTCAACGACCTTTACCACGGCCGGGCAGACGGCTTCACAGGCCAGGCAGGAGTTACAAGAGAACAGCCTATCCAGGAGGCCGGGCGTGGGCTCCAACTGACCCTCTAATAGCGCCCTGGCCAGGAGGAGGCGCCCTCTCGCGTTCCAGCTCTCTGAGCCCGTGACAGCAAATGTCGGGCAAGCCGAGCGGCAGTAACCGCATCTAAAGCACCTGTATATCTCCGTTAAAGCGGCCTCAGGGAGCTTTAAACGGCCGGCCAAGCCTTAATCACCCCATATCTTGCCCGGGTTGAGGATGCCATTCGGGTCCAGGGCGGCTTTTATGGCCTTCAGGACCTTTAGCTCCACCGGTCCGTGCTCGAGCGTGAAGAAACGGGATTTTGAGAGACCTATGCCATGCTCTCCTGTAAGGGTCCCGCCGAGCGCTAGGGCGGCCTTGAAAATGGCCTCGGCAGCCTCCATGGCCCTCCGCGCTTCATCCGGGTCCCTCCCGTCAAAGAGTATGACGGGATGGAGGTTGCCGTCGCCAGCGTGCCCGAAGGTGGCTATGAGGACGCCGTGCTCGCGGGCTATTTCCTGGACCCTAACGAGCATATCGGCTACCTTGCTCACGGGCACCGTGGCGTCCTCGTGGAGGCTTGAGGGCCTGAGACGCGCTAAGGCCGGCGATGCCGACTTACGGGCCCTCCATATCTCGGCTGCTTCAGCGCCCGTCTCAGCCACCTTCGTCCTGAGGCCGCTGGCCTCGCAGAGCTTCTTCGCCTCCCTCAGGCGCGCCCTCACGTCCGCGAGGGTGAAGCCGTCGAACTCGAAGATGAGCATGGCCTCGCACTCCGGGAACTCCATGCCGGCGTACTTGGAGACGGCATCCAGCGTGTATTTGTCCATTATCTCGGCCGCGGAAGGGCAAAGGCCGCGCGTCATCACGTAGTAAATAGCTTTCCCAGCTGCCTTGAGCGTGGGGGCGAAAGCCGACATCACGGCCATGTGCTTGGGCCTGGGGAAGACGCACAGGAGGGCCTTAGTTATCACGCCCAGGGTGCCCTCTGAACCCACAAAGAGGCGCACGAGGTCGTAACCGGAGACGCACTTCCGCGTCCGGGAGCCCGTCCAGAGCACCTCGCCCGTGGGCAAGACGACCTCAAGGGCCTGGACCCAATCTCTGAAGGTCCCGTATTTCACGGCCCTCACACCGCCAGCGTTCTCGGCTATACATCCCCCTATGGTGCAGACGGAGCCAGAGGCGGGGTCAGGGGGCAGGAAGAGGCCGTAGGGCTCAAGGGCGCGGTTAAGGGCCTCCCACACCACGCCGGGCTCCACTAAGACCAACATATCGCCCACGTTTATGTCAAGAATGCGGTTCATGCGCGTCATCACCATGAGTATGCCTCCCCTGGCCGGGACGGGACCGCCACTCAAGCAGGTGCCTGCCCCGCGGGGCGTGACGGGTATCCCATATTCGTTCGCTAGCTTCAGGATAGCGCTCACCTGCTCCGTCGTCCGGGGCCAGACCACCACATCAGGCATACCGGTGTTCTCGGAGGCATCACGAGCGTAACAGGCCAGCTCCACCGGGTCAGTGCTCACGTTCTCCGGCCCAACTATGTCCTCGAGGGCCTCGAGGATAGAGGGCTTCAACATGCCCCTGCCCGGCCAGAGGCGGCCACGAGAAGGCAATAAGCCTTTAGGTGAGCGCTGGGGGGAGAAGGACGCCTTGACCATGTTTATTGCTTATATATGGCTGTTTCCAGGGGCGGCGGGGGTCTGCTATGTCCGGTATAAGGGAGGTATCTGAATTAAGGCGCTTCGAGCGGATAGGCGCTCACACGCACATAAAGGGCTTGGGATTAGACGAGAGCTTAAGGGCCGTGAAGATAAAAGACGGCATGGTAGGCCAGGAGAAGGCCAGGGAAGCCGCCGGCCTCGTCGTCGAGATGATAAAGCAGGGGAAGCTAGCCGGCAAATGCATAATCCTGGCTGGCCCGCCCGGCACGGGCAAGACCGCCCTGGCGGTCGCCATATCGCGAGAGCTAGGCCCTAACGTGCCCTTCATCCAACTCAGCGCCAGCGAGATATACAGCGCCGAGCGCAAGAAGACCGAGGTCCTCATAGAGGCCATGAGAAAGTGCATAGGCGTGGAGATACATGAGATGCGCGAGGTCTATGAGGGTGAGGTCACGGACCTCCACATCAACATGGTGCCGCACCCCTACAACCCTTACCAGAAAGTGCCGGAGAGCGTGCGCATAAGGCTCCGCACCACGGAAGAAGAGCGCACCATAGAGGCCGGCGCCCATATAGCCGAGCAGATAATAGCTTACGGCGTGACAGAGGGCTGCGTCATACAGATAGATGCCGAGACGGGGCGCGTGGTGAACCTGGGCCTCTGTGCGGAGAGCGAGAAGGTCAAGCTATATGAAATTGATGCCCGGAGGCGTGTTCCCAGGCCCACCGGCAGGGTAAGAAAGCAAAAGGAGTTTGTTTACACGTTAACGCTGGCCGACCTGGACCAGATACATGCTAGGAGGAGGCGTGGGGGCCTCTTCTCCCTCCTCTTCGGCCTAGGCGAGGAGGCGCGTGAGATAGACCCAGAGGTCCGCGCCATGGTGGATGAGGAGGTGAAGCGCATGGTAGATGAGGGCCGGGCCTTCATCCACCCCGGCGTGTTATTCATAGATGACGCCCACATGTTGGACCTGGAGGCCTTCAGCTTCCTCAGCAGGGCTATGGAGAGCGAGCTCTCGCCCATCATAATCCTGGCCACCAACCGCGGATTCGCGCGCATAAGGGGCACGGACGTGGAGAGCCCCTTCGGCTTCCCGCTCGACCTGATAGACAGGGCCGTGATCATCACGACGGAGGAATACGACCCAGAGGCCATGCGCGAGATACTACGCATAAGGGCGCGGGAGGAGGACATAGACGTGAGCGAGGAAGCGCTCGAGGAGCTCACCCGCATAGGCGCTCGCACCTCGCTCCGCTACGCTGTCCAGCTTCTCAGCCTTGCGGCCCAAAACGCCCGAGTGGCTAAGAGGGGCCGGGTTGAGGTCGAGGACGTGAAACGCGTAGACGAGCTCTTCATGGATGTAGGCGAGGCAGCGGAATACCTGCGCAAGTACGAGGAGAAGATGATGAGGCACTGAGGGGCGCCCTCAGCAGAGCGTGGTAGAGAAAATTTATATCTTGGGCCACAATCCCAGTCAATTGGATCTGATTAGCAGGGGGTGTATGGCCGGCTGTGAAGCTCAGGCATGGGTCTCGGCCCCGGCCACGATGCGCTATCTGCGGTTCTACCGAGGGGCTCCAGAAGCACCACGTAGGCACCGGTGGCGGCGTGATATGGGTGTGCGAGAGGTGTCACAACAGGGAGCACAGGCGCTTTAAGGTGATATCGCCTAACAGGAAGGCGTTCATAAGGCAGGCCCGTGCCTCCGGCTTCGATCTTAACGTGCTCAGGGAAGAGCTATCCATCTACGGCCCCTTGACGAAGCCCGGGAGCGGGAAAGACCTTATTAGTTAGGCACGCCACCAACGGGCCGGCGATGACGAGTTTGCCGAGTGCCGACCGGTGAGGGGGAACCCCTTGCTACTGAGCCATTAACGGCCCGCCGGGCTTCCTGGCCCCATAGGCCTGCTCCAGCAGCTCCATGATGCCCATGGGCTTCTCGCCCGGCGCTGGTTCCACAGTAGCCTTTATGCCCTTCAGGCTCGGCATGCCTGTGCCATGTGTCTCGTGGCTGACCAGGAGGCTGGCCCAAGGGCCGTAGGGCACAAAGATAACACCTCTATCGCGCTTCTCCTTCAGTACGCGAGCTCTCAGCACGAGTGAGCCGAAAGCAGTGGTGATGCGCACCGGGTCCCCGTCCCTAATACCCAGCTCCCTGGCGTCCTCTTCATCCATATAGCACGACGAGACCTCGGTCAGGTAATCGTCGCTGAACTTACCGCTCTCCTTACCGGTTCCCTGGTATATGGAGCGGCCGGTTATGAGCGTGGCCTCTAGCCTGCGCCCCAAGGCCTCCTCACGCCCCCTCAGGCTTCTTGGGCTTCTCTATGAGCTTTTCCTTCCTCAACAGCACCCCCTTGCGGTTATGCGGGGCCCTGAAGACCGAATCGCCATGTTTCTCTATCTCGCGGGCCTCGTCGGCCAACTTAGCAGCCTCTCGCATGAGCTCGTGGGCCGCAGCCACGATGTGCGTGTAACGCTCCCACTCCTTCACCTTGAAACAGCCCTCGACGGTCAGGTCGGCTACCTTAGCCGCCATCTCGTAAGCGGCCATGGCCTTGGCACGCGCGTAGGGGTTGGAGAAGCGCGCCGCCTCCACGGCCGTATCACGGTCCAATATCAGGCGCGGGAGCTCAAGCTCCTGGCCGGCCTTGAGGGCCTCTATGACGCGGTCCAGCGCTTCCACGATGGCGTGGAAAACGCCTGTGCAGGCCAGCACCTTCAGCAGGTCGGCGTTGAAGATAGCCATCTCGGTCGGGTCTAGGAACTCGCGCCGGGCGCCTATCATGGAGTCCGCGGGCACGATGATGTAGCCCATGCCTTTGGCCTCTATGTCCTTGAGGGCCTTCTTCGCTGGCGCATCCGAGATGACTATCGTGGGCACGCCAGCCTCAGCTAACATCTCCCGCGCGGCGGAAGGGCCGGGCAGGGCAGCATTAGGGCTGGTCACGAGCACTAAGTCTGGCTTGAACTCTAACAGCTTGGCCACGACCTCCTTGACCTCCTCGGGCGTGAGCTTAGGGCCAGAGCCCACCACGCGCACCACTATGTCCTCGCGCTCGGCCCGCTCGTCTAGGAGGATATCCAGGAGCACGGAACTGCCTATATTACCTACCTTGGCAATGCCTATCCTGATCGGCCTCTCAGAGGCCATTCCCCGAGCACCGGGGGGCCTGGGCCTAACGTGATATAACGGTTTCGCGTTATGATCAACGGCTGATTAAGCCGGGACACCCTGGGCTAACTCGGCTAGGTCCTTCTCGCCCTCGGCGTAACCGACGGCTATGAGCACGTCACCGGGCTGTATCACGGTCGAGCCCCTGGGCCTGAAGAGCTTGGCCCCACGCCTCATGGCCACCACCCACATGCCTGTCTCCTCGGGCAAGCGGGCCTCCGATAGCTTTTTGCCGGCCAGGGGGCTGCCGGGCGCGACCTCGACGACGGCCACGCGCTCGTCGGACTCCTCTATGGCGATCCTCACCACAGGATGGGGCTTCAGGCCCTTCAGGATGACCCTGGCTATCTCGTAAGCCGCGTCCGCTATCTCCTCGCCTAAGAAGGCCACACGTAAGATGGCCAAGAAGTCCTCCACGTCCACTGCGTTGAACTTGCTGGTGAGGACGGCCACCTGGATATCGGCATGGAGTTGGTCCACGTATTCCTCAAGCGCCCGCACCTCCCGGGCCAGCTCAGGGCTATTGAGCAGCAGGGCCGTGTAAGCCAGGTCTATGGCGAGCTCGGAGGATTCCTTGAGGTCGGTGAGGAGCTCGGCTAACTTCATCATGTGCTCGCTGGCCTCCGGGACAGGCGGCTTCTTGCCTCTTGCCTCATCGGCCAACTCGACTAGCTCCCGGACCTCCTCAGGCGAGCCACGGGCGATCAGCACGTCACCGGGTATTATGACCTCGTCATCCTCGGGGTTTAGTATCCAATCGCCATTCCTGCGTATGGCTATGACCTCTACCCAGGGATCGAGATCGCCCGCCCTGGAGCCAGCTATCTTAGAGCCCTCGCGCACTACTACCCGGACCAAGCGCTCGCGGGTGTGGGCGAACATCTCCCGGATAGCCGGGTGTAAGCCCACGCCCTGGACCACTATCTTGGCTATGTCCGCAGCCGCGTCTATCACACGCGCTATGGAGCTGGCCACGCGGGAGATGGGTACGAGGGCTAAGGCGTCTTCCGGTGAGCGGGCGGCGAGCATGAGGCCCATCTCAAGGCTCAGGAGCATGTCCTCCGCGTGCTCCTCTATCTTGAGCACTTCCCTGGCTAAGTCGGGCGCGTGAAACAGGTACGACGAGTAAGCCAGGTCTATGGCGAGCTCACACAGGTCCTTTAGGTCCACCAGGATGTCCCTTACAGGCGCGGGCCTAAGGGAGAGCTTACTCCCGCCTTGCCCCAACTTAACTCATCTACCCCCACTCGGCGATTGGCTTTCCGCCTCCGGAGATTTAAGCTCTACCCGATGGGAAGGTAGCGGAAACCAATATAGGGCTAGGCTAGCCGGGCTGGGCGGTGGGCGGGCCGTGAAGCTGGGAGAGGTAGAGATCGAGGATACCTTCTCGGAGCTCTTCCCCATGTGGGTCTCCAGGGTCCTTATAACGGCTGATGACGAGAAATGGGCGCGCATAGCCGCTGAAGAGGCCACAGGCTTCGCCACCAGCATAATAGGCTCGCCGGCCGAGGCTGGCGTGGAAGGGCCGGTTAAGGCCGAGGAGACGCCTGACGGGAGACCCGGCTACCTCATACAGATATACCAGCGCAATTGGCGCCTCCTCAGGGACCAGCTCATAGCTAGGATAGGGCAGTGCGTTCTCACCTGCCCGACCACGGCTGCTTTTGACGCCACGCCCGAGCCCAGGCGCAAGCTGCGCGTCGGCAGGGCCATAAGGCTCTTCGGCGATGGCTGGCAGAGGGCAGCCGTCCGCTACGGCCGTAAGGTCTGGCGCATACCCGTCATGGAGGGCGAGTTCATCGTGGAAGACGCCTTTGGGGCTAGGATAGGCGTGGCGGGCGGCACCGTCATTATAATGGCCCGTGATAGACGCTCGGGCCTCCAGGCAGCTGAGGCGGCGGCCGAGGCCATGAGGGCGGTGGGGCGCGTCATTCTGCCCTTCCCGGGCGGCATCTGTAGGGCGGGCTCCAAGGTGGGCTCCAAAAAGTACAAGCTCCCGGCCTCCACGAATGACCCCTACTGCCCGAAGATACGGAAGCTCGTGGAGGATACGCGCGTCCCGGAGGGCGTGAAATGCGTCTACGAGCTGGTGGTGAACGGCTTAACACTCGAGGACGTGAAGAAGGCCATGGCCGCCGGTATAAGAGCTGCCGCCGAGGTGCCGGGCGTAGTCCACATAACGTCCGCGAACTACGGCGGCAAGCTAGGGCCAATAAAGGTATACCTCAAGGAGCTGTTGGGCATCTGACGCGCCAGCGGGCGAAAAGGCGCTGCGGAACTAGGGCCCCGTCTTTTCCGCTATATGCGAGTCAAGCACTCATCACGCCGCTAGGAGCTGGGCGACCGACTCGCTGGCGGGCGAGTCGGCCGTGGTGGGGTCTACCATGAAGATGGCCACCGTGGGCCTGATAGCGGCCAGGGCGCTCACCACCTTAGGCCCCGCGGGCCTCAGCACGAATATCTCCATTTGCCCCGGCGTGTCCACGAGCGTGTAATCGGCCTTGAGGCGCCCGAGGGCGCTTATTATGGCACCCAGGTGCTCTTCCATGAGCTCTGAGGCCCTTATCATAGCCCCATTAGGGCCTAGCTTCTCCTCGGCCATGAGCTGGCGCACGGTGAAGAAAGACCGTATATCAAAGTCGGGCTCGTAGGGGAGCTCCTCGCACCCCGGATCTAAATTCACGTAAGCTACCTCTTGGCCCAGGCCCTCTAAGTAGGAGCCGAAGGCGGCCGTGAGGCTCGTCTTGCCACAGCCCGCCGGCCCGAGCATGACCACGATCAGGGCACGCGACCCCCTGCTCGGCCAGCGGGGCTACAAGGGCCTATAAGCGTGATACAGGTGCGCTGCGGCTCGGCTCGTAGGGAAGTAGCTCACCCCTCGGCCCCCAGCCGTAAAACTTCATAGCCGCAGCGCGGTCCGGACTGCGCGCTGGGGTCTAAAATGGCTTTCGCCTTAGCACCGGGCGGGGAGACGTTTTATAAAG
>Ga0190367_1001102_pt1 | contig 16604 bp, 18 predicted proteins | sample 4872181011_MG_FD_171838 | JGI IMG/M metagenome (GOLD analysis project Ga0190367, IMG submission 171838) | Hydrothermal vent microbial mat bacterial communities from Southern Trench, Guaymas Basin, Mexico - 4872-18-10-11_MG | ecosystem: Environmental > Aquatic > Marine > Hydrothermal vents >...
CGACGGGTACATACTGCCTAGTCGTCCCCTCATCCCTAACCGCCCCGGTCGCTATTCCAAGCTCCCAGGGCTTAACCTCCGGGTTGACGGCCCCGCTAGTCCCGACCCTTATGAAAACCCTTGCCCCGACTCTTATCAGCTCCTCGACGGCTATAGCGGCTGAGGGGCACCCGATACCTGTGGAGGTAGCGGAGACGGGTACCCCCTTGTACTTTCCCGTGTAGGTCAGGTACTCCCTGTTCTGAGCCACGAACCTAGCCTCATCCCAGAACTCGGCTATCTTCGGCACCCTCCCGGGGTCTCCGGGGAGGAGGACGTAGGGGGCCACGTCGCCCGGCTTGCACCTAATATGGTACTGCACCTCCCCTATACCCATAATACCACCGCCGGGACAAGTGTTTAGAGTCTTCCCGCCTCATTACTCTTTCCCGTGTAGCAGTAACTCTTCATTAGTGATGCTAAAAGCATCATTATGCATTGTCTCGTAAGCTCTGTGTATTAGAAAAGTTATGATGCTAGACTTCAAATTACTTCTTGAAGATCCTGTCAAATAGCCTCTTATCGATATAGAATCCTATCTCGATTAGGCGCTTATATATTGCATTAGGTGTTTCTGCTAGAATACCTTTCTCGTATAATTTTTGAGAATTGAGAGTGTTCCTATAACTTCTAAGCCCAATTCTCTAGCCAGTTTCCTTGCTCTCTTATCATCTAGGACAACTGTCTTATCCTTCATTAAAGCTAAGAATATAGCTGAAGATTCGCCGAGACCCAGCTTTGGAAGCCTCTTCTTAATATCTTCGACGCTTATTTTGCCCGCATCAATAACCCTCATAAGCTCTTGATACGCTTTATCCTCCTTTTTCTTTACTTCTTCTAATACTCCGCTGGGAACCTCCACCTCGTCAAATAGACTTAAGCCTCTCTCTAGTAGTCCTAACTTTCCCAATACTACGATTGGCGATGTGTTAAGTACTGCTCTTGAAGACTCTCTTGTATGCATCTAGTTCTTCCCCAACCTCTTCTTCATCGAGAATACTATATTCAATTCCAAGGTTGCGCATGAGGAGCCAAAGATCATCGACTCTTAAGCCCAGTAGCTCGGCTGCCTTCCCCATAGAGATCTTACCGCTGAGCAGAAGACCTAGAACAATGAAGAATTTTTCCTTGTCGGGGTAAGGTACTCGCTCTCGCTTAATAATCTCCCTTAGTTCAACAGCCATGAAAGTAGCACCTACTACTGCTCTATAGTTTACAGCTCATATAAGTTCTATACTTTCAATATTTTAATAAGGAGTTTAGTCTCTAATGAGCTAGAATATGTTGCTCTCGATAAAGGAGGGAAGTCGAGATCCTTCTTCACTGTGTTGGGATCCTTTTATTCTTTAGTGGTCTCTTAGGCTAGGTTTATTTTAACCGGGGCGGACTACAGTTTGGTTATAATTATGGCTGAACCTTGTAGGAAGAGACTGGAGGAGGTTCATGCCTGGAGTAGGCTGGAGCGTGCCTACGAGGAGAACCTAAAGGCGGCAGAGATGTTCGTCGAATCTACGTCGAGGAGTGAGGGGAGGTTCCTGCTTGTATGTGATGGCCGCGTGGTAGGAGTCTTTGAGACCTACGAGGAAGCCGCTAAAAAGTCTGAGGAGGTCTGTAGTGTAAATGCTCTGATTCCGGAGTTGCCTCTTAAGAGGGTTACCGAGGAAGTGGAACTCGGCTTCCCGTGGTAGTCCGCACAGAAACTGGTTTTTCTCGTGAGGTGACCTGTATGGTAAGTGTTTTTACTCCTTGAGGTCTTCTCTTCGTGGTGGTTGGTGTGCGCGTATACTTCTTCGTGGTTATCGTTGTTCTCACGGCTTCCCTCGCCCTGGCTTCTCCCCCTCCGGTTAAGAGCTTCGTCGTGTACTACGGCCCGGACAGGGTGGACGAACTCTCGAAGTTCGACTTGGCGATAGTCTCCCCCCTTCTGGAGGAGTACGAGGTTAGAGAGCTGAGGGATAGGGGCGTCGTCGCCCTCGGGTATATCAGCCTAACCACTTTAGGGGGGTGGGAGCCCTGGTACAACCTGACTGGCGTGGAGGTAGTGGGTAACGAGAGCACCTGGGGCGAGGTAATAGTTAATCCCTGCTCGGAGGCTTGGAGGAACGTCGTGGTTAGGGGGGCTGGCGGCTACCTGATTGGTAAGGGTTTCAGCGGTTTCTTCCTGGACAACCTGGACATGGTTGACGCCTACCCCTGGATGAAGCCGTGCGTGGTCGGGCTGGTGGCCGCCTTGAGGGAGGAGTACCCCGGCGTGGTGATAATAGTGAACAGGGGCTTCACTGTCCTCGACGAGGTCAGCGGCTATATAGATGGGGTCTTGTTCGAAGACTTCGCCACGTACTACGACTTCAACCAGAAAAAGTACCTCAAGTGGGGCGGCGAAGACCTAGAATGGATTAGGGCTCAGGCCAGGAGGCTGGCGAAGCTGAGGGAGGAGAAGGGCATACTCGTGCTGGCCCTAGGCTACGCGGACATCGACAACCCCGACGAGAACTACGAGTACTCGAAGTACGTGAACGAGATGGCCGCCCAGTACGGTTTCATACCCTATACCTCCGAGATAACTCTGATGAAGATAAACGCCCTCTACCCTGACATATTAAGCCAGGGAGAGGAGCACGAAACTAAGCCCCTACCCCCCGCACAACCCCCAAAGGAGACCAGGACCGCCGAGCAAAACACGGCGCTTGACAACTTGTTCTTTATACTCGTCAGCTTAATGGTATCTCTGCTATTCCTAGCGCTGGTCATAGTGTTAATAGTCACGTCGAGAAAAAGTAGGAAATAGGGTTAGCCTCTTAACCACTTTAACTTCTCAAGGGCCTTGTCTAGCTCTACGGAGAAGAACCCGACGGCATAGTCGCTGACCCGCCAATCCATATCGGGAGTTCCTTGTAGAGCACTTCGTGCCACCCCACCAGGTACTCGTTACTAGAGAGCTTAACGACGTTCGTAGAACACCCAACCTTAAGTTCACAGGCATCGTTAAGGAGTCCAAGTCGGCCACGCCCTTCCAGCAGAGCCCCCCACGGAGAAGATGGGTTAATAATAGTCTTTGCAGCTATCGAGGGGAAGAAAGAACCCCCTCATGCTACTCGCCTACATACCTTACGAGATTCTAAGAGAGTTTAGTTCGGAGGAAATCGCCGAGGCCATTAAAGCCAAAATAGAAGAGAAAGCCGAGCGAGAAGGAATAGAGTCCCTGTACATATTGGCATTAAACGAAGCAATACTCTTTGAGGCCGCGTACGGGGTATTAACCATACAAGAGTCTATCCTGAGAACCGAAAAGAAGGCTAGGGAAGCCGCTAGGCGGGCTGAGGAGAAGTCCAGTAAGGCTTGGGAGGAAGCTAAGAAAACTAGGGAAGCGTCTGAAAAAGTCATGAAAATGCTTGAACGCTTAGTGAAGGAGTTAGAAAAGCGTTCTTAAAATGGGGTTACCAGCCTAGTCTGGAGACCAGTTCTAGGGGGCCCGTAACGGCGCATATCCTCCTTCTCGGCTTCCCCTTCCTAGTGTAGTTGAACCATATGATTGATGTTCCCAGCAACGCCCATTCTCCATAGGAGGACAGGTACTTGGAGGAAGCTTTCAGCCTTTCGTTAAACCTTCCTTTAACCTCTACGCCTCTTAGTTGTAACAGCTTGCTTAGGAAGTTGTTAGCGGATACCCTAGCCCTGTAGAGGACGTACAAGGCGGCGTCGCGCCTATCTTTCAACGGCACAACTCTGGAGTCAAAAAATAAGTATTTGTGGAGAGCCGCGGTTACCACCGAGGAGGCCAACCCGGAAGATATGCTGATGATCTTTTCGACACGCCCCCCATAAGGGTTGTCTGGCCCGAGGAACAAGAGGTTTATCTCGTCGCTGCCGACCCAGGCACCGAACGCCTTAAACCTATCGACTAGGGCAGCTGCTGCCGAGACCAATACTCCGTGAACTGTGGGGTCTCGCGGCGCTTTGTAATCCCTCAATGCCTTGCTGAAATTCACCCCGTCGAGACGCACCGCGTAGGGGGGCTCAGCCCTAACTCTAAACCTCTTCTCAAGCTTAGAGTACCTGTCAGCCAAAGCCGCTACGTTAACCTCGGATAGTATCTTCAATGTTTTCTCCACAGTAGCCCCCTCAGTTAACCGTAGTATCACTCAGCGCTTTTTTATTAACTTCTAGAGGCATATCTACGGGGGGTCAGAGATGGAGAAGGTAATAATTAGCCTTCTACTTCTGTTAGTTGTCCTGGTAGTGATAGGGATCCTCATATATCAGCCAGTACAGCACCCATCATGGCAGAAGTGGGGCGACCCCGTTTCTGTAGAGGGTGGCTCTGTAAGTGTCGAGAATGGGTGGTTAGTGCTGGAAAGTCGGAGAGAGATTAAAGTCGTGGTTGATTGCGCTAATAGGCTAGCTGAAGCATCAGTATTACTGATAGAGGTGGACACGAACATGTCTGTTGCTATGTCTATACAATACGCCCCGCCAAAATCCGTAGTCATAGGTAAAGAGTTCGAGTTCCCGCTGGGCAAAGGCCAACACGAGATCAGGGTAGAGCTGGTGAGCGGCGCCATTAACAAGGTGGTCGTAGACGAGGTTAGAGAGGGGAGGTTTGTCTCCTTGTACACCTTGGAGGGAGGCGATAAGCCGCGCGTAGTTATCAGAATTTGGAGCTTGTGGCCGTTTAAAGTGAAGGTATTTATCAAGCCCGACTGAACTTTCGATATTCTTTATTTTTACAAATAACTTCAAGGGACACATATATATTACACCAATAGTTATCCATAATAGCGGAAAAGAAGCCTGGTGGTGAATATGAACAGGAAGGGAATATCCCCGATCATAGCCGTACTATTGCTAGTAATAATAGCCGTAGCCGCCGCCGTACTAACATACCTATGGGTACTAGGCTACATAGGAACAGTACAGCAACAAGGCGGCACCGAGTCCTTACAGGAAAGGATAAAGATAGAAGGCGTAGAGATAAGTGGTGGAACTATAAATACTGTATATGTTAGAAACATAGGCGATGTGAACGCTGAGATCGATACCGTATACCTGATAGACCCTACCGGCTCAAGCACGGACTGCGATGTTTCCAATACCGAATTAACGCCAGGCACTCTTTCTGAGATTGATACTAGCGGGTGCGGTTTTGGCGTAACTTCGGGAGAAACTTACGTCATAAAGGTTGTGACAACTACAGGAGCTGAAGCGTCGTACTCGTTTACCTATAAAGAGTAAGTAGCCATCTACGCTAATTTTAAAGGTAGACTATATTAAATTAAATAAATAATTACGTTTTTTCTTTTCTATTAGGAGGCGCAAATTATGAACAGGTTAGCTGTCTCGCCAGTAATTTCTGCTCTCCTACTCATAGTAATCGTGGTCGCAGCTTTCACAGGAGTTTACTTCTGGAGTTTATGGCAGTTCCAGACCTATAAGTTTGAGCTGGAGAGAAGCTATAAGGAGGCTATGCAGGCCGCCCAGGAGAATCTCGTAGTCGAGTTCGCGTGGATAGACAACAACGGCAGGATAAAGGCGTATCTGAGGAACGCTGGCGAAATAGAGGCCTGCGTCATGGACGTCTTTTTCAACGACACCCTTCTAGAACAAGACCTGCATTTATGCATACTTCCCGGGGAAGGGGCCTGGCTTAACACGACTAACACTGTTCAGGGAGACTATGGCAGGCTAAAAATAGTTACGGAGCGCCACTTATTCATAGAGGTTGAGGTATGGGTGGTGCCGAATGGCTAAGGGCCAGGCTAGCGCGATAGGGGCCGTCTTCCTCGTGATTATAATAGCTCTCTCGTTAAGCTACGTTGTCTGGGCTATAGCTCAGATCAGGGAGCTAAACGAGGGGGTCGTTAAAGCCTTATCCTTAAGAGAGGAGCGCCGCAGAGAGAAGGTAAGCCTATCCAACTACCAATACGTCGAATACGCGAATTACACATACTCGTCCATAGAGGGAAACCTAACCTCCACATGTATAACGATAGGTCAAGAAACCTCTACAGAGCTCAAAAGCGTGTTGCGAGATAACTTTGATAATGATCCCTCAAGTAACGGTTGGACGGGATCAGACCCTGACACGAGGCCCCCGCTTATCTTCTCAAGGTACTGGGGCCCGGGAATAAACAATTACTCTATAGGTTTCACTGCTAACGCTTCATGGTGGTTTCGCATAGTAGATAGCTCAGAAGGATATTGGAGCCGCAGCTTCGCTTTTTCTCCTAAAGGCAATATTACTTCAGCGTGGTTAAGCATAGATTACAGGGTGGAAACGTCTGATTGGTTGGCGTTTTCAGGGTATGCTAGTTGGACATTAAGCGTCGAGCTTACTTTACCTAATGGTTCTACGTACACAATAGCTAAAACTAGCCCTCCTATTAGGCATACTGGTGAGGAGACTACTGATGGAAGGTTTTACGTGTCTATTACTGAATACATGACTGAGCAAGGAACCTATACTATAACTCTTCGGGGGTCTATCCGGCTTAATATTCGTGCTTTCTTAGCCGGTCATTATTCAGGTGTCGCTCTGTTTGATAACCTAGTCATAAGCGTTGCAACCACTACGACTATGGGCGGGATATCGGTCTGTAAGGCTACAGCTATAACGAGGTTTGACTTGCCTAGCGAGCCTTTATCTACGCACGTAGTTGTAACTGGAGAACTTAACGACACGGCAACCCTCTATATACTATACTATGACATGGCAGCATCTACTTGGAGACTTGCCGACTACTTAATACCGGAGGGAGGAGAGCCTTTTACTGTGACGTTAAATATTGATCCGGAGAGGTTCTACAACGAGGGAGAGGCATCACTAATGTTCGTAATGGAGGGTTCCAGACCATTCGAACTTACTCTGAACACGTTACTAGTAGAGTGCGGCTTCATAAGCGACCAGGTCAATATTACAGTCATGAATACTTACTCGCTACCGGTTAAAATAGTCTCCATCTGGGTTATGAATTCGACGCACGTATGGAGGTTCGAGGAGTCAGCCGTACTACTACCAGGTGAGGCAGAGACGTTCGAACTACCTATAAAGCTGACCCCAAACTCAGTATACACGGTTAGAGTGGTTACTGAGAGAGGGAACCTTTTCGATACCGTTATTGAAACTTAGCCTCTAACCATTTTCAAAACTTCCTCTACAGCGCTCCTCACGGCCTCTTTCAGACGGTGATACCTGATAACCTTAACTTTACTACCCCTCACATCCGGCATATCTTCGGGAGAAATAGTGTGCCTTATCAGCACTATGTGTCCTAGGTAGTCGACGTCCATCCTCTTGCCAAGGACTTTCAGGAAGTCAGATTTGCCCATCACTAAGTCTATGTAGACCTTCTTGTCTCCCTTTAACACCTCCAGGTCTGCCTGGTGAAGTAGCCCGCTCCTACCCTTAATTATGACGTCACGCTTAACCTTCAAGTTGTTCGTCTGTAGCTGGGCGGTAATCATGTCCTCTAGGATCTCCCTCTCAACCCCCTCTAAGGCTTCAGGTATGACTTCGTAGGCGTACCACGCTCTGTACTCAGCCTCTCTATGGTCGAACTCCTTGCCACACTCAGTACAGTCGTACGCTGGTACAGGCATCTCAGCGCGGTACCCACAGTCCTTACACCCATACACGGCGCCTATCTGCTCGTAATCTATACTCTTCTCCTCCAGGGGTAGCCCGCACTTAGGGCACACCCTCTTTCCTCCCCGAACCTCCATTTCTTCGAGAACACCTATGTAGCCGCATGGTATGTGGGTTACTAGAGTATTCCTAGATAGGTTCTTACTACCACAGTTAGGGCATTTGAACGACGCTATTAGCTGCGTACTCCCGCACACGGGGCACTCGACTACGTACCTCCACGGCCTTCTCTTTAAGAACCCCTTCTCGACTAGTTCCTCTAGGAGTTCTGTTAGCGGCGCTCCGTGTATCGGCGCGTTTTTGAGTTCTGGGTAGTAGAACCCTCTCTCGGAAGAGTATTCGGGAATAATCTCTGTCAGGCCTTCATCGGCTATGAACGCTAGCAATTTTTTGCATGCTTTCCCGAGTTCGGAGCCTCGCTCCAACGCGATGGTCATACCTTCCCTCATCTCACAGTCTAAGCATGGTCGTCCTCAAAATACGTACCGCTTAATACTCTTATTCGAACTATTTAAGTCTAGCCCAGCAGTTGTCGGTAATATGCACAAAAGCCCTTGACTTTACGTAACTCGTCACTTAACAGTGTTACTTAACGCTTATGAGCCACGCTAAGAGAGAGTTAGAGGAGACCTTATAGTGGTCAGGAGGTGTTAAGCTAGTATCTGATAAGCCTCTGATATCAGTGTAGTATAAATGGTACCGTGCGTATGTACTATATAGTGAGGGTTAAGTAATGTTTAGGAGGAGGAAGCGCGAAGAGGAAGAAGAGGCGAAAACCATAGCCACATTGCCGACTCTTAAGGAGAACGAAGTATTGGTGGAATTCTACCCTATCTCGCCGCCGTTTGCGTACGCGGCCGTGGTCAGGATCCGGGGCCTCGGTAGGTACGAGTATAGAGTTCTAGAGCCACCCTTAACCGTCGAGGATAAAAAGGCGATTGAGGAGATTAAGAGGCTGATAATATCTACTGCTAAGGCCAGCATAGAGGAACTTAAGAGAAAGGGGGTAGAGGAAGTTCTAGAGGACGAGATTAAGAGGGTCGTTAAGAAGTACAAGGTCAAGGTTAGGAAGGAGTCCTGGGATAAGGTCGTCTACTACATTAAGAGGGACATGCTCGGATACGGCAAGCTAGACGTCATGATGAAGGACGAGTACATAGAGGACATAAGCTGCGACGGCGTCGGAGTACCTGTATTCGTCTGGCACAGCAAGTACGAGTCCATGCCCTCAAACGTCGTGTTTAACGACCCAGAAGAGCTGATTTCCACTCTCATCAGGCTCTCCTACAAGGCCGGGAAGCAGATCTCGATAGCCCAGCCAATAGTCGAGGGCAGCCTTCCCGAGGGTTATAGGATACACCTAACTCTCTCAGAGGTCTCTCGCAGGGGCGGTACGTTCACGATAAGGAAGTTCCGCAAGATACCCTTCTCCGTGGTAGACCTAATAGAGCTTGGTACCCTCTCACCTCTCTTAGCCGCTTACTACTGGGTATTAATAGAGGAAGGCAGGAGCATAATGATAGTCGGGGCGACCGCCAGCGGGAAAACTACCACTCTAAACGCGATAGCGGCGTTCATAAGACCAGAGGCTAAAATCGTTACTATCGAGGAGACGCCAGAGCTGAACTTACCTCATGAGAACTGGATACCGCTCATCACAAGGCCTTCCCACGAGGAATGGGTGCGAAACGTAGACCTCTTCGACCTGCTAAAGTCCGCCTTGAGGATGAGGCCTGACTACATCATAGTAGGAGAGATAAGGGGGGCCGAGGCCTTCACGCTGTTCCAAGCCATAGCTACCGGTCACTCCGGCCTCTGTACCATGCACGCTGAGAACGTGGACTACGCTGTTAAGAGGCTGATGGCCGAGCCCATGAATGTTCCCCTCTTCATGTTGACGCTAATGAACACTTACTCAACTATTAAGAGGATCAAGCTGGGCGGACGTATAGTTAGGAGGATAGTAGAGGTCAAGGAGTGCGTAGGTATAGACGTAGAGTCTGGCCAGCCGATATTCAGGGAGGTCTTCAGGTATAACCCGGCGAGGGACGACATATCCTTTGTGGGAGATAGTGAGGTTCTGAAGAGGATAGCTGACCTTAAGTTTAAGGAGTATAGCGAGATCCTCAGGGAGATGGAGAGACGCCGCAGGGTCCTCGATTACATGGTCAGACGTGGTATGAGAAACTACAGAGACATAGCCAAAGTGATTAGAGAGTACTATTATAATCCGGATAGAGTATATAGATCTGTGGAGCTGGGGGTACTATGAGCTTCATAGCTTATAAGTTGTTCGGAAGAATATCTAAGAGGTGGGAAGAAAGCCTCCCCTCGTTTAAGGCCGTATACGAGTCCTCAGGCTTTGAAGACCCATTCTTCGTATACCTGGCAAAGGTTCTGACAATATCATTCCTAGGTGCTCCTTTAGTTTTCGTCTTAACTTTACCTCTCCACATGGACGTAATGAAACTACCCCCTATACGCTCTTTCCTGGCCTCGCTGATATTAGCAGCTTTCTACATAGTCATCAGTATGGCGCTCGGCCTTTACTTCCCGGTCTACGTAAGGTATAGCAGGAAAGAGTGCATAGACGCCAGCCTCCCATATACTATCAGTTACATGGCGTCTATAGCCAGCGCGGGGATAGGAGTAGAGAGGCTGCTTGAGGAGGCCGCTGAGGTGGAGCCCGTAGATGCTATAAGGAGAGAACTCGCTCTTATACTTAGAGACATAAAAATACTGGGTTTCGACACGGCTACGGCCTTAGCGAGGGCGGCGGAGAGAAGCCCGTCTCTCAACTTCAACATATTCTTCTCGGGGCTTAGGGATACTTTCATTACAAGCGGCGACCTTAGGGAGTACTTAATGTTTATGGCGCGCAGGATGGTAGAGGACAAGATAAACGCTCTAAGGTCGTTAACTAGCTCTCTAGCGGTGATAGGCGAGGTCTACGTAACCGCCATGGTCGCAGCCCCTCTAATGCTCGTTGTGATGATGATAATCATGGCCATGCTGGGAGGAACTGTAGGCGGCGTACCCCCGCTCCTAATAGTCTACGTGTTGACATTTATACTGGTTCCCGCGGCTGCAATAGCCATCCTGGTAATGGTTGACGCAATACTGTCAAAGGTGTAATAAGCCATGCCCTACATCCTACTTACACGAGGGAGAAAGATAGCACTGGTGTTAATAAGCGCAATACTCGCTCAACTCCCACTGCTCTACCTCTTAATGTTTGAGAGGAAGGCTTTAATCAACTCAATCAAGCCAGTCGGATACTCCCTATACATGATATCATCTATCAAAGTCATCTCTATAATCCTGCTATCCATAATCCTCGCCCTGCTACCATACAGCATAATATACACGTTTAACCGCATGTACCTTGACTCAATAGACAAAAACCTCTCACCCTTCTTCAAGGCCTTAGCAGAGTCCGTGAGGGCTGGCATGCCCTTCCACAAGGCCATGGAGAGCGTGGCTAGAGTAACCCCCGGCCCCTTAGGTGCTGAGATAAAGAAATTACTGGTGAAAGTAGAGCTAGGCGCGTCTTTAAACTCTGCTCTGAATAGCTTTGCAGAGAAATTCGGAGTACCCAGTATTAGGAGGGCTGTAACTGTGCTTATAACGGCTAGCGAGAGCGGGGGTAAGGTAGTAGAAGTCTTAGACACGGCCGCAGAAATGCACGGCCTCCTAAGGGCCTATGAGGAGGAGAGGAGGACTAGAATCGCCCCCTATAGCTGGATAATTTACATGTCCATAGGACTCTTCCTGATAGTATCCTTCATACTAATCTATGCCTTTCTAGAACCCTTGAGCGTGTTGATAAGCGCTGGCGCGTTCTTAGGAATTCCAAGGATAGATATATCTGTATTCAAGGCCGTCCTGTTCATAACCGCCGCCCTCCAGGCTTTCTTTGGTGGGCTCCTGGTGGGGAAGATAAGGACAGGAACAATATATGCTGGCTTCCTCCACGTTATAGTTCTCCTTGTGGCAGTGATAGTGTCGTTTAACTTGATGGAGATCTACGGCCCCGTGGTGACCAGGGCTATATTCACGATCCCAGCTCCAACCCCGCCGTCACCGTAATTAAAAAGTAAAGGAAATAATCAATCCTATAAACCAACAAATCCCATAGCCATTAAGGAAGCCGCGGAGACCAGGGGAACTGTTATGTTGTCGTCGATCGCTGGCCATACTTCTATTAGTGTCGCTATTATCGCGGACAAGGCGCCAGCAAACCCCTTAATCGCCAGCCCCAGCGGAAGGGATACAGCTAACATGGCTACGCTACCCCAGAACCCCTTAGTCCATCTCTTATAGACGAAGTTTCTGACGATACCGGTCACCCCGTCGCCATACGCCATAAACATAGTCGCTACGGCCGCGGCTGGGAGGTCTACGTACCATAGCGCTAGGAAGACTAGTCCCCAGCTAACGCAGAACCAGACCTCACCTAAGTTCTCCCTGACCTGGAACCACTCCAGCTCCTTCTCCTCTAAGTGGTGGAAGAGTGTTAGGAAGGCTAGGGCGAAGGAAGCAGCTACGGGTACGGTCGGGGTCTTGAAGAGTGGGTCTCCGCTCACCCAGGTCAAGTATATGAGCAATGACACCAAGCCGCCCGTTGTGAAGTGTATGAACTTCCTAGAGATGTACTTGTTCCACCGCTTAGCCACAGGCTTAGAACCCCAGTAAACTATGAATAGAACCCAGACGGCCAGGATCGCGCCATATATTATGTCTTCGGTGGGCGGGGGCCATAAGTATAGTAGGGCTAGGTCTACTAGTCCCACGACCAAACCGGCGAGTATGGTTTCTCTTTTCATAACATGAACAACTGTCGAAACCTGTTTAAAAAATTGCTTTTCCTATTACTCTCAACTAAATTAAAAGTTATAGTGAAATATAGTGTTAGGGCTTAATATTCCACTCAGCCCTCTCGTTAGACTATCGCTATGCCAGTCTTCTTGTCGAAGACGTGTAAGTAGGCTAGGTCGAACTTTATGGTTATCTTGTCGCCGGGCATAACCTCTATCTCTCCCGGATACTTTATCTTGTGTATCTGCTCGCCTAGCCTGAAGTCTATGATTGTCTCCCCGCCCAGGGGCTCGGTGACGTAGACCTCTACCTCGAAGGCCCCCTTCTCCCCCGGTTTGGCCAATCTTATGTGCTCTGGCCTAATACCTATGACTACCTCACTGCCTAGGGCTTTCTCCCTAACTACGTCGGCTATGTCGCTCGGGAGTTCTAGTTCGAAGTAGCCAGCATCTAGTATTATCTTGCCATCCTTCTCCTTACAGGAAGAATCTATGAAGTTCATAGCTGGGGCTCCTATGAAGCCAGCCACGAACAAATTACTCGGCTTGTGGTAGAGTTCGCTGGGAGTTCCTATCTGTTGTATTCTGCCCTCGTTAAGGACGACTATCTTGTCAGCCATGGTCATAGCCTCGGCCTGGTCGTGTGTAACGTATATCGTAGTTATGCCCAGCTCCCTCTGGAGCCTCTTAAGCTCGGCTCTCATGTAGACTCTTAGCTTTGCGTCCAAGTTGCTGAGAGGCTCGTCCATCAGGAATACTCTAGGCTCTCTGACTAATGCCCTCCCCAGAGCCACCCTTTGTTGCTGCCCGCCGCTCAGCTGTCTGGGGTACCTATCTAGCAGGTCCTCTATCCTTAACAGTCTAGCGACTTCTCTGACTCTCCGGTCGATGTCTTGTTTAGGCAGTTTCCTTATCTTGAGCGGGAATGCTATGTTATCGTATACCTTCATGTGGGGGTAGAGGGCGTAGCTCTGGAATACCATGGCCACGTCTCTGTCCTTAGGCGGTAAATCGTTTACCAGCCTATCCCCTATCCATATCTCACCAGAGTCCGGGATTTCCAATCCGGCTATTAGCCTGAGGGTAGTAGTCTTGCCACAGCCGCTGGGACCTAACAGAACTACGAACTCCCCATCCTTTGCCTCAAAAGTCACCTTATCGACTGCGACTACCTTACCGAACCTCTTAGTTAGCTCTTTGACGGCTACTCTAGCCAAGACGATCACCGTCGCTTCTCCTTACAAAAAACATACCTATATTACTTGCCACTTCACAGACGTATTACTTCCCGCTTTTGTTCAGATTAAGTATACGGATGCAGCCTCGCCCAGGAATAGAAGGAATAGGAATAAGTGGACTAGGATAATGTTCTTAGCCATGTAGCCCACCAGCTTCTCCGTGTCGCTGTGGAACTTGGTTACCCCCTTAATGCACTGTACGGCTAGTGGGAATGATACGTAGAGTACGAGCGAGGTCGGGGGTAGGTAGCCGAGCCACATGAAGACTACAATGAGCGTGTACCCCGCTATCCACAGGAACGAGTAAACTACGGCGGCGGCTTTCTTACCCAAGACCGCTGGTATGTGTCTCCTGCCAGCCTCCCTGTCAGCTTCTGTGTCGGGTATCTCGTTCAGCAGTAAAAGGTTGGATACCACAATGGCGACTAGGAGGGAGGAACAGGCCACTGAGGGGGATATACTCCCAGTCTGGACGTAGTAGAACCCCAGTGCCATCAACCCGAACCCTGCCCCAGCGGACGCTTCCGCCAAGCCTATCTTGGTTAGCCACGGGGTATAGCCGTAGATTAGAGCTGCCCCTAGGAAGGCGAGCACTAGTATCCCTACTCCGACTTTAAAGTAGAAGTATGCCGCGATCACGAAGTCTAAGGCTAGACAGCCTAGACCGAAGAAATAGACGTGTCTCGGCTTTAATAGCCCCGCAGGGAGTATACCGCTGCCCCCACTGAAAGGAGTCCTCGTAGTCTTCAGATCTATACCCGACACGTAGTCAAAGTAGTCGTTAAGCACGTTTACAGCCACGTGGGCCAAGAGGGCGCCTGCCAGCGATACCAGGTAGTCGGCCCAATTAACGGATACGCGGTCTACGACTAGGCATCCAAGCCCTACAAGCGCTGTCACGATGGTCAATAGTAAGAACTGCGGCCTAGTCTCTAGGAACCACGTCTTCGCTCCGCTCATATCATCAGCCCTCTTTCTAGGGAGGTGTGGCGCCTAAAAGTCTTAGCGCAGTTCTCAGCTCAGGAACGAGTTCACCCAGGTACTCTATCGAGGAGTAGTCCTTCTCCGCGTCTAGCCTCCTACCGATCTTTAAAGGCACGTCAACCCCTGGGACGTACACCTTCTTCTTGAGGTGGGGGTTGTTGTCCCTTACGCCTAGGGCGTGGTTCCACGTGTTAACGTAGAGTATCCCTTCCTCAAGCCGGGCCCTAAGCTCTCGGTGCGCTCCTTCCACCCAGAACGCGCCCCCGCTCCCTATCGCCCCTATTCTTCGCAGCGAGTTATACTCGGTCTGAAGGTACAGGGGCGTTGAGACCACGTAGGTTGGCGATGGCGCTTTCCCAGCGACTATGAAGAGGGTCTCTATGTCCTCTAGCCTGCCCCACGCCACTAACCTCCAGACGTCGTACCTCTCATCCTCCTGGGGGTCATCTTCATCCCCCCAGACCAAGGTCAGCTCTACCACCAGTTTACCCTCTACCTCGTACCCGCACGCGTACACCGCGACTAAGCCGTTACCCTTCTCAACGTCGCTCTCGGGCATTGCTATCTTCGGTATGAAGTCTTTAACCTCGCTTAGGGGGGCGCAGCGTACGGTTTCCGCCTTCTCCGCGAAGGATATTATCGTGCCCGGCCCCTTTGTGAACTTTTCAACGGGCTCGAAACCCAGCTTAGTCAGTATGGTGTTATAGCAGTCTTTAGCCTTAGACGAGTCGTAAGGGACTTCTGGGTTGAGTATCATCTCTCTAATAGAATCTACGCAGCGCTTAAACTCGGGGTCTTCATCGTATAGCTGCGCGAATTTATCCTTAATCTCCTTCTGCCTATCCAAGCTTATAATCTCCGGACTCACCTCCTGGGGCCCGGGTTTACGGACTAGCGCTATCGTTAAAAAAGCTAATAACAGGACCAAGACCGCTATAGCTATCTTCACTATAGCTCCTACTCTCGACATGGCTTTCAGCATCCCCCGCCCCTCTGAACATATAAGGTCTTCCCCAGATCTCTCCGCATTTACGCAGTCCGGGATACCCAGGTGGACGTCTAACTGGAAGTACTAAGTCTCTCCTTGATGAAGCATTACCGCTTAGTGGTTTACGACTAGAGGGGCCACGGGAGGTCTAATGAGTCGGAGAGTGTCGATGAACGGCTATGCATCCGACTTAGGCGCCCTGCTACTACTCCTCATAGCGGTCTGCAAAATTCTGTACGCAGGAACTTAATATCTACGTTTTTAGATATATTATCACAATGAGCTTGGAGTTTGTCGAGAAAGGGGAGTACGTCGAGGTAAACGGGGTAAAATTGTACGTTTACGACTCGGCGAAGTACAGGAAGTACGAGTCTCCCCTAAGCATAATCTTCCTCCACGGCATGCCCGGCCAGCTCTCTAACTGGAAATACCAAGTCCCCTTCTTCGAGGAGAAGTTCCGCGTGGTAGCCTACGACCAGAGGGGCTACGGGAGATCCGATAAGCCGAAGAAAGTCTCGATGGATGACTACGTCTCTGATTTAAAGGAGCTATTGGGGAAACTAGGGATAAAAGACGAAGATGCAGTACTAGTAGGGCACAGCTTCGGGGGCATGGTTGCTCAGGCGTACGCCAGGAAACACGTCGTTAAGGGATTAGTACTCGTAGGCTCAGTCATAAAGCTCCACGTAGATGCCTTAGACTACATCATAAAGTACACTCCGGAGTTCATATGGAAACCTATTTTCTTCACTGCCAACCCACTCACTAAGAGCGTGTACAGTAAGATGTTCCTTAGTCCTAAAAGCCCCTTAGACGTCCTGATGGAGTTCTTCCAGGATAATGCGGACTACTTAAAGGGGTTGCCTGCGAGCACCTACAGGTATGTCTGGTACCTC
>Ga0190367_1001103_pt1 | contig 16589 bp, 12 predicted proteins | sample 4872181011_MG_FD_171838 | JGI IMG/M metagenome (GOLD analysis project Ga0190367, IMG submission 171838) | Hydrothermal vent microbial mat bacterial communities from Southern Trench, Guaymas Basin, Mexico - 4872-18-10-11_MG | ecosystem: Environmental > Aquatic > Marine > Hydrothermal vents >...
TTCCTGCTCAGTTCGTCTATCCATGCTGTATACTTTGATGAGACCATTACTGAGAGGTTCTTCTTATCCTTAACGAGTTCCTTAGCCCTCCTCAACACCTCTCTTATAACCTCCTCAACTCTCTCGGGCTCCTCCTCTACCCTCCACGGTATCTCCTTCTTGACCATCGAATACACTGCGGTAGCACTACGCTGAGGTAGATCCATGAACTCCTCTACAATTACACTTCTAATCCTCTCCTCTAGGTGTTTAAGACCAGTCTTCTGGACTATCCTATCACACAGCCTCCTCGCAATATCTAGAACTGAAGACGGAATCTTAGTCTTTCTATCCTCCTCCGCTAGTCTACCAGCTCTCTCCTCGGGCTCCTTTCCCAGCTTCCTAGCTACCTCAACAGTATGGTAGAGCTTAAGGAACCTTCTGACGACGTCTACCGATAGGTTAAGGAATTTGGCGATATCATCTGGTGGCATGTTGAACTCCTCATATAGCCTGTGGATGGCACTACTAATCTCATCCTCAGTAAGATCCCCCCTCTTCATGTTCTCGTTTAGCGATAGAAGAATACACTCCTTATCGTCTATATCCTCCCTCACGATACACGGTACCTTCTTCATACCCAAGGATCTGGCAGCCATCAAGCGCCTATTCCCGCATACAACCTCATATTTACCTTCATGGGTTGGGGACGGTCTAACTAAGAGTGGATTAATAATACCCACTTCCCTTATCGATGCTATTAAATCCTCTAATCCTCTCTCAGGCCTTCTCCTGACATTATACGGGCTCTCGATAAGTTGCTCAATAGGTATTTCAACGGACATGATACCACACTATACATTAACCACACATTGAAATATAGATCTTTTCATTAACTATAGTACTGCTTTTTGACAGTCTTATCAGAAGGACACCACCAGTTGCTAACAAGCAAAAAGAATAAAAAAAGTGAAGAGCTTGATATGACATACACACATATATATCATGCTATACGTAATATTATTATGTATGTATCATATATGGGTCAGAGTATGAGTGGTAATATTGACGATGAAGGGTATTCCTCAGGAGGACGGAAACAGTGGAAAGGGAGAGAAGAGGAGTTAGAGCAACGGGAGAGAACTCAGATAATGAAGGACCTCTTTCAGAGGAAGGTTATTCTAGACCTCCTTCTACTATTAGAAAGAGAGGAGAAGATTGGCATATGGTGGGCGAAGAGAATCCTGAGGAAGGAGCACAAGAGACTCCTAGAACTCCTAGTGAAGCTAGGGATTGTGGAGATAGTGAAGGTGGACAAGAGTCGGATAGTTGTCATCACGGAGAAGGGGAAGGAACTGGCAAGGAAGTTGAGGGAAATATTAGAGCTATTGATCTCCTAGCCGAGCTTAACGTTACTGAGTTAAGGCTTCTATTCACTCTATATGGGAGGAGGTACATAGCTCTCAATTCTCTTTTCAAGTATGCTGGATGTGGTGGCTATAGGAATATAGCAAAACTAGAGCACATGGGATTAGTGAAAGTAGAATCGAGTAAGTACTTAGGGAAGATAAGACTAGTATCACTAACGGAGAGGGGGGAGAAGCTGGTAAAAGTACTCATGCTAGCATTCAAAGAAGGAGGGCTAGTATAGTACTTCATAGCTTACGAGTAAAGCGGGATGTATTCTGAAAAAGGAAAGTATATTCTGAATATTTTCCATGTATTCATCATGAAAATTATATATGCTTCATATATTCATATATTCTGAATATGTCATAATACTAGTGCGTTTATAGGTATTAATCAGAGGTTAGCTTAATAGAGAGTAAGGTCTGGTGTTCAGCTACTTTCACCTACGTGTAGGTAATGTTTTTAAGATTCTAATTAATTAGATAAATATGTATCCCCATAAGGATGAGGATATAGAGTATTTAAAAGACATACTATCAGTTCTATTCAACATGAGAAAAGAGACCACTAGGTATCAAGACATCCCAAGGGAATTTCGAGAGTACCTACTCTCTAGGGGATTCGTTAGGAATAAGGGGGATTTTATAGTTCTGACTAGGAAGGGAGTGAAGCTCATAGAAAAAATCATGCTAGTAGCCGAGTATAGTAAGAAAGTAAGGTACAGCAATCATAGTTAGATACCTATGTAAAGGTTAAGATTATAGTAGAGACTACATATTCAATAATAAAAATTAATTATACGGTTTAATCTATATAGATAGGTGAGCTAATATAAGTAATAGTATGTACGATAGGACTGCTAGGAGGATTATCGCTATCGCTACTGTAGTGTGCATTAGTATAGTGATGGTCTACTATCTCTTCTTCTCTAAGTACGCTATATTTCCACTAATGGGTAGACCAGTACACCACTACATTAGGATTGAGAAGGAGGGGTTGGGGGATGTTCTCCTGCGGAACGTGAAGTCCGTGAAGCCCTACCTGTTCAAGGCTGAGAATGGGACTGAGGTCAGTGTTGTACTCAGGGCTAAGCCATACTGGGAGATTAAAAAGGTTGAATTAAGGGGAGCTGATACCAAGGTAATTGAGCCACCCATAAATACTACTACGTACTCGTTTAACTTCACCCTACTGGCTAATACTACCATTCATGTGGTGTTCGCGAGGATTCCCGAGTTCGAACTGGAAGTTATAGTGGATGGGGAGGGTTCTGTGGATGTCAGTAGTACTAGGGTGTTGAGGGGTAGGACTATAGAGGTAAGTATAGAGCCCGCTGAAGGCTGGTTTATAGAGTCTGTGAGACTTGATGGTGAGGATCTGGGTGCTGTAGATAGGTTGAGCATAGGGATGTGGAGTGATAGAGTTCTAGAGGTGAGGTTCCACAGATGGGCGTATTTGAACATCACAGTAGTGGGTAATGCTACTGTAGAGGTTGAGGGTGCTGAGTTTGTTGATGGACTCTATAGGGCTCCTGAGGGTAGTAATGTCACTGTGAGTATCAAGTGTCCCTCTAGCCTTAGGGAGGATTGGTTTATCAGGAGGATCCTACTCGATGGTACTGTCCTATTCGAATTCAATAGATCTCGACCTATAGAGAGGAGGTTGGTCCTCAATTTGTCTGGATGCATGGACTTGAGCGTAGAGTTGGATAGGGTGGAGTATGTAGTGTTGAGGCTTGAGGTATTGGGTAATGGTTCTGTTTGGGTTGAGGATTACAGGAGGGTGGTCGAGGATGGAGTGTATACTGTAGAGAAGTTGAAGCCACTTAAAGTATACTTCAAAACCATAAGCTGGTTCTGGCCATTCAGAAAAGCTCAGATAGTCGGTAGGGGTGAGATTCTAGAACTACACAAAGACTGTATAGTTGTAGTATTAGAGGAGGACTCCACCATTAGAATGACTTTTGAGAGGAGGAAGATCCCTGAGGGTGTTAGAGGGTACATAACTGATAGACCAGTATCACGCTATAGGAAGACTAGGATTACTAAGGTCAATAGGACTATGTACATTATAGAGGGAGAGGACTACATAGTAGATGCATACATACCACTCGATAAAGAATGGTATAGGGTAAAGGTTAAGGTGATATTAGAAGTCATACCACTAACAGAGAGTGGGAAGAGAAGTCCCACAGAGCTCTTCCTAGGAGGATTTATAGGCGCTGATGAAGAGAAACGCCCAAGGTATAATGGAGTTTGTATACGTGCTATAGGTAGTTTCGAAGCTATGATAGAATTGTGGAGGGAGGAGTGGGTGTACGTATCTAAGGAGTTCAATATAACGTGCAGGCCTAAGATCAAGTATAGGGTAGAGTTCAATGGTACACTCGATCCTGATTTTATAGAGCCCATATATCCATCAGGTGGTGGAGGAGGGGCAGATGTCCCTATGGGCTATAACATTATTTATGTCTATGGTCAGGATGCTACGATACCTATAGATGCTTGGGTTAGGATTATCCTGATTATCTTGGAGTTGGAGTGAGGTGGTATTGTGAGAATAGGATACCCAGTACTCATCTGCTTCATGATCTCAATATTAATAATTTCAATCCCAGTACCAAGAGTAGAGACAGGCCCTAATCTAGCCATTGGAGAGATACATAGTGGAGATGTAGGCATATTGGTAGAAAATAAAAGGTTAAAATATGGAGACTCTAAGTATGCTGAAGAGCTCTTCTATACTAGTGGTTCTATCTCGTTTACCTTCGATGTTAGGGATGATGACTATACTGGCTTCTCCATAACTCCGAAGCTAGCCGTTATCTATCATATTAAGAGTGCTTCTAGAGAGGCTACTATTAGGTTTGGTATGCACTGGCACAGTCCTGCTAACTTCTACATTAAGGCTACACTAGATGTGAGCACTGATGGTGGTAGTACCTGGATAAGACCAGACCCAGATGTCGAGGAGGGAGATCTTTCGGAATTTAAGTCGGGCATAGATATAGACGTACCCCCCGGAGATAGTTCAGTATCACTAGGGACTACCGGAGATACACTAAGCTGGAGTTGGGATAGGAGTATTGGTGTAACCCACGTGAGAGTGAACATAGAGTACTACGAGATAGGAGGGTACATAAGAGCAGGGTTGATGTATTTGAGCACCCATAAAACCCACTATGAAAAGATAAGTGCATCAGCACACTTCCAAATAGTACTGAGTGAGGGAGGAGATGGTGGAGGGGGAGATGGAGAGGACAATAGAGAGGTCTATATAGAGGTGGTCGCAGATGATCAAGACACCTACTATTCCTTAACTGGTATCAAGGTCACTGCTAGAGATCCCTATGGTACCTGGAGATACGATGACTATACTAATGAGACAGGGTTTGTACACTTCGAGAGGAGTGGAGCTGCTGGTTGGCTTGCTAACGTAAGTCTATGGGTAGATGAAGTATTCTATGGATTTAGTAAGGATAGGAACCAGCACCCCCGTAGACATGTTGTAGAGTACAGACGGTGGAAGGACTGGAAGTGGGTAGTAGATGACCCAGTATACTATAAGAAGAAGGGAGTGTGTTGGATAGAGTGGAGAATGGGTATTGGGTATGTATGGATTAGATGTCTCTACATGCCTAAGGCAATACCAGTACTAAAATACCTACTAGATGGTACTGGTGAAGGTAGACTACTCAGCGAGTTTGGAAACCCAATAGAGAAAGAAGGATGGAGGCAGATAAGGCGGATAAAAGTGTACTTGAGAGAGGATCCTCTCAACGAGACTCTTATTCCTGTAGCCGAGATCAGAACTGATGTATGGGGGAACTTTAATCTAAACTTGAATTCCTCTCTCTTCGGGGACATGAGGTACATGCTCCTGTACTTCACAGGCGAATACTTTAGGAAGGGGATAGGGTGGTACTGGGACTACTGGTACTCTCCAGGAGTATACCAGCTTAGGATTGGAAAGCTCACTATAAGAGTGTTGACCACAGATGGTGATCCCCTTAAGAACTACCCAGTAGTAGTCTATAGAAGTGAGGTCAACAGTATTAAGTACACGGACTCCAATGGGTATGCATCGTGGTATGCCTATGGGTACTTCTACGCACGCATACCAGATGCTACGATAGGGGGCAGAAAGTACACGTTCTCACACTGGGGAGATGGTAGTAAGGATAACCCAAGGAGTGTGAGTGTAGAAGAGGATGTAGATCTGATAGCATATGTCAAACCAACGGTTAAGTCTACTACATTAAGCCTATCATCCGATAAGTACAGATTGTTTGAAGGAGGATCCTTCACACTGACAGCAGAGCTCAGGGATCAGGAGGGTAACCCTATATCTAATGCTGAGATAGAGTTCTACGAGTCTAGGGATTCCACTAACTGGAGGCTTATATCGACTAGAGCTACTGATTCGGAGGGAAGGGCTAGTTTAACGCTTGGAAGGAGTAGTGGAGTATACTACTATAAGGCTGTATTCAATGGTACTGATGAGTACAAGCCTTCCCATTCAAATATAGTCAGGATAGATGTACTTCCGGGCTTAGAGGGTTATGTACTACCAGGTCTGAGCATAAACCCATTGAGGATACCGAAGGGGGTGTGGTTGATTAATGCTACTCCATACTACGATGTACCTGTATTCATAAGGGCGTCGATAGGTAGGGCTGGTGAGGGGTTCAAGAGGGTAGAGCTCCCGATAATCGTAAGGGCTGATAGGGAATACGTGCTGATGGGCGAGGCTATATCTGATAGGGAGATCCACATGTACAGACCTGTAGTGGTATGGCCTCCAGAGTACACTGGCTGGCACCTATACGAGCTTGAAGCTGGGGACTTCGCAAATGAGACAGAGATGAGTAAGATCCTCTCCTATCTGAGGAATGGGACTACGGAGCTTGTGTACGGAATATCCCTCAACAGTACATTCGTAAAGACTGTAGCTATTTCACATGCCAGGAGTACGGTTACTGTGGAGTACACTAGGGATGTCACTAGACTTATCCTAGATGGAGTGTTCATGTGTACTACTCCATTTAACAGGACTGTAGTATTCCTGTCCCAGACTCAACTACCCGTAGTAATAGCCCTGAACTACACAGTGGGGTACTTAGGGTGGTGTAGACCTGGAGGGGGTGTAGAGTTTAAGCACGATGATATGTACTGGAACTTCACATTCGAGCACATCACTGTAGATGCTATAATCAGATACGAGTGGAGGGGGGTGGGTGAGAGTGAGGGTATGCCTTGGACTGAAGTACCCCTATGCGAAAAGCACAGGTTCATACTCAAGCCCTGTACCCTATGGATAGTGGACTGGAGTGATCCCATAGACAGCTCGGAGGCGTACATAGTAGTGAAGCCAGCTGTACTGGATGAGAGGGGAAATCTAGAGAGGTATGCTAGTGGCGGAACAGTCTGGATATACTATGACCCCCCTGGGATTGAGGAGTACATACCAATACGGGATATCCTAAGGTATGAGTATCCATCTCAGCGTGTAACATTTCTCATGAGGTGGATACCACCGAGTGCTGAAGACCCTATAGAGGTCTACTACTCACTTAAAATAGGATACGAGCCTAAGACTTAGGGAGGGTATGGTGATAAGGTATAGCTATGTGATTGTGGAAGATTACACGTGTCCTATCTGTGGTAGGGAGTGCAGGACTAAAAGTGCGATAGTACAACACTTAGCTAGGGTACATGGGCTGATAGCACTGGACAGGGTCGACTATACGATCCTCAAGTACTTAAGAGAAATCTATCCAGAATATGTTACATTCCACGATATACTGACGAGGGTTCTTAAGGAGTGTGGAGAGCTCAGGAGGTTGGGGAGTAAGAGGAGGAGCGGTAAGATCAAGGCGAAGCTTTACAGGCTTCGAAGGTTAGGGTTGGTAGAATATAAGAGGTACGCCCTAGGTCAGCTATGGAGAATTAGGTTTTAGGCCCATGGTCTCACTAACCTCTTAGTACCTTTAAATCTCGTGAGTTTTTGGGTAAGCTTAGAAATCCGATAAGGTGGTGCTAACTACTAAAGTTAGAGTTATCTTTGTAGTCATGAAGTCATACTAGGGCTTCGCTTTCTCAGAGCTAAAATGTAAAACTATTAATTATCTTTGAAAAGTTTGGCAAACTCGGTTTCTTTTGACTCCCTTAAGTCATTCTATCTCTCCTTAACTTCAGAGAATGTGATACTATTTGAAGATTCGACAATACTTACTCATCCATGTATCAGAAGTGGAAATCCCCCTCTCGTTTTGACAAGAGTCCCTAAGGAATCGATTATTCTATTGAGTACTTTTATCTCCTCACCTGGTTTTATCAGGACCTCAAATAATCTATATAATAACTTGCATAAACGATCAGCGAGATAGAGATTATAAGGAGTAGAGGGAAATCTGACAGGTGCCTCAGGGCTGAGGACAGGAGACCAAGAGAGGTTCTTGATTATCTCTCTTCTTAACCTTAAGTCATTGAATGGATCTACTCTAAATCTGACCATAAGAGGTCTAACTATGCCCCTAATCTTCTCTGGGTACCATGTTAAATTAATGATATATTTTCTTCCATTAGCCGCTTCTAAACCGTATCCCCATGGTGTATTTCCATTTATTTCTCTAACTATTAATGGATCTAAACTTTCTCTGGTAATCTCAATCAATACCCACTGCCCATAATTTTTCATCTTTGCTTTAAAGAACTCAAGATCATTCACACTCACATGACCATGGACGCAGAATATGGCGTTTGTATTTATTAGATTCTCTTCGTCTAGCTTACGTACTGTAGCCGATAGTTTATCCCATTCACTTTTATGTGGAATTATTAATACGTCATTAGCAATACCACTAGGATCACATACTATGGCAGCGGTTCCCAGATAGACAGAGCCACTTATGAAACCAGGTATTATAGTCGAATCGATGAAGATTAGTTTCGTATCGTCTCCCATAAGATCTTTAAGCATCACTGTAGCATAATCGTGAAGGATGTAAGGTATGAAATGACCTGCCCTAGCAATAATCCCTCTCCCCACCGAGTAAATAATGTGTATTTTACTTACAGCATCACCACTGAAGACCAGAAACTTATTAGGGATTCCACGTTCAAAAAGTCTAATGCGTATAACTTCTTTCTCCTCGATCTTTTCATTAGAGGAAACTATAAGTATTACATCATAGTCCGAAAACCTTGTTTGCCATAAAGTATCTAGTGTGTCTATATCATTAGGCTTTTCAGGCAACGTTAGTGTTACCTTGAACATTTTTTCAATTCCTGGGAATTCCCATTTTGGTGTGATGTGACCAGTTTTGATCCTTTGTAAGAATTTAAGAAGACGTTTGCGGTTTACATTGTTATCTGCAAAAACTCCAACCGTGACCTCACGTTTAGGAATGTAAACAGGTTTAGCATTCCAGCCTAATATACGTCTATCCTGCTTTCTCATGAAGCATAATGTATCGCCTGGATTTAACTCGATGGCAGTACCATCACCGAACTTGACTTTTGGCGGTTTTATTTTAATACCCCTCACAGAAGGGTCACCTCCCTAAGCCTAACGAGATCCTCGAAAGCGATTTCAATACCCTCTTGAACTTTTAGGGGCTGTATTTCCTTTATTATTTTAACGAAGTTTAAAATCCACCTACGTTTATTAATAAGACTAGAGAAACCAAGCAGATAAGTGCTTAGTGAACACTCTTCCTTCTCTCTGCTCACTTTCACTCTAGTACTCATTTTAGCTCCTTCTTCCATTGTGATTATAGGTCTTATGAGTGATATGGGTAAAGCTATGGTTTCTCTTTCTTTATGCCCATAGACTTTTCTAACTATAGGAGATAGTGGATAGCCTTCTATTATAGGCTCCTTGAGGGAGCTTATATTCTCATCATAAATAAGTCTAAAGAATCTATCGGATACATCGAGTAGGTACTTGCTGACTCTATCTAGTGACTCGTAAAACCCCATGCATAAAAATCCGTAGGCACGTTTTGATGGCTTAGGTATTATCTTATATCTCCTAAATCTTGAGACAAACTCTTTTAATAATGTTAGGTCACCATTAAGCTCTTGTTGATATATTGAATAGAGTGATTCTTTAGGCATAATAGCGCTTCTGGCTCTAATAGCGATCCCGGGATAATCCTCTCCATAGAACCTAGGGCTAAAGCAAACTGTAGGGACTAATTTTATACCTAAATTTATCCTATATTCGTGAATAGAACATGAGCAAACCCTCTCTTCCCCATCTCCTATCACGTATCGGGTTAGCCGTCCTTCAAATGGCCTTATCTGTTTAGCCTCACGTAATTTTAAGCCTACAATAGTCATTAACAATTTAGTCATGATCCAAGAACGGTGTTCTGCCGACTTTTTTACAATAGTTTCAAGCGGTACTTCTTTCCCTGTGGGAGTTATTCCTAGTTTTGGATCCTTAATCTGACGCGTGAGAGCTATCTTGTTAACGCTACTAGGTATTACAGTTCCAGGTATTTTATGTTTAAGAACACATAGATAAAGCCTATGGAACGCTATGGAGCGTGCTATCTTAGGATCCCCTTCGACGGCTACCTCATGCTCATATAACAGTACCCTTAACAGGTTTCTGTATGAATTATCCTCCAACTTAAGGAACGTTGTCAGAAATGGTTCTTCTAGAGGCTCTATCTTCTCAGGCTGTTCAGGTTGCATAAATTCTGTGAGTTTTTTCTGTCTAAAGGCATGCATACTCAAGTTATCACACCCCCCATGATCTCTCTATCAGAGAGAGCTCTCCATTCGGTAAACACTAGCTTCCTGTGACTCCGAAGCACTAGAAATCCAGCAATGAAATCCTCGAATATGAAAGAGCCTCTTATATTAGATATATTTGTATATTTAGCTCTCTTAAGAGCATTAATATTCATCCGTACGTTATAAGCATCCACTATATTTCTGGAAGCATTAACGAGCTTCATAGTAGCCATTAAAATGCCTAGATCTATGTTATTCATCTTTGGCTTGAGCATATTATTGTATAGCAATTGCAGTTTCCTCTTGAGAGGGACTTTATCAGTTATTCCTCTTCTCTTCAGTTTTTGAATAAAATGCCTTTCTAGGGTTATGGCTGTGTTAACATCTAAGAAGTCCTTTAACGGGACAAATATCGTATGAAGTTGCTCAGAAGCCCTCATTAAAAGCCTATTGTGCCTTGTAATTCCTACCTTCCGTAATAAACAGTTAAGATAAAGCGTATGAGGTCCGGCTATTTTAATTTCTTCATCGCTAAGTAGATTTTTATCACCGAAAATTACAGCCCGCATATATCTAGCGGCGAGGGTATTTTTATGTACATTACAGTAGGGCAATTCTCCTTCTTGAACAGGTTGTAAACAGGGTCTATACATCTTGATATAGGCACGTTCATCCAGCACGTCGCAAGATAGTGTAGAAGTCATACCACGACATAGAATTGACCCGATCTGCTCAATTTTTATCTTGTCTTCTGGCTCAAGAGTATAGATTTCTCCATCAGACTCTACGTGTAGATATGAGTATAATTTATCACGTACATGTATGCGCACCTCCAGAGCTTCTCTACTAAAACCAATCGTGTACCTGTTCTTACATAACTTATATAACTCGGTATCTGTATGATCAATTACACTAATGACATTTCTCAAGCAGACACGATCGTTTCCTCGCATCTTACTTCCTCTGACTACCTTAGGATTAATGAAGTCTATAAGCTTGTTTAAGACTTTCTACCTGGTATCTTATTAAGCTAACGCTTAAAATTTTTCATGTCAGAAAATCTATAAGGTGCTCGTAGCAGTAGCTCTCGATGAGCTGGTATAGATTGGGGATTAGTTATATTAGACCAGATGAGATTAAACCACCTTAGGTACACTTCACCACCTTAGGTACAGTGTCCTTACTTCCATAGTGTAGGAAAACTTTTTATCAAGACCTTACAGACATTATTGTTTAATGTAACCATCACCTGCTTGGGCACGAGGTTTCACCAATTTTTCCTGTGGTAAAGCCCAAGTATTTAAGGCTATGTCTACTCTTCTCAGGATTATCAGACGCCATCATAGTCAGTACTACAGTATAGAGTCGAAAAGTATTATGAAACACCAAGAATATGTGATCTACGATAATAGTACGAGTCAGAGCCTACAAGTATGAGTTACTAGAAGAATAAAATCGAGAAGGATACACATTTTTGGTTCCCTAATCATGTAACTGTCACACTTCATCTACCGATGATCTCTTTTCTGAAGGTAATCGTTCAATTAGTGATAACTTTAGGCACTACATATGAGAATGTAATCCTCTGAGGTTCAATAGAATAGACTACGATAGCATTATATTTATAGAATTAATTATTCTATTGATGATATTCGTAGGTGCAATCCCCAAGTTAGATAAGGCTGTATACCTATCCCCCAGATTCTCCAAGTACGATATACCATCTCTGAGCATTCCACTGAACTACTATAGCCTATTCGTGAGAGCACTATACCTAGATGCTCACATCACATCCCAGTCCATAGAGCTGTTGCTCTCATTTGAGCAGGATCTCAGGGAGTACGGTGATAGACTGGATCTTAGAGTACTTGAGTCCATAGCACCCCCACCACTGCACAGAGTGATTAGGAGGATCAGGGGGTACTTCTTTGGTAGGGGAGGTACTAGACTACCTATAATCACGGGACTTGAGCACATATCGCTGGTATCCCTTCTATTCCTACTGGGACTGAAAGAGGGTAGAGCGGAGGACGTGGTGATAGACTGTAGGCCTCTTAAAGGACACTACGAGATACCATTCGATTTGAGGTTGCTTAGAGGGGTAGTGGGTGCATTAGAGACTAGGTTCAAAGTACACTTGGTAGTCGATTCTGTATACTCCCTAAACGAGGAAGTGGTACTGTCAGATAGGGCTGATAAGACCGCTATAAGAGTGCTCATGAGCAGGCCGAAGTTCTGTAGGGATCTGATGCCCAACGATATGGTCTACGTGGAGAGGTGCCTACCCGAGAGGAGACAGAGTGAGATTAGATGGCTTAAGGATGAGAGGGGTACACCCTTGTACAGGGAACCCAAGCCTTTGGACTACATTGGTCTGGCATTTGGAGAGTGGAGTGAGAGGGTTAGGGATGTACTGGACGAGCTCTTTGAAGCCTCTTCATCTACTGAACAGACTGTGTATTCTAGGCTGGTGGGATCGGGGGAGGATCTAGTGGATAAGTCTGTGGGTAGGAGACTACTCTATAAGCTGTACAGGTATGGGTTCGTAGAACCAGTACAGGCTCCAGGTGGGAGGGTCGTAACCCTATCAGAGAAGGGTATGGAGGCGGTGCTGTACGAGACTAGAGGAGGAGGTTGAACTATATGAAGAGGTCAGAGAGTAGTTGTACAAGAGAGGATAGGATAAGAATAATGAAGAGGATAGCTGAGATTGTGGTAAGGGCGTCATACGATTTTCTTGAGAGGGAGGAGAGGGCTAGGGAGATTGCTGAGGAGTTCGATCTGGATGAGGCTGATGTACTACTATTAATGGATGCTTTAGATGAGGTGAGGTCTAAGTTCCCAGGGAAATCGAAGTCTTGGTACGTAAGGGCTGTACTAAGAGTCCTCAGTGGTGTGAAGAGGGTGCGCAAAGACCACTGGATAGTACCAGGCTCCCACGTCCTGGGAGACTACTACCCGTACTATAACGTCGTAATGACTAAGGATGGGAAGTACACATGTGACTGTCATGTGCACGCCTATGGGTACGTGAGAAAGTCTAGAATATGTACCCACATAGCTGCAGTAATGGTGTACAGGAGAGTTGGAGTTCAGTTGAAGTTGATGTAGTTCAGCTACTACTTATGGGTTGATTAGTTTCACTATTCTCGAAAGATTAATATAATTAGCAGTCTTAATTATTTATAATGATCCAGCTAATAGTAATTCCGCTAGTAAATGTAGGATTACTCACATTCATTATGATCACAGCCCTTCCGGTAGTCCTCTTGCTGACATTGGCTAGTGGTCATAGGCTACACACGGGACTAGTGTACTACATACTAGTCATGGTGCCATTCTTAATACTATCCCATATGTACGCTGTAGGAGTACTAGGCCTTAAGGATGCATTAAAGGGATTCACCTCACTAATATTCACTATCTCATTCCCCATGTTCTGGGAGGCATGCCTAATAAAGTCTGCAAAGGACTGGGGGTTTGCAGACTGGCTAGATGGACTACTACCAGAACTACCAATACCCAGTATCGGTATAAGGGAGAAGAAGAGGTTAATATTCAAATTAACTAGGAGGTATACTGGTAGGAGGGAGACTTATCCAGACCTAGGAGTACTGATGAGCTTTTCGAAGAAAATAGCAACCATCGTTCTCCAGAGGGGTAGTACTTCAGACCTCTACATGGCTGTAGTACCCAAGAGGAGGAGAGAGGAGGCTATTAGAGAGTTCCTGGGAAACTACGGGTTCGCAGAGGTCGATGAGGATCTTAAGACTACAGTCTACAGTACTAGGCCGGGGGATGCAAAGATAATACTTACTGGTGACCTTATGAGAGAGTATGGGATGCTACCAGACAGCTTTATCCTAGTGGTTGAGAGCGGCAGGACCAGCGATATCACTTTAATTGAAGGCAGACCCATAGAGACCACCTACATATCGGCCGGATTGGGCTTTAGAGCCGGGAGAACCGTTAGACCAATGCCTAAGGCCCCAGTCTACAAAATAGGTCTATACAGGATAGTTCCTTATGGAAAAGAAGTTGATGTTCTCAGACTTAAGGCTGATAGGGAGTGTACTTACTACTATACTGATGTAAACTCACTATGGAATGCTATATTCATGAAGACTATACCTACAGTAGATTGGAGGGATTGGATTGATGTTCCACATGTTGCCATTATCGGTGAGACTGGTTCTGGTAAGAGTGTAGCACTAGCGAATATCATTAAATACCTAGTAGAGAGAGATGAGAGAGTACTAGTATTCGACCTAAACGGCCAGTTCCACAATGTATACGAGAAGTTGAGAGAAAACGATCACGATGTGAGGTACTTGGATCTGGCTAGGGATATCAGGATAGATATTTCTAAACTCCCAGTACCACTGACAGCTGAGATAATAACACTCACTATGAGGTCTATTGATCTCAGGGAGGGTGAGAGGTATGGTATGGCACTAAGTCCAATAGCCTACGAGGTGCTAAGGGGGATACTCCATGAGCTTGAGGAAGTGGGCGAGATATCGTTTGAGAAGCTCATAGAACTACTCAAGATTAAGGAGAGGATGTACAGTAGGTTTAGAGAGGACTATACTACTGCGTGTGGTGCTCTTAGGCGTAGGATCGCACACTTCATATCACCACCATTCATATCGGGCAGGGAGGATATAGCCAGTGTTTTAAGAGAGCTCAATGAAAGGGGAGGGGCAGTATTCATAGGGATGAACATAGCTTCTAGAGATGGTAGGTATAAGATAACTTATGGAGAACAGGTACTGACTATAATGTTAGCACTCAGACTCGTATTCAATATATGGGAGGCTAATCCATGCAGACTTAACATAGTCCTAGATGAAGCCAGTAGGGTATTACATAGGGAGTTGGGTAAGATATCCCCAGCAGTACTCATCCTGGAGGAGGGTAGGAAGTTTGGAGTAAGACTAATCCTAGCAGATCAAGTGTTAAGCATACTCGATGGGAGCGTTCAGCAGGCACCACTACTCATGTTCTTCAGGACTAAGAACGCCAATGACCTACTCTACATTGAGAGGGTCATGGGTGGGGAGATTAAGGAGCTAGTAGAGAGATTGGAGACCGGAGAGGCCATAATGTTCAAGGCTGGTACGATAGCGAGGACGGAATTCAAGCACACTAGGCTATCCGACTATAGGGCATTAGTGGAAGTACCAGAAAGGATTTATAGAGTGGAGAGAAGAGTGTACTCCTTTGGAAAGGACGAGTTCCTCAAAGGAGTCGTTGAGGAGGTAAGAGACATAATGGAGGAAATGGCGAGGAGGACTAAGTACTTTAAGTTCGATATGACTCCAGAGGAGGTAGCAACACTCATATTAGCAGCATTAAATGATGGTGTGACTCTGGATATGCTTGAGAGGGAAGAGCTTAGGGAGAAGTATAGAGATCTACTGCTCAAGTATAGACTGGTTAAGGTAAAGTGGAAGAAGATTATACTCACATGGAGGGGAGCAGTATTCACAAAACTGATAAAGAGGATACCAGAGCTTGAGGAAAGGAAATGGACATCCTAAGAGGAAACGGTATAACGAGCTTTTTAAGCTTTTGTCCTTAGCTACATCCATTATATGTTTTATTATCGAACTGCCCGGCTTGATATTCGGACAAGTTTATCGAGAACCTGATTAAGATGCCATCTACCTTAGGTACCAATTGTTCCTTATCAAAAAGATGCAAAATGGTACGGGGCGATTGAACGGTTTAAATACTATTAAGGTATTTATGTCAAATAGAGGAGACCCCTATGTCTGCTCCATCTAGGACGTACCTGTATATTAGCGATCTCTTCAGGCCCCTGCCGTACAGCTTCAGCGAGATCCTGGAGGCTTGGGAGGAGGACAGGATGAGACCCTTCGAGCTGGTGAGGGACTTTGTGGAGGAGGAGCTGGGCGAGATAAGGGATGTGAGACTCTATGGTGCCTACCTCGACCTCGAGACTATGACAGCTGTCATAGAGTACATGGTGGACTTCAGGGGAGAAGGTAGGAGGGGGACGTACGGTGTGAAGATAGTGCATGCAAGAGATCTTAAAAGGGCTATAATGGAGTACTATGAGGCTGAGAGAACGGGCAAGTTAATTAGGTAGCAACATCATACGACTAAGCCCCCAGCGGGGGAGACCAATGATTGGGAGAAGATTCATAATAACCATGAAGGAGTTTGAAGTTAGGATTTTTGCTCTGAAATCGAAGTCTCTAAACAGGTTCTACTGAGTAAAGCGATATAATCCCTTATTAGGGTTCTTGAATTATCATCGAGATACCCTAAATTTTGACTGTATGATCTAAAGCGAGTCCCTGGACAAGTTATCTCTATCGATAGTTCTCCAGATACTAATTCTCGCCTGCTTTAACTCCACCACCCGATAAGCGAGGAGGAATGCAGGGATTGCCCTTACCTCAAGTTCTGCAAGGCCTTCAAGGC
>Ga0190367_1001106_pt1 | contig 16552 bp, 20 predicted proteins | sample 4872181011_MG_FD_171838 | JGI IMG/M metagenome (GOLD analysis project Ga0190367, IMG submission 171838) | Hydrothermal vent microbial mat bacterial communities from Southern Trench, Guaymas Basin, Mexico - 4872-18-10-11_MG | ecosystem: Environmental > Aquatic > Marine > Hydrothermal vents >...
AATTCTGCCGTTTAATAGAATAATTCAGGTTTTATAAGGTAAAGAGATATGGAGTAATAATTGGGGATTAGGACGATTATTGACTTTCACCTGCATATTCCGGAGGAATGGGTTAGAAAAGGTATTTCTCCTAAAGCTGCTGCAGAGAGACTTATCTCGTTCATGGATGATTCGGGTATAGATGTTGGAGTTCTTCTTCCTATTGCACCATACGTTCCTAACGAATATGTCTATAGAGTTATAGCGTATGAGCCTAAGAGACTAATAGGGTTTGCTTCAGTTGTCCCTAATCCAGCAGATGTTGCCATAAAGGAGCTGAAAAAAGCTATTGAAGACCTAGGATTAAGGGGATTAAAGCTTCACCCAGAGATGCAGGGTTTTTATATTCTTCACCCACATGTCGTTAAGGTGATTAACGTTGCTGGTAAACTAGGTATTCCGGTAGTAATTCACGCAATGAAAGGTGATTTATCAACATTATACTTTAAGGCATCTAAGGAACATGTTCTACCTACACCCGATAAGACCGAAGACTATGACTTATTACCAGTATTAGCACCTAAGACCACGATTATCTATGCACACATGGGTGGTCTCTTTGGATTCCGAGAATTCATGGCTATAGTGGCAGGTCATCCCAATGTATTCCTTGATACATCTTACAGTCTAGTCACGATAGCCGAGGAGATAGGAGCTCAGAGGCTATCGATTTATATTAAGCATCTTGGAGCAGATAAACTCGTATTCGGCAGCGACCACATTATAGGATTGACTCCAGACAGTCTATCGGCGAAGAGGCAGATAGAAATAATTAGAGGCTTACCAGGGCTGAGTAGCGAGGAAAAGGAGTTAATATTATCGGAGAATGCCAAGAAGATACTGGAGTTGCAACCCGTTTTCCCTATGCTTCTAGGTCCTATCTAGTATTCATGAAATACACGCACTTAATTCCCCAGAGTTTTGCTTCCTAGACTGGATATCTTAAGTGTTGTAACTGTTTAAGTTACTTGAAGGATAGAGTTAGATGTAATCTCTATGGTGTTATTGGTCGTTTCCTTATCCGTGTCTCAGTTACTACTGTTATATAACCATACAGTTGCTCTCCGAGACTTAATGCTCTTAGTACAGCTTTAATCCTATTAGGTACTCTTGGATCTCTCAGCCTTAGAATGACTACTCCTGGTGGATTATATGCCTGAGCAAGATACCCAAAATCCTTATCCATAGTCACTATTATCTTTCCACGTTTAGTAGCGGTCTCAACAACTTCTTTGTCAGAGGCTCCTCTACGCTCCACCAATATTGATTGTATGTGATAGCCTTGCCTCCTTAGTTCGCGATATACTTTTAAACCAATGTTTTCATCGAGGAGGATTTTAAGTTCTTGCTTCAACTATTACCTCCTCTCTACCGAGAACCTTAGCTGCGTAGAGCAGTGCTGCCCGGATATCATCCAGGCTTATATTGTAGTCCTCAGCTATTTCTTCTGGCTTCATACCGGTGGCTAAGAGTTCAAGTATCATGTCAACAGTAATCCTTGTTCCTTTAATTACCGGCTTCCCAGCCATAACCTTAGGATCAACCACTATTCTTTTGAGTAACTCGTTCACCGCAATTACCCCATGAACTATACCGTTATAGACGCTTTAATATCGTTATCATTCCTTAGCTACACAAAGCTTCTAAATAAGGTCTTCTATCTGTTAATCACCCATCCTACCATGTACTGATATTCCTTCTCCAACTAGATGCTTGAACCCTGCATGGACTGTCCCATATACTAGATAATAGGTATGAAAACTATACCTAACTGTCCCAAAACGATGATGCTACATGGGACAGAAGCTTATAAAGGCAGGCCTCCGGAGCCGGGGGTCCCGGGTTCAAATCCCGGCGGGCCCACCACATAAATATGGTGTGATTTACTAATGGTCTACGTATTTCCTTGGTTTTAGTATTAGCTTTTTCTCCCACTCTCTAAACGTTATCTCGAATTCTTCGAAGAAGCCTTTTCTCCCAAGGACTGCTAGCTCTATGGGTGTATATGATACAAATACTATAGGGACCTGTATCCTGAACCCTTCTATAACGGCTTCCACGTCTGAGACCAGTTTTCCTTTAATGTATCCTCCTACCCCGGTTAGGTAGAGTTCTTCTCCCTTATCTAGATTAAGCCCTATGACTTTAGCAACATCTTCTGGGAAGAGGCTTATAACAGCACCACTATCCACGAGAGCATATAGAGTGAGTTCTTGCTGAGCCCTAAGGGTTATAGGGACTAGCGGGTATAGTCTGCCACGTTTCTCTATGTAGTTAAATACTAATTGCTTAGCCATTTTCGTCTCCCTAATGGTATGCTAAGCTATTAGTAGTTCGTCTGGCGGAACCTTGATTACCGCATATTCGTTCCTCTTATATCCCTTCTTCTCCATTAGTGATAACAGATCCCGAAGACTATCAGCCCATGCCACGACTTTTCCATTAACCACAGCAGCCCAACAACCTGATGGAACTCTGTCTAGCTCACCTGGCTTAATCAGCTCTACACGCTCCTTCTTTGAGGCTGAAAAGGACAACGCTTAACCCCAAGACTCAACTATCTACTTAGTAGCTAATATTCTTATACTCTAAACTCCCATAAGCTATCCAGCAATATTAATGACTTTTCTCCACCATTGCAGTAGCACCCTTTCCTTGGCAGGTTCTCGTAAAAACCCATTTAAAAAACCAATCATTCTCTCTATTCTTCCTTAATGATATATTATCTTCTCCCAGAGCCTTAACATTAGCTCTATCAGCTACACCTTCAAACTACCAAGAGAAACCTCAAGAACCAGGAATATTAACAATTTTTATCACTAGGCTTAGCTGCCCCAAGCTACTCTGAAGACACTACACATATAAAATAATTAACTCTGCCAGCTACCTTTAAAATGATAACTTTAACAGTACAAGGCATTAAGTTAGCTGTCCCATATATTAGATAATAGGTATGAAAATTATACCTATTTGTCCCACTTTATCATCAAACGGCGGAACAGAAGTATTTAAGTGTCAGTCTCCGGAGCCTGGTGGTCTCGGGTCAAATCCCGGCGGGCCCGCCATATTGATAAATCGGAACATTACTCCTGAGAAAGCTTTATAAAACTTTACTTTCTATATTTGTTTCAATTTCTTGGAGCAGACTAAAATGTCAAATGTAATAATCTTGACTGAACATACTTTATTATACTGGGCAGAAGACTTCGAATATTTCCTTATGGAGTGTAAGAATGTGGTGGTTCTAGAGACTCTGAAGTACTACATGAGCTTATCTTGAAAAATACCTAGAGATGGGGAGCTTGGCGAAGAACTTATCGTCTACATGGTTAATCATCCAAATTACGTGGCTAAGAAACATATTTCGACTACATCTAATACCTATATTCTAGTTAAGGAAGTTAGCTAGTAAAGAAGTGGAAACTACAAGTTAGTATCCCATTTATTTAGATAGGGATGAATAAAGTTGGCTCAGAAATCTCCAGCTTTACTAATCATAGTCTCATGGTTTATTTACGTACTATTCTACTTGTGTAGAGTAAATTATTCAATAGCGTTCCCTTACAGTGTAGTGAAGCTAGGACTTGACTACTATATAATGGGGGTTATAGCTGGATTATTTGCCTTACTTTACTCTTTAGGACAAGTGGTAAATGGATATATTGTTACGAGAAAGGGGCCTTGGCTACCTTTATTTATTGGAGCAATACTTTCTGGTTTAGCAAACATACTGTTTGGCTACGTAAATAATGTGGTAGGGTTTATGATCCTTTGGATCCTTAACGGTTATTTTCAGTCTACTGCTTGGGTATCTCTTATTAGGGTATTAACTGTTGTACTTAAGAAGGAAAGGCTTGGAGGATATATGGGTTTCTTTAATACAAGTTGTGCATTAGGGAGTTCTATCACATGGATTATTACAGGTTATGTAGTATCAGCTATGGGTTGGCGATACGGATTTATAGTAAACGGACTAATATTACTAATTCTAGGTCCTACCTTCATACTTATATTAAGACAACAGACAAGATATAATGTAGAAATGTTCTATGAGAGAGAATTCCCAGTAAGTTACACTACATTAAAGGATTTAATTAAATACAGGAAGCTGATACTACTCTTAGCAATAGCCTATTTCTTAACAAAAGGAGTATCACAAGTAGCCATAGTGTATCTACCATCATATTTATACACGATATCCGGTTTAGCTATGGTATCATCAGTAACCGCTTCAATATATCCCTTATCGGGTGCTTTAGGGATGGTAATGTATGGCTTTATGCTTGATATGTATCACAATGAAGAGAAAGTTAAACCCCTATTATTAACAATTCCATTAGCTGTAACCGTATTATGTGTTTTCCCTATCTTAGCTAGGTATGGTATAGTTTATGCTGGAATGACGTTAGCAGCTATAGGATTACTAATGTATGGTATAGACGCTCAACTAATAACGACAATTCCATCAGCCTTAATCGATAATAAAAAGATTATACCATTATCAATAGGTATAATAAATGCAATGGGGTCCTTTGGCGCCTTTATATTGAGTACTTTAACAGGGTACCTAGTAGATCTATATGGATTCGTTCCAATATTCCTTTGTTGGAGCTTATGGATCATCTTAATAATTCCACCATTACTTATACTATTACGCATATATAGAGAAAGTCAAGATAAAGAGAAATTAAGGTAAGCGTTGTCTACTTCTTGCTCAACCTCAATTTATTGACTAACCTCTCCTCTATAATTTATACGAGAATTTAAAGTCAAAATTCTTCTTGTTTAATTCATGATTCTAAGTTTCATCAACTATATTCGACTTTCACAGTTTCAAGTCTGCAAAATAGAGCACAGAATCAATTTCGCAGTAGTTGCCCATACCTGTTAGTTTAGTTACATACGGTATTTGGGTTGCCTACGATTGTTTGAGATGGACTTCTTCCTCAGCTATCTCAACTTCATCGGTGGTTCATACACCACTTGAGCAATCTTACAGTTGATACAGTCATCAAGCCGAAGCTCGTGTCAGCATTCTTGATAATTCTATTATGAGGTAAGCCTTATATACTATTTGTAACTAGTGTATTCTATGGGTTCATGCCCTATGCCTAGGGACTGTCGCATAATATACTTGTTTGCTACAACTAAATTCTGTTTGAGGGGATTCTGGTGTCGTTAAGGCTAATACTTGTTGTGAGACTTTGTGGTTAGGGTTAAATGTTTCTACAAGTATAGTGTTTTGTAGAGGTGAATTAGAGTAATCGTGGACATTAGAGGGTTTATGGAAATGTAGGGTGGATAGATTGTCTGATCTCAAAACCACATACCCGTTGCAGATAATCAAGGACGTGATTATTAGTGAAGCCCGAAAAGAGGGTGTTAAGGTAAAGAGTATAATACTCTTCGGCTCGCGAGCACGAGGCGACTATAGGGAGAATAGCGACTGGGATTTGCTAGTTGTTATAAGCGATTCTCCCGACAGGAAAACTATTAGGAGTTTACAATATCGAATACACAAGTCGCTTTCTAGGAATAAAATATATTGTGATGTAATAGTAGTTAGCGAGGAATACTATGTTAAATACAAGGACGTGGCCGGAACAATCGCTTACTACGCTCATTTAGAGGGAAAACAAATTGAGTAAGGAAGAGATCGCTGAGAAATGGTTGAAGAAGGCCTTTACAGATCTAAGGGTAGCCGAAAAGCTCTTCGAGATCGGCGAGGAACCTTGGGTCATAGTATTCCACGCGCATCAAGCCGTTGAGAAAGCATTAAAGGCTTATCTCATACTTCATGACAAACACTTCGGGAAGACACATAACTTATCTCGGCTCATAGACATGTGTAGCGAAGTTGACCAAGAATTCCAGCAACTACATGAACTCGATATTGATAAACTGCACCCGCTAGCCATAGAGGCACGCTATCCAGACACAGGAGTAGAGGTAACTATAAACGAGGCAGAAGAAGCAATAGAAAAAGCCAAGATAGCTGTATCTTTCATTACAAGAAGAATCAAAAACAAAAAGTAAAAGTTAAAGACTGCAAGTGTGGCGGGCCTACCGGGATTTGAACCCGGGGATCCCCAGCTCCGGAGGCCGGCACTTAAATACTTCTGTCCCAGAATTTGATAGTATGCTGGGACATTTAGGTATAGTTTTCATACTTATTATTCTAGTACATGGGGTAGCTAACCTGAAGACCTAGTATTGTTAAAGCCGTGATTTACGGGATGACTAGAGTTAAATGCTTCTATGTGTATAAGGTTCTTTAGAGGGGATTAGAGTGGTTAAAACTAGTGTTAAGCGAGTTGTTATCGAGATTCCAGAGGGTCTCCGTATCCCTCCTAGCGAGCTTGAGGGGAGGCTGAGGATAGAGCTAGCGCTAAGGCTCTACGAGAAAGGTATTGCATTACTAGGACAAGCAAGGAGAATAGCAGGACTGTCCAAATGGGATTTCCTAGAGCTGCTAGCCAAGGAGGACATACCAATACACTACAACGAGGAGGAGTTGAAGGAGGACTTGGAGGTTGCTAAGAAGCTCGCAAAGAAGACATGGAAGTAATGAGATTGAGGAGGAAGAACTGCTCGTAATCTCTAACTCAAGTGATATTATTACTTTCGCCCAAACATGCCGCCTAGACCTTCTAGAGAAGCTCTTTGGGAAAGTCGTTGTCCCAGAGGCTGTTTAGAGAGAGGTAACGGTTGAAGGTAAGCCTGGTCGCGAGAAGATATTGAGGGCAGGATTTATCCGTGTAGAGGAGGTGCACGGCAAGAGGCTAGCATCACTTCTCAAAGAGTTTATCGATGAAGATGAGGCAGAGGCTATAACACTAGCACTAGAGATCAATGCTGACATACTACTTATTGATGACCGTGATGCCAGGGGTCTAGCTAGGAGAAACAATTGGATACAACTTTCACCAGTAATCTACACTATCGCCGTCCCGGTAAGACCTGGGAATGTCTATATTGAGCCGGAAGTCTTTGGAGCATATTTGTCCTCCATAATTAAGCATTTCATAGAATTCGGGCGGAGAAAGTTTGTTGTAGTTCTAGGACATGGTGGTTCAGATATTAAAACACAATAATTAAGGTATGTGATGATTTATGTAGAGAACACGGAGTAACAATAGTAGCATTCCACATAGCCTATACTCTCAATAAGCTAGGTCTAGTTGATACATCCAAGGATAAGCATGCAGGTATGTGGGTGACTAGCATAGTAATGTCAATAGATACTAGCTTAAGTATCTACAAGGAGACCGATCCTAGAAAGTATGGGGTTGTAGGAGATCCGTTGCAAGCGTCTTCCGAAACTGGTTAATAGATACGTTGAGGCAGTAATTAACTATATGGAAAATTTCATTAAGAGTCCTAAATTTAAAGGATGTTACTATAATTGGTTATAGGGAAACATCTGGAAAGAGTGTACTACATCCTACATCCTACTCCATCATATAACAGTCAGCTGGGAGAACAATGTAGCTCTCCTAGCGGTATATGCTAAAAATCACTTCTGGGAATACCCCTAGCAGTACTAGAGACGTATAAACCGATACTAAAGCTATGATTGTAACGTAGATTTTCCTTAATAATGTAATGAGTATTTAAGGATTACTGCCCAAACCATACATACTATAAGTATAGCTAGGCAGAATAGGTTACTGTCTTGTAGAAGGGGATAGGCTTACCTAAGACTTCCTTAAGGTAACTTACGTAGAGAACCATACCGTAAATTATGAATGCTATAGACCATAATAGTAATGGTTTATAAAGAAGTTTAATACTAATACCTTTCTCAACATAGGAGTAGAATCTAAATATGATAGCAATACACACAGAAATTAACGCAAAAGTGCCTCCAAGTAGCTGTGTTTTTACTGAGATCCTAGGATTAGAACTTCTTGGTTTAAACCCTGATTCCTATACTAAGCAATCAACAGGTCTCCTCCTCATCTTCTATGCTAAACAACACTATTAACACCGAACATTCCTCATAATATGAAGTGCATAATTGCTTACTTCTAGAATCTATGCAATGAGGTCAGAAGCGTCTAGTTGTAATCATGTTGATGAAGGAGGCAGACAAACACTGTACAAAACAAACCATTTAACCTCCATTAATCCCATGGATTCTGCTTTTAAAGCATTTGCTCATATATGTGGGTGAGAACTATAACAGAATGTGTCAAGTCAGAACTAGGCAAAAATAGACCGAGAGAGTACTAAAGAAACTTAAGGAGTTTCTAAAGAAGGAAGGATAGTGGCAATTAATAAAATGGCTCCATCAACCTCAATCCTCAATGTTCATTTAGTATAGTATTGTTTCACTCAGCACATCTGATGTTCACGGACAACTATATATGATGAAGCAATGTTTCAGTTTCTCATCAGTTACTGAAACAGAGGTTTATAAATCTCGGGCCTTCTAAGCCGGTGGTCCCGGGTTCAAACTGGTAGTTCACCACATAGATCCCATGTTTAAAATACATTTTATATAGAGAATGCGCCCCTCTTCTATGCCTTGTATTTCTTAAAAGAAGCTGTATAGCGATACGTTAAGCGCGGTTGTTGCTATACGCAACCGCGCTTCTAACGCTATATAGCGCGGTTAATAATCACATTGATTATGGTGCTAAGACTTGATTACAGTTTAGTGGTGTAACATGTCGTTAGTAAGTAGTGGTACAGTACTAGTTATAGACCTCTATGTGTTCATATTCCATGACTACAAGTTACCCAAGCTTTGGCTGTCTAGCCATAGAGGCTATTCTCTTAGCTAGTCTTGATATCTCACCTCTAGAAGGCTGATATGAGGTGTGGATCACCCCATTTCTTGCGATGGATAGGAGGTTTGGCGTAGTACGTTCGTAACGTTAGGTAGTCCATATTAGTTGCATTAGACATAGTATTAGATTGGAGGATGGGGAGGTTGAGTAAAGGAGTACCTTATGGGAAACGATTTGAGGATTACTTAGAGGCGATGTATATTTTGCAGAAGGAAAAAGGTGTGGTGAGGGTTCGAGACTTAGCTAGAATGCTTAGGGTTAAGCCACCATCCGTTGTAGAGCAGCTAGAGAAGCTCTCTCGATATGGTTTTGTACTTTATGAGAAGGGGGAGTATATAAGGCTAACAGAGAAGGGTGAGGGAATAGCCAAGGAAATCCTTAAGAAGCACGAAGCCCTACGAAGATTCCTAAGAGACATACTAATGGTGCCGGAAGAAATCGCTGATAAAGATGCCTGCTACATGGAACACGGTCTACATGAAATAACGTTGAAAAGAATTGTAATGTTCCTAGAGTTCGTCAACAAGCACTTCAAATTAAAAGGTAAAATGGTCTTCCTAGAGAGGCTAAAGTATTACTACGAGCATGGAGAACTACCTGATGAATGTAAGGTATAAAACCCGTTATGACCTAAAAAGCACATCTCCCCCATTTCAGGGCCTCCTTTAGGGATCCTAATCTCGTCCATAATTCTTTTGGTAGGGTTATGAGGTCATGGGTAACGTTCGATCCAAACGGCATGTGGGCCTTGCTCCCATCACCTCACATACCTATGCGAATCATTAATACAGCTCACGATGGACATATCGCTTGCAGTAGAACAATATATAGACGTACTTAATCATAGACTTTGCTACGGCTTGAGGCATTAAGGTATTTTGCGCTATTGCTAATAATTAGCTTTATAAATTAGGGATTCCTAATTTTATTAGAGGTTCCTAATAGGTAATAAATAATGACAGGCGGTAGAGGAAATCTAAAGTTATCGGATGCTAAGGAGGGGCGAGTATATAAGATAGTCAGGGTCGAAGCTACTAATAATGAATTTGCACGTTTTAGTTCGCTTGGTCTTGTACCAGGAAGAGAAGTTGTAATTCATGGTAATGGAACTGTCGTAATGATAGAGGTTGACAATTCAATACTTGTGTTGGATCATCAGTCGGCATCAAAGATCATAGTTAGTGATCACCATGAAAATTAAGGTTGTATTGATCGGACATCCTAATGTCGGCAAGTCTGTGATTTTCAATAACTTAACTGGATTAAACGCTATAGTATCTAACTATCCCGGCACAACAGTTGAGATATATAGAGGGACTGTGAAACGGAGAGATTACGTAATTGATATAATAGACACGCCTGGCACTTATTCTCTGCTACCTGCCTCTCAAGCAGAGGAAGTTACTCGGAGAATAATACTTGAGGAGAAACCAGATGTTATAGTACATGTAGTCGATGCTACCGCAATAAGACGACATCTATACATGTCGCTAGAACTCATGGAATTAGGGATACCAATAGTGCTTGCGGTGAACCAAATTGATCGCGCTAAAGCTCTAGGAATTAACATTTCGAGAAAAGAACTAGAAAACCAACTAGGTATCCCAGTTGTTACATGTATAGCAGTGCGTGGGGAGGGACTAGAGGCTCTTCTCGATGCAGTCATAGAAGCCCATGAATATGGTTCTCCTACACACATTAAATACTCTGATGATCTTGAGAAACAATTGAGAGTTATTGAAGAGGTAATCAAAGAAAAATTACCTAGGGAACTCAAGAGGTTCAGCAGGTTTATAGCAACACTTTTAGTTTTAGGGGATAAGGAATTCAAAGGTCTTGAAAGCATTGTGCCAGCTTCTATAAGAAAGATATTATCAGAGATCGGCAAAGATCTTATCCTAGAACGTGTGACAAAAACTGATAATATTTATTCGAAAGTAGTAACTATTACGAAAGCAAAGAAAACCAAGCTGAGCAGGATCGACTATATATCGGTGAGACCCGCTTTCGGAATAGCTATTATGGCTGTACTTACTTTGTTAGTGACTTATGGAATACTTGGGTTGATGCATGAAGTAGGACATAGGACGCCAAGTATGCTATACTATAACTTTTATGAACCACTTGTTAGGAGCGTTGTCGAAAAATATATCCCGCCAGGAATATTTCGCAGTATTCTTGTCGGAGAAGTAAGTGGAATCTATAAATCAATGGGACTACTCACTACTGGTGTGTTTTTCGTATTCTTTATGATTCTTCCAATGATCTTGGTTCTCTACTTTATATTAGGTGTTCTCGAAGACTCCGGATTTCTTCCTAGACTTGCAGTTAGCTTCCATAGACCACTATGTAAAATGGGCATGACGGGAGACGCGATCATGCCGTGCATTGCTGGTACTGGTTGTAGTATTGTGGGAGTATTATCAACACGTATACTTAGAGGCGATAAGGAAAGGATAATTGCATCGACATTAATGGTCTTAGGTATCCCTTGTATGGCTCAACAAGTAATGATATGGCATATTCTGGGCAGATACGGCCTAATATACATCCTTCTACTCTACATTATACTATTATCCATCATCATCCTCGTAGGCCTAATCTTAGATAGAGTCATTCTAGGTGGAAGCAGAACTCTACTAATAGAGCTTCCTCCATGGAGAAAACCGCAATTGAGAAGCGTATTAAAGAAGACTTATACAAGGGTACTAGATTTCCTTAAAACTGGTGTTCCTCTAGTTCTACTGGGTATATTGATTATAAACCTCGCATACTATACTGGAACTATAAACGTTATCGCAGAATTATTTAGTCCCATAACATCAGGTTTATGGAGACTTCCTCCTGAGGTGGGCATTGCAATAATAATTGGTGCTTTGAGAAAAGATGTTGCAGTAGGCATACTAGGTAGATACGAGTTATCACCCATTCAAATGCTCACCGCGATAACTGTGATAACACTTAGTTTTCCTTGCATAGGATCATTCGTTATCGTACTCTCCGAATTTGGGATAAAACGAACACTAAAAATAATAGCCATAATGTTTGCAACCGCTCTAACAATAGGCTCCTTCCTAGGGCTTTTATCATCCTTGTAGCTTTCTAAATATGTGGAATCAGCAAAGGTACAAACTGAGAAATCCTCTAATACTGCTTAAAGGCACCGATCACATACTTACTCTATCTTTTTACGAGGAATCCCCAATAATCCACACCCATTAAACCAAAGCAACTACTAGACACTAGGTTATATTGAGCCAGTAAAGTTTATTGTAACTGCTTTTCAGTAAAAACACCTGCTTTTAAATCGTAATGTAGAGGGAACAAAACTATATTAAATTAAATGGAAAACATGGAACTAGGTAAGCTTGGCTTGAAGAATCCTAGAATACAAATTTACATTCATAGTGAAAGCAGAAACATTGGATTATAGTGATACTTATTTATGAATATATGAATAAATCTTTTATACTATAGTTATCTGCGATTACACATAAGCATGTTATAGTTTTTGTCGTGCTTCTAAGTTGATGTATTAAGGTGGTTAAGTATTTTGTGCGATATCCCATAATTAAGTTTATAAGATTAGACATCCTTAACAAAATTAGGGATACCTAATAGGTGATAGACGATGAGACATGAGAAAAGGGAGGTAAGGCTATCTGATGTGGAGGAGGGGCGGATATACAGAATAGTTAGAATTGAAGGTACGAGGATGGTGAGGCGTAGGATACTTGATCTAGGTTTGTTGCCAGGACTTAAGATTAAGGTAGTTCGCAGAGCCCCACTCAAGGATCCCATAGAGGTCGTTGCTAAGGGTAATCCGATAAGCATTAGGAGAGCTGAGGCTAGCTATGTTGTCTTGGAGGAGGTTGAGGAATGATGCCCTTAGCTTATGCACGGAATGGAGCCCTAGTTAGAGTTGTCGGTATTAAAGCAGGTAAGGGGCTTTGTAGGAGACTACATGAACTAGGTATAATTGAGGGAAAGATGCTTCGTGTTGTGAAATCCCAAGGTCCTGGTCCAGTAATTATTGAGGTTGTCGGCGACTCATCCCCTAATGCATGCAGAAAGCATCCATCTTTCTTTAATCGCGGAGTTGTTGGGGGAAGACTACTCCTTGGTTTTGGTGTTGCAAAGAAGATCATGGTTGAGGAGGTGCTAGCTCCTTGACGGGTAGAGAAAGTATCAAGGTAGCTCTGGTAGGTATCCCTAATGTAGGTAAGTCTCTTATATTCAATAGATTGACCGGAGGCAAGGCATGGGTTGGGAACTGGCCAGGTGTTACTGTTGAAAAGAAAATAGGTAAGCTAAGAATTAATGGGGCGGAGGCTGAGGTTGTAGACCTACCCGGTATATATAGTCTTACCGCATACAGTATTGACGAGTTAATCGCTAGGAACTTCATTATTGAGGAGAACCCGGACGTCGTGGTCTGTATAGCCAGTGCAGTGAACCTCGAGAGGAGTCTCTACCTCGCTATATCGTTACTAGAACTAGGTGCTAATGTAGTACTAGATCTAAATATGATTGACCTAGCTGAAAAGGAAGGTTATAAAGTAGATTCTGCGAGGCTGGGAGGCTTACTAGGAGTGCCTGTTATAGAGACCATAGCTACTACAGGCTACGGCATAGATAAGCTAAAGAACGCTATAAGGAAGGCCCTCCAAGAGAAGGGAAGGAACGTTCGTATAGTTAATTACGGTAGGGAGGTTGAGGAGGCTATAGAGAAGCTTGAGAAGCTCATTGAGGAACTAACCCCAGAACTCACTAGTAAGTACCCGGCTCGCTGGTTAGCTATAAAGCTCCTTGAGGGGGATAGTGACGTCTTAAGTAAGGTGGTGAAGCTGCCGAGAGGGGAGGCTGTAGTAAGTCATGCACGTAGCCTCAAGGAGTGTCTGGAGAGGAAAGTCGGTGATCTTGAGTCATACATTATTAAGCGTAGATATGAGAGAGTCTTAGAAATTACTAAGGCCGTAGTGAGGAAGGTCGTAGCGCCAGCAATTTCATTAACAGACGCAATAGACTCCGTCCTAACGCATAAGGTGCTCGGGATACCATTCGCTCTCTCCATATTGTACCTGTTATTTAGGTTCGCATTTGAGGTCTCAACACCTTTCGTAGACTTAATAGATGTAGCAATTAATGGTTACCTACATGACCTCGTCATAGGTATTACTACCCTACCTGAGTGGCTAACCTCGCTCTTAGCTGATGGAGTCATTGCTGGCGTAGGCACGGTACTCACGTTCCTCCCTGTCGTCGCGTTCTTCTTTCTAGGTTTTGCAGTGTTTGAGGACGTAGGGTATATAGCGAGGATAGCTTTCCTTGTGGATAAATTGTTCAGTAAGTTCAACTTACCAGGCAAGACGATCATTCCATTAATAATAGGCTTCGGTTGTAACGTCCCTGGTGTAATGGCTACTAGGACTATTGAGGATGAGAATGATAGGAAGACAGCGGCATTAATTGCTCCTCTAGCCTCATGTAATGCGCGCTTACCAGTCTATTTAGTAATAGGCGCTGCAGTACTGGGTTATTCAGCAGGCTTTGCGGTGCTCAGCATGTATGCTTTAGGAATACTTTTAGCATTACTCATGGGCTTCGCCTTCAGAAGATTCCTCTTTAGGGGGCTTAGTAGCGGTTTCGTCATGGAGCTCCCGCCTTATATGAAGCCTAACATAGGTAACGTAGCCATGAAGACTTGGGAGAGAACTAAGAAGTTCTTGTTTAAAGCAGGCACCGTCATATTTCTAGGGGCGGTGGTAGTATGGTTTCTCTCAGTAACAGGTCCTACAGGGTACTTAGGTCCAGATCATATAGAGGAAAGTTTTGCAGGAATAATCGGTAACTGGCTCTCTTCAACGATACTTAAGCCTTTGGGGTGGGATTGGAGAGCATCTGTAGCACTACTCTTTGGCTTCATAGCTAAGGAAGTCGTGGTGGGGACCTTCGGAGTTCTCTACGGTGTTGGAGAAGAAGAGGAGACGGTAGCACATGCTATTGCCGAACACCATTCCTTTACCCCACTTACCGGGTACGCATACATGGCCTTCGTACTAATATATATTCCATGCGTAGCTACATTAGCAGCTATAAGAGGTGAGTTGGGATTGAAGTACGCCATCTTAGCACTAGTCTATGAGATCGTGCTGGCTTATGTTGTAGCCCTCATTATAGTAGCTGGAGGACACGCATTAGGAATAGCTTAGGGAGGTGTGCATTTATGGCACAATTGAATATAAAGAATATTAAAGCACTTAGCCCAGCAATATTAATTTTAGGCATAATATACCTAGTTATCGGTATCATCTCGATAATCAACTGGTGTATTGCCCTCGCTAACCTCGGCAAACAGTTTTATCCCAACCTCATACCCGGAGATCTAGGCTTCGCCCTAGTGACCCTGACTGTAGGCGCCTCACTCACTACATCTACATATTTCATTATGAGAGAAAATATAGTCATGCACCTAGTATCCGCAACTTGTGGAGCATGGCTAGCTGTAGGCGCACTATTGATCCAGATCATGGTTGCCGCGGCAACAATACTTGACGCCATAATAGTGGGTGACAGCATAGACTACTCAATCATTAGTGAAAACCTACTGAGGTCGGATGTAATAATGGGTTGCATAATTCTCCCCGCCTTAATATACTATACTTCAGTGTTGAGGAAAATGGTTAAGGCATAATAAGCAATATACCTGAAATAGCTGTAAAACTAGTTATTTTTTAATAATACCTTTCCCTATCCACGTTCTTTCTAGTTTTTTCTCAGACTCTCACACCACCCAACCAGCAAATGAATAATAGGAATCTAGGACCGTGTAGACCACATTGCTAGGGCTTGCGGACTTAAAAAGAGATTGTTCTAAAAGTATTTGCTCAAAGAATCTACGCCCCGCTATATGCGTGGGAGGAGGAAGTGTTTCTTCAGGTATCTAGAGAAGCCTAAAGAGAAGAGGAAGCACCGCATGTACGGGGATATTAGGTGGAGCCTAGACTTTTGGTTCAGCCAGTTAAGTTTCTGGTACGGAACGGTAAAGGCCTTCGTAAACGTCTGGGCAATGGTCGTCATCGATAAAGAAGATATTCCAATAGAAGTTGATTGGGATGAAGCGATAACACTCTACATCATCAGTGACTTTAGGCAAGCAGCAAGAAACTCCAACTACCACACCGCGAGGAAACAGTGGGTTGAGAAGTATAAACAGTATATGGATCTAGAACGATTCTATATGTCTAGATCTCGAAATCTCCTCTTATTATTGGTCTTATTCTTCTAAGCCTTTCTTTGGGAGGCTCTAATAAGTATTCTCCTAGTTTCTCCGGCTTTATCCTTAATAATCCGTGTTCTCCCTCTGCATATTCTTCTATGTTGAGAGAAACCTCACTAAGTAAGTCTCGGTTAAGGAGTATATAGTGTATAGAGCAGTAAGTATATTCACTACATCTATAGGCTTAAGACTTCCTGCAGCAACACTCCTCCTCAACCTCTCCAAATCCCCAACAAGCCCTAGATCCTCAAGCTCAACTTCCGGCAAGCTCTTCAAGTTTAGGTAATCCTCAAAGAATGCATCCCTATCCCCCTTCTCCCACTCCTTCACAAGCCTAAGCGCTTCCACAACAAGCCCCTTCCTCTCCCTCACATCATACAAGATCTTCTTCAACACCCTCAAATCCACACCACCCATCCACTCCGCCTGCTCCCTCACA
>Ga0190367_1001107_pt1 | contig 16551 bp, 20 predicted proteins | sample 4872181011_MG_FD_171838 | JGI IMG/M metagenome (GOLD analysis project Ga0190367, IMG submission 171838) | Hydrothermal vent microbial mat bacterial communities from Southern Trench, Guaymas Basin, Mexico - 4872-18-10-11_MG | ecosystem: Environmental > Aquatic > Marine > Hydrothermal vents >...
TTGCTTCACTGTGTAGAGAGTAAAGTTGTAGAGATTCTTAGAGAGTCGAGTGAGTATTCTGAGAATTTTGTAGGTTTTCTTGTTACATCTGATGTGGTTCTTCTGAGTTAGATACATCTTCTTATTATTTGATATATCTTCTTATTATTTTTTAATTTTTTTATAACTAATAGCTTAGAGTTATTTTTTAATAGCTTAAAGTATTTAAGTATTTCCCACCCGCCGAGTGTGTCTAACATTCTGTAACCTCAATACTACACTAATATAATTCAACATAAAAACTTATTTAAACTAGCTACGACAAAACAACATGCTGAAGAGGTGGGATAAGAGGAATTACGACATTGGTTCTGAAGTTCTTTGATTCCATCGACATTTGATTCGATTCCAAAAGTTCACGACATAGATAACGAAGGCTCTGTAAAGGAGTTTGAAGGACTTTCTCTGAGGACTGCTGAAGTAAGAACTGAGAAGATGCTCAGGATCGATCGCTCCGTTCTCTAGGAGAAGAAACTTACATGGAGGAAATAGTTAATCGGATCCTGAAAAAGCTTCACAATCTCGAATACTCAGAGAGCTTCATTGACTCAACGATTTTCACGAATAAAAAGGGGATAGAGATACATGCAATAACCGTACAAGAACTCTTTATCCAGTAGCAGTCTCTGTGACAACTTACGAGAGAAAAGCGATCGAAAGACTGCCTGAAGGTAACTTCTACGCCGATGCAGCCTACGATAGCAGGAGAGTTCTGAACACCGTTGTAGATAGAGGTTATCTTCCCATCGTTAAAGAAAAAACAAAGCGAGAGGTTACGGAGCAAGAATTTGGAATCTTCGATAAGGATAAGTACAGGAGGAGAGGGATTTATGAAGGATTATTAGCTTTAAATAACTGGTTCGGTGATAGAATCCCCTGCTCTTTGGTGGAAACAGCCGTAACAAGGCTGCTTATCAGAGTTGCATGCTACGCCCTAAGAATTTTGTTAAGAGTTTGTATAATAGTGAAATAATAGACACACTCCCCATCCGCCTCCACTTGCGTATCCCCACGCTTTCACATGGGGTCTTGCAAGCAACGGGATGATAAATGTCATGAGACTTGTTACATTCCAAGGATTGAGACGGATTTTAACTCTTGCATATCTAAGATTTAGCCATAAAGGTGTATAATTGCGACTGCAAAACAATTGCATCGTGATTAAATAGAACTTTAAATTTTTTACCAGATCTTTTAAGCTCTAAATCCTATGTCATTACTCTGATTGAATTCTTCGATGGAATTCCAAGTCAGCATGCCAATCGTTTCGGCTAATATTAATCCTTTAAGCGACCAGATTTTTCCCTTAATACTTCCTCCATACTCTTAATTTTTCTGAATATTTCTGGGATATCCCTCGTCTTTATTTCGATCAGTTCCTCGTACACAGGTATGTGCAAATCTATTATCGCTATCAGGTTTACTATACTCCTATCAGCTGTAACCGAGAGGACTCCATCTATGAACCTTTTTATCTTTTCTAAGCTCTCTAAGGCCTTTTCGTTTTCCCCCTTTTTTATGTAATCTATCATTTCTTCTATGAATTCCTTCAGCCTGCTTGTTATTACGACGTCCATAAGTTACGTTGATTTCTGATAAATAAATTATGCGTAATTCACAGAAATAGATCCTTGATATCCCACAGAAGTTTGGGATATCTCTTTATTATTTCCAGTACTATTGCTCTAACACTCAGCTCATTTATGTTCTTTGGAATACTCCTTGCAATCCTGTTCAAAGTTTCATCGTCCATTTTTATCAACTTCTGCTGCAATTTTTTTTTCCTTGCAAGATCTTTACCGAAGTCATTCTTCCACAACTCGTCATACCTCTTAAGAAAACTCCTCGAATAATCACCCTTTTTTACAGCCTCCGCTGCAACAATTCCGGCGTAATATCCTGCCTTCATCGCATTTGCAATTCCTCCTCCTGTTATAGGATCTGCATGTCTGGCAGCATCTCCAACAAGCATTAAATTGTCAGCTACAGCAGTTTTTATTTCACCATATACGGGAACTGCACCGGCAACGAGTTCAACTATTCTTCCATCCTTGAAATTTCTACCAACAAATTCATCAAGGTATTCCTTTGGATGTCTTTTTGCAAGAGCCGGCATTACACCTATTCCGACATTTGCAGAGCTAGGACCTTTTGGGAATAGCCAGATATAGCCTCCCGGTGCGATTCTATTACCTATCCAGAAGTAGCAGTAGTCTGGATCAAAGTCTATATTCGTCATAAGGTACTGAACACAGCTTTCTATTTCGTTTAGCTTTAAAGTGGTATCAATTCCAAACCACTTTGCAACCCTACTCTCAACTCCGTCAGCACCTATTACTATCTTTGTTCTGACATCAAACTCTTCTCCCATCCTTTTAAGCTTGACTATTATGTGATTGCCATCTCTTCTGATTCCAGTTGCAGTCGTCTTGACCATAACCTCCGCTCCAGCCTTAACTGCAAGTTTTGCTAGATGTCTATCGAAAACCTTCCTCTCTAAAACGTAACCCACCTCGTTTCCAGCTCTTTCCTCTGACAGAACTATTTCGGTTCCATCAGGCGCAAATATCTTTGCCCCTATAACTTCCCTTGCTATGAACCTTTTATCCACCTCTACAAATCTTTCAAGTGCCTTTTTACTGATACCCTCAGCACATCTTACAGGAACACCAATTTCCTGTCTTTTCTCAACAATCAGAACATTTAAACCCTTTTCAGCACATGTTTTTGCCGATATGCTTCCTCCGGGCCCTGCACCCACCACTACTACGTCGTATTCCATTCGATCACCTCTAGAGCGTTCATAGGACAAACCTTTACGCATACTCCGCAGCAGTTGCACTTATCCTCGTATATCACTAAAAACGTTTCAACAAGTTCATTTGCATCGAATTTACAGACAGCTATGCACGCTCCACAGTATGCACATTTATATCTGTCCACAACAAGCTTCTTCTTTTCTTTGCTCATGATTCACCTCCTGTATCGATGTATTCTCAGATTACTGCCTCTCTATTCTGCAACCAACACAGTGTAATATGTTTAAATACGTTATCAATATCCTCTTTTCTTTTTTTATTCTATCTTCGGGTATTTCCTTGTATTCAAGCTTTATCTCACTTCTGGATGGAATTTCATCCAGACTACTTCCTATAACCTTTCCGCTGTAAGTGTCAAGGATTGTAGCTTTTTCTATCTCTGTTGCAACTGCAATAGGTGCGTTCAGAACCCTAGCACATGCAAGAGCCAATCTCTCATAAGGTGTTAGAGCTGTTGGAGGTGAACACATTATCACGATCGCGTTCTTCCCGTTTATCCTAACCAATATATCTGCTATGGCTGTGGCAAAACCCTCTTCCAGATCAACTCTGAACGAGTGATCGATTATTATCTCATCCTTTGAGTATCCCTTTTTTAACAGTACCTCCTCAGCCTTCTGCCTAGCCCTTTCAACAGGTGTATCGAACACAGCTCTTCCTGTTATCTTATCGACTATAAACATCATACAGATTATGCCCAAAAGCTTAAAAAGGTTTTTAGAGTTTCTTTATCATCCTGAGCCATCTGCCCATGCAACCCCTCTTCACAAATCCAAATCTCTCATAAAATCTTATAGCCTTGTAATTGCCGATACCAACCCACAGCTCAACCACCTTTCTATTCCTGCTTCTTATGTAATCGAGGGCTTTGATCATCAGAGAGGAACCTATACCCCTGTTCTGCCATCTTGGATGAACTACTATTTCATGGATCTCCCCCACCTCTTCTCCCTCAAAAAAGCTGAACCAATTAGTATCGCTTGCTATAAATCCAACTGGATTATCGTTCAGAACTGCCGCAAAGAAGCCATCTCTATCCCTATTCATCAACCATCTGAAATACCACTTTATGTCCTTAGATCTTATATAAGCGTACTCCTCCAGCCCCCTATATGCCTCTTTATATACGTTCACAAACGCCTTTAAATCTTCGACGCTGACTCTTCTTATCACATAAATAAATTTCTTATTCTTGTTATTTAAAACTTAATAGATGGACGCTTTAAAATTATTGGAAAACCTTGTAAAAATACATTCGCCGTCTAAGGGAGAGCGAAAAATAGTCGAATACCTCCTGAAATTGCTGGACGACCGTGATCCGTTAGTATACGAAAGAGATGATATTATCAACATAGTAATAAACCCCGAATCCGATGTCTGGGTAGTAACGCATGTCGATACAGTTTCCGTGAAAAGGGATTTTGAATTCGATGGGAGATACGCATATGGAACAGGCGTCTGCGACGCAAAGGCGAACGTTGCTGCAATAGTCCTAGCACTTAGCGAGATCGAAAAATTAAATATCGGAATAGCATTACTTTCTGACGAAGAAGAGGATGGATTGGGTTCAAAATTCCTTGTAGAAGAATTTAAACCCAGAAAAGCAATAGTTCTTGAGCCTACAGACTTAAAAATTGCAAAAAGAAATTATGGATCTCTTGAAATAATTGTGGATGTAAGAGGATTATCTGCACACGGATCAACTCCAGAATTCGGAATAAATGCAATAGAAAAAGCTATAGAATTAATAAAAAAGATTAAAGATCTGGGATGTGAGTTTTCCGTCCAGGAGATATCTGGAGGAAGTTCTGAATACGTAATCCCTGATAAATGCAGATTTAGAATTGATTTCACAATACCTCCAGATAAAAGCGTCGATGAAATCGAACAGAGAGTTCTAGGTGTTTTGGAGGGTTTCAGATATGATGTCGTGGAAAAGTCAGATGGTTTTATAAGCGGTGAGGTCTGCGAGATATTAGAGAGGGCTTTGAGGTTTACGGGTATGGATATCGAGTACTGCGAAATGAAATCGTGGACAGATGCGATAAACTTGAAGAATGCCGGATGGGATGTCGTCGTATTCGGGCCGGGAGAACTTCATCTCTGTCATACGGAAAGGGAGAGGATTAAGATAGAAGATGTAATAAAGACAAGAGATGTTATAAAGGCTTTAAATGAAGTAGTTGAGGAGGAGTGAGATGTGATAATATCGAAGGATGAGTTGAAGAAAATAGATAGAAAGATAGACTGGGATAGGTATATAGAAATCGTAAAACCGATAGTTGAAAGGGTGAGAAGGGAAGGTGACAGGGCTTTAATAGAATTTACGAGGAAATTTGATGGTATTGAACCGAAATACATAAGGGTACCAAAAGAAGAAGTAGATAAAGCCTACGAATTTGTTAAAGATGAACTTATAGATGCGTTAGAAACTGCAAAGGAGAATATAGAAAGATTTCATTCGATTACAGCAATAGAAAGAGATATAAGAATAGAATTCGGTGATTGCATTCTTGGAAGGAGATTTGTCCCGCTAGAATCTGTCGGGATATACATTCCCGGTGGAAGGTTCAGCTATCCCTCAACAGTTCTAATGGCAGGTGTTCCCGCAAGCATTGCCGGTGTCGAAAGGATTGTTGTATGTACTCCTCCAAACGAAAAGGGTGTTGTAAATCCCATAACACTCGTCGCGTGCGACATTGCCGGTGTTGATGAAGTGTACGCTGTGGGAGGAGCCCAGGCAATTTCGGCAATGGCATACGGAACCGAGAGTATAAGGAAAGTCGATAAAATAGTCGGACCAGGAAACGTATACGTAACCGCTGCCAAAATAATAGTTCAGAAGGATGTTCCAATAGACATGCCCGCCGGACCCTCAGAGATACTGATAATAGCCGATGAAAGTGCAAATGCGGAGTTCATAGCTTTGGACTGCCTAGCCCAGCTCGAACACGATCCTATGTCCCTGGCCATAGTTTTAACGGATTCTAAAGATCTGGCTAATAAGATAGAGGAGATATCCAAAGGATTTGATAAGGTTGATCTAAGGAATCTAAAGATAGTAGTAGTAGATTCGATTGAGGAGGCAATAGAAATATCAAATAGAATTGCTCCCGAGCATCTGTCCATGATGTTCAGGGGTGCGGAGAAGTATCTTGATAGGATAAGACATGCCGGTAGCATTTTTATAGGCGAGTACAGCCCGGTTGCATGCGGGGATTACGCCAGCGGTCCCAATCACATACTTCCAACATCTGGATATGCTAGGGTCTATTCGGGATTAAGCGTAGAGAGCTTCATGAAACATATGACCTATCAGATTCTGACAAAGGAGAGTTTGAGAAGACTTGGAGATCCCGTGATAAAGCTTGCAAGGGCGGAGGGATTTGAACTGCATGCAAAATCCATTGAAAGGAGGCTTGCCGAACTTAAATGATCGAAGATTAAACTCTGACGAGATTTAAGAAGTATTCATGGATTCTCGTATCATCCGTCAGTTCCGGATGAAATGACAGTCCCAAAATGTTATCCTGCTGAACTGCCACTATGTAATCATTGAATGTTGCAAGAACTTCTACATCCTTGCCTACCTTGACTATCGCAGGAGCTCTTATAAATACAGCTTCAAATTCTCCTATATTCTTGACGTTCAATCTGATCTGAAAGCTTTCCCTCTGTCTGCCAAAGGCATTTCTTTTAATCCATACATCTAGTAATCCCAGAAGCTTAGTTCTTGTTTTCTCGACCTGCTCATCTCCATGCTTTGAAAGTAATATCAAACCGGCGCATGTTCCCATTATTGGCTTTCCTTCCCTTGCTAAATCTATTATTTCATCCGAAATCCTATCTCTGAATATCAATCTGCTTATAGTCGTGCTTTCTCCGCCCGGTATTATTACTCCATCCGATTTCGAAACTATTCCGTACTTCCTCGTGGCTACTACTTCACCGTTTATATTGAGCTTTTTCATGGCCCTTCTGGTCGCTATGACATGCTCCTCAACATCCCCCTGAACACCTATTACGGCTATCCTCATATCCCTCTCTCTTGCATTCTAACCTCAAGCTTAGATACCTCCAACCCCCTCATAGCCTCACCAAGACCCTTCGAAACCTCTGCAATAACCTCTGGTTCATCCCAGTGCTGAACAGCTTCAACTATTGCTCTAGCATATCCTTCAGGATTCGATGACTTGAATATGCCGGAACCCACAAAAACTCCATCGGCTCCGAGTTTCATCATTAATGCAGCATCAGCAGGCGTCGCTATTCCTCCTGCCGCAAAGTTTACAACGGGTAATCTCTGCAGTTCCTTTATCTCAAGTAGTATTTTATATATCCCTTCGACTATTTCTTCAAGGGTGTACTCCTCGTAAACAACATCGTCAGGTTTTACATCCTCAGGTAAACCCATTTCTCTCCTAACAACTCTTGCCAGTTCAACGTATTTTTCTGCGTATTTTTCTGCAACACTGTATATCTTTTCATCTGGCATCTTCTTCAGTTGAGCTATAGCATAATTCATAATCCTCATGTGTTTAACCGCCTCGATCACATTACCTGTTCCAGCTTCACCTTTCGTCCTTATCATTGCAGCTCCTTCCCATATCCTTCTCACTGCTTCTCCCAAACTCCTCGCACCGCACACGAATGGTACAACAAATTTCCTCTTATCTATATGGAAGAACGTGTCTGCCGGTGTTAACACTTCACTTTCATCTATCATGTCAACCCCCAGAGCTTCAAGAGCTCTAGCCTCCGCTATGTGACCTATTCTGCATTTAGCCATAACCGGAATCGTCACGGCATCCATTATCTCCTGTATCTTTTTAGGATCCGCCATTCTGGCAACTCCTCCGCTAGTTCTTATATCCGCAGGAACCTTATGCAGGGCCATTACAGCTACCGCACCAGCATCTTCGGCTATCGCTGCCTGCTCAGCATTGGTTACATCCATTATAACTCCACCTTTCTGCATTTTTGCAAATCCCCTCTTGATAAGCTCTGTTCCAAATTTAAGATCTTCAAGTCTCATCGCATCTAGAATACATGAATTGATAATTAATCTTATGGTCGGTGTTACCTTTCCCCCCTTTTCCTCTTTATCTCTTTAACCTTTAATTCACAGAATTTGAATATCTCAATTCCCTCCTCCTTCGTCAATTCCCCGCTTGCTATATAGGATCCTATATGCGGGTATATTATGTTATCGAGCTCCCACGTAATCCTTTTTATGTCTACGTTGTCCTTTTCAACGCTTTTAAAAAATTCATCCAGTGCCTTGATTATGTCATCTTTCAACCCCATAACCTAATTTAGAGGCAAGATTTATACGTTATCCCGTCGAACTACCTTAGAATATGAAGGTCTATGTAATCGATTCAAGCGTAGTATTCCTAAAAAAGGCTAGGTACGATAGGATGATAACGATTCCTGAGGTAGTCGACGAAGTTAAGGATGAAAACTCAAGGTTATATCTATCTTTGATAGACGTATCTGTTGAGGAGGCGTCCGATAAAAATATAAATAGGGTTATAAGAACTGCCAGAAAAACCGGGGATATATACAAGCTCTCCGATACGGATATAAAGTTGATAGCTAAGGCACTAGACGAGGTTGAAAGGGGAAACGACGCGGTAATAGTCACAGATGACTACTCGATTCAGAATGTTGCAAGGTTGCTGGGATTGAAGATTGAAAACGTGATTCAACCGACGATATCGAAAGTGTTTAAATGGGTTAAGGTTTGTAGAGGATGCGGTAGAAGGGTAGAAGGTGATGTCTGTCCGGTTTGCGGTAGCGAGGTGGTATTAAGGAGGGTAAAGAATGAGGGTTGAGGATCTAATTGAAAGAGCGAGAAGGTTAAAAGAAAAGGGATTGACAATTGGAGAAATTGCATCGGAGTTAAACGTATCTAGTGAAACTGCAATGTGGCTTCTTGCAAAGGTTAGAGAGGACAAGGCTCCATCAGACGTATACATAGATTTCAGAAACGTATCTAATCCTTTTAGAATGAGATGTCTAGCCGGTATAATTTCGGATATGATAAGCGAGAGTGTGGACGAGAATCCAGAGGTTGTAGTCGGAGTTGCTACGAGCGGTATACCCATAGCAACTCTAGTCGCAGATGAGCTAAATGCAGATCTGAGTATGTACTACCCGAAAAAGCTTAAATGGGAGGAAAAACAGGTTAGGGTTGGCGGCGTCTTTAGCGAAAACTTCGCCGATGTGAGCGGGAAGAAGTGTGTGATAGTTGACAACGTCATAACGACCGGGATGACAATTAAGGAAACGATAGAACAGATAAAGAAAAAGGAAGGAGAAGTTCTGTGTTCAGCAGTCATAATAGATAAAAAAGGTGTTGATAAAATAGAAGGGATACCAATACTTAGCATATTTAAAATAGTCAGACTATGAAAGATGTTTGCATCTTAATCCCTACGTTAAACGAAGAGAGGAGCATTGGAGAGGTCATAGAGGGTTTTAAAAGAGAAGGATTTAGTAACATATTTGTCATAGATGGAAAGAGTGTCGATAGAACTAGAGAAATAGCCGAAGAAAAAGGAGCAAGGGTAGTCATTCAGACAGGGAGAGGAAAGGGACAGGCCATAATAGAGGCCTTTCAGATGATAAATTCCGATGTTGTCGTGCTAGTCGATGGAGACGGAAGCTATATACCAGAAGATGTTCATAAGCTCCTGGAACCGATAAAAAAGGGGATTGCCGAACATGTAATAGGGAACAGATTGGTGGGATTTGAAAGGGGTGCCTTCACAAAGTTAAACCTGATCGGAAATAAAATACTGAACTGGATATTTAGACTTATATACGGAGTAAACCTTCACGACATACTCTCTGGCTACAGGGCTCTTAAAAGAGAGGTATATAAAAACCTAGATCTTAAAAAACACGGGTTTGAAATCGAAACGGAGCTAACGGTTGAAACTCTTGCAAAAGGGTTCAAAGTCGTTGAAGTGCCTATAGCGTATAGGAAGAGGGAGGGTAGGACAAAGCTGAAACCGATTAGAGATGGGTTTAAGATAGCCATGACGATTTATGAGTTGCTTAGGAGGTACAGCCCAGGAAGATACTTCCTATTCATAGGATTATTTCTGATATTCCTAGGAGTTTTAAGCGGAGTGTACGTTGTTTACGAGTGGTTTAGGAATATCTCACACGATCTGCTTGCAATTTTGACAACTCTTCTGATAATAGGCGGACTACAGATAATAATATTCGGTATTATAAGTGATTTCGTGTCCAAAACAAATGTCGAGATTAGAAGGGAATTGATAAGTCTTAGAAAGGAAATTGAAAGGTTGAAGGAATATGAAACCAAGGGAAATAGAGAAGTTGTTTGAGGAAGATATGCATGAGCTTGGAACTAGGGCAAACTCCATAAACGACAGATTTGTCATGTTCGTTATAAACAGACACATAAATTACACGAATATATGCGTATCCAAATGTCCTCTATGCGCTTTCTGGAGGAGACCAGAGGATGAGGAAGCGTACCTTATGAGCATTGAAGAAGTTTTGAACAGGGCCTATGAGGCTGTAGAGCTCGGAGCTACGGAGTTGCATATAGTCGGTTCCCATAATCCAGATGTGAATGTCGAATACTTTGAAGAGATATTCAAGAGGATAAAGCAGAGGTATCCAAACGTTGTTATAAAGGCATTAACTGCTACTGAGATTCATTTTCTGGCAAAAAAGGAGAAATCGAGTATAAGAGAGGTTCTTTCAAGATTGAAATCTGCCGGATTGGATGTCATGCCTGGAGGTGGAGCCGAAATACTTGTAGATGATATAAGAAGGATTATATGCCCGAATAAGGCAAAATCGGATGAGTGGTTAAACGTAATGAAGGTAGCACACGAGCTGGGAATTAAATCGAATGCCACAATGCTTTTCGGTCATATAGAAAAGATAAGGCACAGAGCGATTCATCTATACAGAATCTGGAGATTGCAGAAAAAGACAAGGGGGTTCATATCGTTCATACCTCTTCTCTTCCATCCAAGGAATACAGGGCTTGAAAAAATGGGGCTTGTTAAGGAAAAGACAAATCCTGTAGATATATTAAAGACGATTGCCGTTTCAAGAATAGTTCTCAGGAACTTTAAGAGTATAAGGGCGTATTGGGTAGGTCTTGGAGAAAAATTGACTCAGATTGCCTTAAATTACGGTGCAAACGACATAGATGGAACGATAATAGAAGAAAGAATTATGCATTCAGCAGGAGCAAAAACACCCTCTTATATGACTGTGGAAAAGATAATAAAAATTATAAGGGGTGCAGGGAAGATACCTGCTCAGAGGGACACATTCTGCAATATAATAAAGATTTACGAACATTCATGATTTACAAACCGTTTAATCGCGAGCATAGCCGTATGCTTTTACGATGATAAATCTGTACTAGGTCATGTATCATATCACCTGAACGGATCGTAGAACTTCATCGATCAGGCTCGAAAGATATATTAAATATGAATTCTGATGAATCGTATCATGAGGATAGGAAAATTCGGATTTTTAAACAACTTCTTACCATATTACTGGATTGAAAAGTTCAAGAAGGCAGAGTTAATTGAGACAACTCCTAAAGGTATGATCGAAATGATAGAAAGGCGTGAACTCGATTTTGCACCGATACCATCTTTTTACTTCTTAAAAAACAGGAATAGATTCAAAAGTTATAGGTTCTGCATAGGATCCAAAAGGGAAGTTCTAAGTGTCTTGGTTGTTTCAAGCAAGGAGAATCCAGATTATAGAATTGCCCTGACTAGCGAGAGTGTGACATCTGTTAATCTGCTAAAGATAATACTTAGAGAAAAAGGTTTGAACTATAAACTAATTCCGACGAATTGGAAAAGTGCTGATGATCTGCTGAGGTTATGCGAATGCGCACTGGTGATAGGTGATGAGGCTATAAGGGCTAGGATGAAGTACAGGGTTGTAATGGATTTGGGAACGGAATGGTTTGAATTAACGGGATATCCCATGATTTTTGGTATATCTGTATCATTAAGGGATGTAGATGCTAGGAGATGTGATGAACTGCTGATGCATTCCATAAAATGGGGTTTCGAAAATTTTTACGAGGTTGTAAGTAATGCGAAAAAGCTTTCCGGCGTGGATGAACAGTTTTTAAAGAGGTATTTTAGATCTTTGACTTACAGAATGGGATATAAAGAGAGAAAAGGATTAGATGTATTTGAAGAACTTTGCAGAGAACACGGTTTGCTTTAAAACTTATCCAGTTCGGTTGCTAAGTAACTGTTTTTCTCTCCCAGCATATAATACATAATATAATACATATATGTGAAAATATCCTCCGCGCTAATTCGGATATTTCTGCTCCTATGGGATCTGTGTTAACGTTTCACTTTACTTATGTTAACTATCCATCCGTATGGAGATAAAATAAGTTATATCAACTTTCTGAAAACAACCACGTTTTAAAGTAGAATATAAGTTCCGCAGAACATTATACATGTTTGCATGCGAGCAATTAAATCGATTAATCCGCTACCACGTTTTAATTCTCCAATCCTACATCAAATATTAAAGTATCTAATCAATCATTCAATATTCGAAGACAAATCATTCATAAAGACCTTGCATCATTTTATTTTCCTTAAGATATTGCTTCTGTCACCGGATCCCTTTGATTTCGCTTAAATATATCCAAAAATTCTACAATTGTTATTTATATTTTTAAATTATACTGAAAATCTATTAGTCTTGATTATTGTTACTTGCACTTTGAACGATTTAGTAAAATTTATTAGAAAGAGGTCAACTTGAGTTTATGGATACCGGTACATTAATAATTGCAGCAGCCAGTGTCTTCACAATTCTGTCTGCAATTGGTGTTCTGTTAACGAGGGATAACCTATATGCAGCCCTATATATGTCCGTTACAATGCTCCTGATCGCAGCAATCTATGCTGCCTATAACATTCAGCAGGTAGTCGTTTTTATAGCATTTGTTTTCGTTGGAGCTGTTGGTATGATAACAATTGCAATTGCAGCAACTTACAGATATATTCCGGCAAAGAAAATAAGTGTTGGCTGGATTATACCAGTAATAATAGTTTTTGCAATAACATCGTACTTCTACTACGGCTTTGCCACCTTCAATTTAAAAACACAGGAGTTGAGTTTGGGATTTGAAAAGCTGAGCACGGAGTACATGGTACTTCTGGTATTCCTGTTTTCATTGATCGTAATAATGATGCTCTCCGCTATAAAACTCGCTAGGAGGGTTGAGCTATGAGCCAGCTCTTTATAATATTGGCAACATCCCTAGCAGTACTTCTAATAGCGTATCTAACTGCAATTTCTGCAAGAGATCTGATAAGACTACTTATAAGCCTCGAGCTAATGTTCGGTGCAGTTTTTCTGGCAATATTACCGTTGTTTTCATTGCAGGCATCCACAGCTTTTGCAATAGTCGTTCTGACGATATTTACAAGCAGCAGCGAGCTTCTTGTTCTTATAACGGCGATAGTACTTCTAGATAGGAGTAAGAGAGGAATAGAATTAGAAAAGGTTGCCGTGGGGGGTGAAACGCTTTGATATTGCTTATACTGCTTTTAATACCGTTACTTGTTACATTTGTACTACCGGTATTCAGACCCAGAGCATCGACTATAATCTCGACGATATCATTTCTGATTCCAATGGTCGGTGCTCTGTATTATCTGTCGACGTTTAAAACTATGGAGATAAAACTCTTTGACGTTGCAAGTCCAATAGGTGAATTCTACATACTCTCGGATCCAATAAGCAACGCATTCGGTTTTGCCATATGCATAGTTTCCGCAATGGTTGCCCTCTACTCCCTACCCTATATGAGACACAGACTTGAAGAGTTGCTTAAAGCGGGTGAGATAAAGGATGAGCTCTGGGAGTTCAGAAAGTACTGGTTCCTATACCAGCTGTACGCAGTTTCAATGCTTTGGCTTGTTTACTCTGGAAATCTCATAATGCTTTACATATTCCTCGAGCTCTCGCTCGTCACATCCTTTATGCTGATATTCAAATACGGTTATGGAAACAGACAGTGGGTGGCATTGCTGTATTTCGTTTGGACTCATATCGCCGGAGTTCTTGCAATAGTCAGCTTCTTAATAATAGCGTTTGATAATCAGACCACCGCTCTTCACAGCATACGCATTGTAAGTTACCTAGCATGGTTACTGGTATTCATAGGTATGGTCGTAAAGCTACCAGGATTGGGTCCGCACATATGGCTACCGTGGGCGCATGCAGAAGCACCCACACCTGTTAGTGCGTTACTGAGTCCATTAACGGTCGGTCTTGCCGGTTATATACTGCTTAGAATATACCAGATCGAACCCTCCTTCATAATAACCTACAGGGATCTGATAGTAGCATATGGTATCATAACGAGCATTTATGCAGGACTGTCTGTTTTCAAGCAAAAAGATTACAAAAGGCTGCTGGCATATTCAACTGTTTCTCAGATGGGCTATATGCTCATAGCTCTCTGTCTAGGCTCTGCAGGACTGATTGCAGTTGTTGTCCAGTACATAAGTCATGCATTCGGAAAGTCAGTTCTCTTCATGACAGCAGGAGCAATAATAGCAACCTTCCACGGATTGAGAGATATCGAAAAGATGGGTGGTATGCATGAATATATACCTATAATTGCGAATGCAGCGTTAATAGGTTTCATGACTCTGAGCGGTATAATGACCATAGGTATGTTCGTCGAGTTCTATATACTTGTGGGGCTGACAAAGGTGTACGGATTCAACCTATGGGTAATATTAGCAGTAGTTACTGTGTTTATAATATCCGGTCTGTACGCGTTCTATACGATGAAGGTCATATATTACGGCAGACCTGCCGGTTACGAGAAGCCAAAATACAGCAGACTGCTAGATGCTCCTCTGTACGTTATAGGTATCCTTAGCTTTGCGTTTGTATTCCCACCTCTGGCAGAAATACTTTTAAAGGGATTGAAGATAGCTTTAGGAGGTGTCTAATTTGATATGGCTCCTAGTCTTATTGTTTCTATCTCCAATCGTTTTAAGCATACCGATCGCAGCAGCCTGGGGCTTGGAACCCAAACCGGGATGGGCTAGAAAGCTACCGATACTCTCCGTTATAGGATTATTCATATCCCTCTGCGCAGCTCTTTACATATTGTTTAATGTCGGAACGTTCCCACCCTCACCTGAGGAGGAGCCTATAAAATACACGATATTATGGTTACCGGAGTACAACATAAACTTTGTATTCATATTCGATTACCTCAGCAGAATAATGGGTGCTCTTACAGCCATAATAGCATTCCTCATAGGCGTCTATGGTCTTGAGTACATGAGAGATGATTACAGACTCGGATGGTACTGGTTCTTCTTCAACCTCTTTACCGCTTCAATGCTCCTTGTTGTTTACAGTGATAACCTTCTGATGTTCCTGATAGGATGGGAAGGTCTCGGTCTTGCTTCTTGGGCGCTTATAGGACACTGGTTTAGAGACGACGACCCGTTAAGCTTCGTTGGTGTAATAGACAGAAAGGTCTGGAAGCTGAATTACTTCTGGAGTCCAAGCTTCGGTGGCTGGAGAGCCATATCGACGATAAGAATTGGAGACATTCCAATGTTCTTTGCGATAGGAGCACTCTACTTCCTGACAGGTACCCTTAACATATCCGAAATAGACTGGAGCGGCTTGTTCCATCATATAGGAGTTGTAGGAACTCTGATACTTATGCTGACATTTATGATGGGTCCATTCACAAAATCGGCACAGGTACCTTTCAGCGAATGGCTTATGACGGCTATGACAGGTCCAACAACTGTTAGCGCACTGCTTCACTCAGCAACAATGGTTGCAGCCGGAACATACGTGTTCATGAGGCTTAGCTGGTATATAGAGCCTTGGGCTCATCACTTCCCTGGACTGGAGTACCTTTACCTAGTAGTTCTGTTTGTGGGTTTGATATCGGCTCTATACGGATCCCTTGTAGCCATTGGCTGTCTTGAGAGAAAGGTTCTTCTCGCAGCATCAACTATGTCAAGCCTTGGATTGATGTTTGCTTCCTCTGCCGTAAGCTACTGGATAGGAAAGATTGCTGTTCTTGTAGGCTTCTGGTACCTTGTAACTCATGCATTCGCCAAGGCCACGTTATTCCTGGTAGCAGGTCATCTCATACATGTCACGCACGACAGATTCTGCGTAGGAGATGTGGAGGTTGCTAAGAAAGTGAAGGTTGCATTTGCGGCGACAATAGTTGCGACCATATGCCTAGCAGGAATTCCACCGTTCACAGCTTACTGGGTTAAATCAGCCATGGACGAACTCATGCATCATCTTGTGGTTCACGAAAAACTGGTAATACCCCTAATACTTTTGATAATTACATCGCTCGTCTACTCGGCATTCCTTGCCAAGTTCCTAAGCTTAAACTTCTATAAGGGAGAAAAGGTTCATTTACATCTTCACGGAGGACAGATCATGGGTTCGGCCTATACAGCTATGTATCTACTCCTCCTCGTCGTACTCTGGGTCTACGTCTGTTCGTATATAGAACCCTTCACACACTTCTTTAAAGCTGGATTTGAGACGAGTTCGCTTGCAGTCGGCTTGGCTGTAACTGCATCCTATGGACTTGCACTGTATAAACCGAGAATAAGGGCTTTGGCACCGA
>Ga0190367_1001108_pt1 | contig 16526 bp, 19 predicted proteins | sample 4872181011_MG_FD_171838 | JGI IMG/M metagenome (GOLD analysis project Ga0190367, IMG submission 171838) | Hydrothermal vent microbial mat bacterial communities from Southern Trench, Guaymas Basin, Mexico - 4872-18-10-11_MG | ecosystem: Environmental > Aquatic > Marine > Hydrothermal vents >...
TTTTATTTCCGTAGAATCTAACACTTGGAAATTGCTTCGGCTTGTCTTTCCTTGATGCTTTAAAGATCTTTATCTTCACAAACTCAATTCCAATTTACTGCTAGATATCCTTTTGCATTCAATTCAGAAAGCTAAATGAAGCTGTTTAGAGTCGGAATTTTCCTCTCAGCTTTACTCTTTTTCTCTTTTACGTCAGTTTTCTCACTTTCAACCTCAATCTCAACCTTTTTGCACTTCTTCATCTCCTCAAAGACATCCCTTGAAAGCTTGACGCCAGCAGGCCTTCCAATAACATCTATTTTTGTGAATATAACCTGTCCTGGAATCCTGAATCCTGTGGACTTAATTATGCAGTGAAGGGGTGGAAGTGTGCCGTAAGGAACTATGTCTGCAAAGGATTTCCCTAGATCTTCCTGAACTCTAGCTCTGTCAACATCTTCAACGTTGAAGCAGAAGAAGTTTTGCTGCAACTCAGTAGTAACTTTTTTGCTAACCAAGCTAAGCCTTCTAGCTACTATCCACAGCGGAATCTTGTTTCTTCCACCCTCGCTTGCAAGTCTTTGCCATATTAAATCCATGTATCCGAAATCTTTCTCAGGGCAAACTCTGTGAGCTTCATCGATTACTATTACGCATCCGAAGTTTGAATCCCTGCTTCCAATATCCCAAATCCTTCTCGCAATTATTGTTGCAATGTCCGATTTTATGTCAACATCATCTGCAATGTTAAGCCAGTCTGGAAGGCTAGCTGAGAAATCTATTATTACAACGTTGTTCATCCTTATGTCATCCTTTAAATTATCGATTAAGTAGGAGTTTTCCCTCCAAGCGTCAAATTCATCGTTATTTCTTGGAATATAACTTGATAGAATACTAGTTATTATGACTTTTGCACTTAAAACGGTACTGGAATCCCTTCTTCCGCTTCTTTCGTCAGCCAGAACTTCAAGCTCGTCAACTGTTAATTTTTCTGCATGATAAACTAGTTCCTTTGTGTATCTTCTTGCAGCATCCGAGAACCTATGCTGGAAGGAGATAACTCTGTCAAGCATACTTTTTAAGTATTGGATTAACTCCTCTCCTATGAATCCGCAGTATATCCTCCACCACTCGATTATCTTAACTGAGGAAGACTTAAGAAGCGCTAAATACTCTTTTCTTTTTAATTTATCCCCCTGAACTCCAAGAATTTCCGATAGAGGTTCAAAATCCTTCCTATCAACCATTTTCTTTATCTTTTCTATTAGTTCATCAACGCTTTTAAATTCCCCAGTCCAGTCCAGAATTAAAAATCTTAAAGGAGGATCTGCCAGCGCAGCCCTTGTTATAAGCGTTATTAAAGCAGTTGTTTTCCCAGTTCCCTGAGTTCCAGTGATTAGCAGTCCTTGCCTAACTAGTGGCTCCAATCTAATTTTCACTGGGATTCCAAGCTCAGGAATCTCCCCAACCTTTATGCTCCAATCGTCAAGCGGTTGAGTAACAAATTCGACCATTTCGTTGGGACAAAGGTAAACGTCAGCTTCTGGCTCGATTGGATATCTTGGCGGAACTATTTTTCCATCCTTTTCAATCTCACCTACAAGCAATCCTCTGCATTTGTACTTCCTCATGCTGGGATCTTTTATTGGAGAACCCATGCTTATCGAAGCATCCTGATACTCAACTCCTGGCTGGTCGAAGTGGACATTTATTATCTGAAATACGACGGGATTTCCAGTTTTCCAGTGCTTAACGAATACGTATGACCAATTGGGTATCTCTTTGCCCTTGGTTATGGTTATGGGAATGTTATCTAATCCGTAGTAGCTCCCTCTTACGTTGTAAACATTTCCAACTTTTTCTGAATTGTTAAACCATTCTTCAAACTTTTCTTCAAGATTTGTTGAGTTTACCAAGGTCTTTCACCCCATTCAGGTGGAAGAAGTCTTAAATCTTTAAAATCTTGGTAAACTTTAGCGAGGGTATGGCTGTATATTTCCCTCATGAGCATCGATGATATCCTGGCTTTGACGTGGGTTACCGCAACAGCAAATGGCAATCCATTGATGTATGCTGGATACTTACTTCTTACTGAAGTTGAAATTATGAAATCTGAAATTTCATCATCTCTATCCTTCAAGTAACTAGGAAATTCGATTCTTATTGGCTGTGTTAGCTCATCTGTGCTCGTTTTTATGAAAAATCCAAGAATTTCGTATCTTAATCTGTTTATCAGCAGACTATTACTTTTAACTTTTTCCTCAATTTCTTTCTCCTTGGCTTTAATTTTTTCCTTGGACTTTAGATTTTTCATTGCTCTTTTTAACTCGTCGCTTTTCCTCCAAATTCTAATTCCTTCAGTTACACTTAGAGTCTCAGTTCTTTCACCGTAATCAAGTATTTGGTGAAATAGAGATTGATCGCTGAGGTTGCTGAGCTGTGAAATGCCGAGCAAGTGATGGAAGTACCTACCTCTCCCCCTTTTCACTATTCCCAGAAGAGCCACATCGTTTTTCCTGCAGGTTTCCATTAACTCGTTTCTAGCGTTTATAAGCATCTCCACAGCCTTTTTTCTTACTGTACCAGGTACCTTCTCGTACCACTGGCTTATTGAAAGTGGACCATCTATAACCATTGCATAGACATTTTCACCATCATCTATTACTTCCTCAAGATGCCTTTTTGCGAGCTCACAAAGGTAAGCTTCTCTGAGGGCAGAAACTATGAACCTTATCTCTACATCTTCAAATCCAAAGAATTCATCGGATAGGGCACCTTCTAGGAGGTCAATTTCGGCATCGCATTCGAATATTTCCGAAATTCTTTCTGAATCAATTATATCGGTCAATGTTTTGACTTCTTTGATCTCCTTATCTTTTATATAGGCCGAAATACCTGAAACTGTGTACAGCCTTGCTGTGGATATTGGCATGACGTTGCTTGAGGTATCGCATCCAATTACTGGTTTTTCCATGAACTCAAGAGAAGGACTAGATTTCTTAATCTCTATTTTCTGCTTTACTTCATTCCTTATAGACCCCATTTTTGCTTTTATCTCCTCAGCAATTTTTAACGACTTCTGAATAACCTTGTTCTTTGTTTCATTGTATATGTTTGGATAAAGCCTAGCAATGGATTCAATCTCATCTCCTATGCTTCTTCCAAGTATAGGATGGGCAGATTCTATGAACTTCCTGATTTTTTCAAATTCCTCTTCAATCCAGTAGCTTAATGGTATAATCTTCACACCAATACTTTTTGTGCATCGGTGTTTATAATAGAATTACTCATTGTGCGAATATCGTAATTTCACATTGAAAATTTATTATAATTAAATTATATTTAATTTTTCTATATTTTTGTGACCTTTATGATTTCCAAACCTATGTCAGACATATTGTAGGCTGTGCATTTCTGTTTAAACGGGTAATATCTTTGAACGTAGCAATCATAGCAAGTATCCTTGAACTCGGTTACAATCGCTTTTATTTTAACCTTTTTGTAGAGGATGGAATCTATATTTACATCTTCAGGGTTTACAACGGGAATTATGTAGGTGGGTCTCTTGAATTTACCCTTCATAACGCACTCAAATGTTGAGCAGTTAACTATGAATACATATTTTAGTTTTGAGCACCAGTCCACGGAGTAGTATATAGTTCCCTCCTCTATGCGGCCAAATACACCAATAAGTTCAACAGTTTTACCTACATTATTTATAAGAAAACTTTCATTTATCTTCTCGCTAGATTTTGTGTTTTTTAGCATTTTGTGTTGCTCTAAGTTTGTACATCCGCTAGAAATGAATATAACAATAATAAATAAAGCCAACAAGAGTCTTAGCTTCATTTCATACACCATGGAAATCTACTAAATGTATACAATGGCAAAGAGGAAGTATGAAATATTCATTTAGGAAACTGTTCTGTTGTAAGGATCAGAGTTGACTTTTTACAATTTAATAATGCCTTTAACTAGCTCCATTTTCAGGATTCTTAAACATCTGATTAAATTTTTTGCAGTTTTACTGATTGTAACTCTGCATTTTTCAGTCAATTTGATTTATAAATTTTAATTTCTTAGGGAAATGAGTCTTAAGCTTAGTTCAATTACACAAATTGTTTGAATTGGAGAATTAAAAACTGATGGTACTAAAATGAAAACTAAAATATGTGTGAAATTTCATGTAAAGATTTTTGTTTACGAATGCGAAGCAATTTTTAGGTGATGTGAACTGTGTAAGTATTTTCATTTTTGTAATTGTGATTCTGAAACTGAAAAAGAGGAATTCTGTCTATTCCATAAATCAAACAAAAGTAAAAAGGAAGCTGCAGAGTTCTATAGAAAGATATTGGAAAAATTCGCAGATAAAACAGAGTATTATTATACAGACAAAGGAGACAAAAAGATTAAATTGATTTTTAGGGAGAGAATTAATTTTTCAGGATTTATTTTTCCAGAAATACCGGAGAATGTAGATTTTACTTTTAACTCTGCAGTTTTCGAAAATGAAACGGACTTTAGCTACGCCAAATTTGAAGGAAAAGCAAAGTTCAGAGGTTCAGTTTTTAAACATGATGTAAAATTCAGAAACGCTGAGTTTAAAGATGAGGCAGATTTTTCGAGAGTAACTTTTGAAGGAGAAGCGAATTTTACTGATGCTGTTTTTAGGCAAGATGCAAATTTTGAAGAATCGGTTTTAAACAGGATGTAAATTTCTCTAAAGCTGTATTTGAAAAATGCTTATTGTTTACAAGTAGAACCAGTGACTTCAGTCAAGTTTATGGTGGAGCAGTCTTTCTTGGGAATTTAAACTTTCATGGATGTAAAATGAACTTTGTGAGCATAGATATCCCAAGTGAAAACTTTAAGCTACCAAAAGCTGAAGCAGAAGCTTGTAGAATTCAAAGAATAAGTTATGAGAGCGAAGGAAAAAGAGATCAGGCAGATAAGATGTTTATTAGAGAAAGAAGAGCATTAAGAGAAGAAAAAATTAGGAAAGAATTCATGAAAATTGGTTTTGGCAGTTGGCGTAGAGTAAAAACTCTTAGAAGCGAATTTTGGCGGAGTTTAAAAACTTTTGATTATAGGTTTAACTAGAATGAAACTTAAAGCTATATCGACATCCTTATCGGCAATTTTGGAGATAATTTTGGCTGATTTAACATGTGAATATGGAACAAATTGGAAAAGACCGATTTTACTCTGGTTTTTATTTGTTTTAGTTGTATTTCCTCTAGTTTACTATGTTTTACCATTTTTTGGAATAGAAACCGTTTCAGAGATGGAAAATAAGTCATTAGATTTTCCTAGCTATTTGTATTTCAGCATAGTAACTGCAACAACTTTGGGTTATGGTGATTTTCATCCAGTAGGAATTGGTAGAATTTTTGCATCACTTGAAGCATTAACTGGGATGCTTATGTGGGCAATATTTCTTGTTGTTTTCGCTAGAAAATATATGAGATAAATTAATTTTAGATCTTTCAGATTTTTATGAAAGCAGGTAAAACGCTTGGCAAAACTTAATGCTAGATTTTTAGAATAGTGAAGTGATACAAGAATCAGCAATTAGATTAAAAGGAATCTTACCCAAGAGCTATTGCCTTAACTTTCTCTTAGCCTTCATTATTGAAAACTTTCCAATTCTAGATAAGGATATTTCCAATTTTCTACTTTATCATCATTCCTTTTTTACATCACTACACCTGTGCGAGGTTTTTGTAAATAGTAAAAACTCTTCTTATTACTTGAAATAAATATTAAATAATATATTACTGGGCCTCATTAAAATTCCAAGAACACTAAAGTAATAAAAAAACAAGGAAATTCGTATAGTTTGGATTATGAGACGTAATAAAATATAGGCATAGGAAAACGACAGTACTAATGTACTTATTGAAAATTGGTAAGGCTGCTACTTTACTAGACTTCACGGCTTGAGCTAGAAGACATTCTTGGCAGAAAAGTTGACCTAGTTGAATTTGATGCAATTGAGCTAAAATTCAGCTGATGAATTTTGAGTTTTCAACACTCTTCTAATACCGATCGATTTTTATACTTTCGTTTACAATACACGATACATGAAAACTATAACGATATCAGATGATGTTTACGAGAAGCTTGTCAGGATTAAAGGGAAGAAGAGTTTTAGTGCAATCATAGATGAGTTGATAAAAAGAAATGTGGAGAAAAGAATTGACATGCTAATTAAATCTGCTGAGAAAACAGGATATGAAAACGAATTGGAGAAAATCTATAAGGAGATAAGGAAAAGTTTTAAGGTGAGACTTTGAAGGTTATACTTGATACATCATTTCTAATTGAGCTAAAAAAAGGAAATAAAAAAGCTGTGAAAGCTTTAGAGGAACGAAAAGATGAATGTGAGGATATAGTAGTTAGCTCGCTTACAGTCTATGAGTTACTCGCAGGAGCTAACTATGTTTGGAGAAAGTATAGCGATGCAAAGGAAATCATGATAACCAATGAGATGCTAAAATATCTAACAGTAGTTCCAGTAGATTTAGATGTTGTAAAAAGAGCATCTGATGTAAAAGCTAAACTTATGCTTAAAGGTGTGAATGTTCCGGACTTGGATATTCTGATAGCTTGCAGTGATAAAGATGCGGAAATTTTAACGTTTGATAAAGACTTTAATCCATTAAAAGAATTAGAATTTAAAATTACATTTTTAGGTATGACAACAGAATAATTCTCCTAAAAGAAAACAATCATTCTAAAATAATTCACCGAAGTTTAAACTCATTTCAGTACTTGTCCAGTACTTGAAAGAAAAAAATTGCTACCTTTGCTTTAAATTTTATTGAAAATAAGGCCTTATATGAGTGGTGATAGTTAAATGAATGTTGAAGAAATAAGGAGGAAAGTTATACCAATACTACGAAAATACGGCGTTAAAAGAGCATCTATTTTTGGTTCAACGGTCAGAGGAGAGTTAAAAGAAGATAGCGACATTGATATACTTGTTGAAATCGACAAAGACATAAGTTTACTTGATTTTGTAGCCTTAAAGCTTGAACTAGAAGATGTTCTTGGCAGAAAAGTTGACTTGGTTGAACTTGATGCTATTAAACCGAGACTAAAGGAGAGAATACTGAAAGAACAAGTGGTGATAATTTGAAGAAAAAAGACGTCAAGATATTTCTTGAGGACATTTTGGAGAGCATTGAGAAAATAGAGGAATATACTGCAAATGTAGACGAGGAGGAATTCTATAAGAATTCTCTTGTCCAGGATGCAATCTTAAGAAGACTTGAGATAATTGGAGAAGCAGTGAAGAATATACCCAATGATTTTAGAGAAAAATATCCTGATATCCCTTGGAGGCAGGTTGCTGGTATGAGAGATGTTTTGATTCATGCTTATTTTGGTGTAAATCTTAGAAGAGTTTGGAAAGTTATTAAAAAGGACGTACCGGAATTAAAGTTTAAGATTCTGAGGATTTTAAGAGAGGTTGATAGTTAGATAAAGGAATTAAAGGCATTCTTAATAAAGAAAGCCTTCATAGAGGGGCTTTTTATGTTAAAGAAGTAAATAAGAAGTTTGTAAGAAGAAAAAACGTAAAACATATGTTTCAGCTTAAGATTGTTAATTCCAGCACTTGAAGTATACTGAAGTGATTAAAAAGATAAGAAACACCACAATTGAGCTATTGTAAGTGAGAAGTTCTTTTAATTTAACTTGCAGGGATATTCTTAGCATATGGAAAGGTTCTACACAAATTGATTATTCAAATTTCTAGTAATGATTAAACCTGAAAATGCGAAAATTGATAAATTAAGTAAGAAAAGAATTTAACTGGAGAGAACACGCCCCCGCCGGGAATCGAACCCGGGTCGGAGGTTCCGGAGACCTCCAGGATATCCACTACCCCACGGGGGCTAAAGCAACTCTTCTGAAGAAAAAATTAAACATAAAGCCTTTTTAGCGTCTTCTCTTCAGAGCCAGTATTAAAAGTATTGAGATTATAACTAAAGATAGTTCAAACCCTGGTTCCTTTTCCATTTTTCCAGCGGCAGGTGTTGAAGTTGGGGAAGGTTTGGAAACTACAGAAGCTTTATTATCGCCTTTAATTTCCTCAGTACCGAGAATAGTCTTTACTTCGCCATAAAATGTAACTGTTTTTAGCTCAAATGGTGCCTTTAATGTGTACGTAATAGTTCTATCTTTAACGTCATCTCCGTAGAATACCCATTTCAATTCATTGGTGTTTTCCATAAAAACTCCTTCAGGATCGCTTAAAACGTAAGTAAATCCTTCTGGAACTTTTTCAACTACTATGACTCCATTTGGTTTATTCTCACCAACTTTCAAAGTTAAAGTCACTGTAAAATCTTCTCCAGCGTATATTTTTTCTGGCAAATCCCTCTCTACTGTAACTTGGGCTGCAGCTATTGGAACTATTAGTAGCAGGAGTAATAAAAATGGAAGAATAGACAACCCCTTCATAACAAACCTCCTTAAGACATGGCCCAGCTCTCTATTGCTTGCAGTAACTTGAAATCGTCGATCTTTCCAGCAGCCCATTGTTCTATTATCTTCAGTAGCATAGCGTCTGTCAATGGGTATGGTGGCCAACCCTCTTCAGAAACAAGTACATTTATTCTATCATTTCCAGCAATCACACCACTCTTTTCTACAGTCTCCCATGTTCCCTTGAAGTAGTAGTAACCTGAGGCATCAGAGGGTACACACAACTTGTAAAGAATCTTCTGAGCTTCTACTCCCTCCTTTGAGTAGAGAAGCCATTTCAGTGTATTGTTTTTGATTTTATCTGGAGTGGGTGAAGCTCCGGCGTATCTAAATTCAGTTGGGTATGTCTCAGTTACGACAACTCCAGTAACCTTCTCTCTTGGAGTTACGACCAGTATTACTTCGAAGCACGAGGATGGTTCCGTGCTCTCTGGGAGAACCCTCTCAACCCAAACTTCCTTTTCTGTTGCTGAAGCTACACAGCTGCAGAAGTAGTTTCCGTATATGTCCTTAAACAGCTGACATTCTCCCTTTTCACAGGTTCCAACGCATTTTCCTAGTTCTTTGTCATAATGGCAGTACTCAGCACCTTCTCTGAAGCAGTACTTTAATTCGTAAGTTGCTGTTAGCGTTGCATAATAGACTGGAACTTTTCCACAAGGTTTTGTTGTGCAAAGTACAGGTTTTTTGAACTTCTCTAGAGCTTCTTTTCTAGTTAGACATTCACATCCAGCTGGGCAAACTTCTGATGGGGCTGGAGTACATTCGCACTTCTTCTCAGCCTCGCAAACCTTTGTGCAATTTAGATACTTTTGATAGCACATTTCCTTACATTCTTCGGTCGGTTTAACTACTGCAGTAACTGCGGTGGTTGTGGTCTGACATGTGGTTTCAATGCATTCCTTATAAAACTCTCTACACTCCTTTATGCAGTCTATATAACTGGTGGATATCTTACAAACTTGACCTGGTGGGCATGAACCCACGCATCTGTCTAAGGTTGGATCATAGTAACATTTTTCTGGAGTGCCTTGACACTCGCAAACAGGATTGCACTCTTTCATACACTCAATTAGGATCTTTAGACACTCATCCTTTGAACCTCCAGCCTTCAGACACTCCGCTTGCTTTTCACGGCATCCTTGAATGCACTCCATGGATGATTTTGTGAACTTACATATCTGACCTGGAGGACAAGAGCCCACGCAGGATAAAGCCTTAGGATCGAATTTACACTTCTTTTCTGGTGAAGGAGGAATTGGAGTGGGTGTTGGAGTTGTGATTGGTTTACACACACATTCAGGCTTGCAGTGCGACTTGCAGTTTACAAGTTTATCGTAACAGGTCTTTTCAGAGTATCCCTCCTCAAGGCACTTCTTGTATTCAGCGTCACACTTTGCTAAACATTCTTCATATCCTTTTGCAAATGTACAGATCTCGTTCTCCGGGCAAATTCCAATACATTTTTCTAATTCTTTGCTGTAATGACATCTTGGGACTTCAAAACAGTATTTTGGATTTTTCCTTTCATCATATCCACATATAATCTTTTCCCCTTTGCACAGATAATCTTCAAAGTTCTCTCCAAATATATCATAAGCTTCTTCCTTGCTTAAGCAAACACAGCTGGATGGACATTTTTCTGGTGGAGGAATAGGTGTTGGAGCGGGAGTCTCAACCGGTAAACATAGACACTTGGGATTACACTCTTTTATACATTCTATGTACCTAGCTTCGCAGACATCTGAAGTAGCTTCAGCTAGGCATTTTTCTAATTCAATTTTACACTTTTCTACACAAGCTTCAGATTCCTTGGTCAATTTGCACTCATAACCGGGTGGACATGTACCCACACATTTGCTGTATACGAACTCACATCTATGAACTTCAAAACAGTATTTGGCTTTGCCGTTTTCGTATCCACAGATTATTTTTTCTCCTTTGCACAGATAGTTCAAATAGGCATCTCCGTATTTCTTGTAGGCTTCATCTTCTGACAAACACTCACAACCACTGGGACAGAGTTTGGGAACGATTCTCTTAAAACAGTATTTAGGTTTATCTTCGATGTATCCGCAGATTATAGGTTTACCATCCTTGCCTAAGCATAGATAAGGTTCTATGTTCGTAGTGCCAAATTTCTTGTAAGCGTCTTCTTTACTCAGGCATGTACATTCAGCTGGACACTCTTGCACAGGCGGTGTTGGAGTTGGAGTAGGAGTTTTTAGTGGCACGATTGGTGTAATGGTTGGCATTTGTGGCATTTGTAGAATGGGAGTAGTTTGTACTGATATCATTGCGGAGACCGCAGAAGTGCTAGCTACCAAGCTGATGGCCAATGTTATGATCAATAGAACAGTCGAGCTTTTAAAATTCTTATTTTTATTTTTCATGCAATTATTTTGTTCGAGAAGTATATTACTCTTTTGCCCGTCCTTTTTTACTTCTGAAAAGCTTGTATTTTAATTAATTATCATTTAGAGTTTCTTACACAGATAAAAACTGAGATTTAAATAAAAAATTATATTTTAAAAGCGATGAAATCTATAAATCTAGATTTGATTAGGTTTGATCTAATATTTTTTAATTTTTATTTAAATATTTGAATTAATGTTTATTTAAAAATTGATTAATTCTAATTTATAAACCTTTGTTGTGCAATTTAGCTAGTTCAAATTCGTTTTTTCAATAAAACGTGGCTATTTTAAAGTAACACTCATATTAAGTTAATAATTGTAAATTTTTACGTAGAATATTTGGAAATCTATCTGAAAAATGCATGGCAAGACAGTTTAGTTGTATATAAAATTATTAAAACGCTTGCATTATGGTAAATAAAAAATTAGCTTGTTAGATATAAAGATCTTATAAATGCGGAAAGTATTTTGAAGTTAAAAAATTAATAAAATAATAATAAAATAAAAAATCTAAAATAATTATTTATCTAACAAAAAAGGTTAAACTTCAGCAGTTCTATAGTTTTCACTGAGCCTTTTTGGCAAGTCTGATTTCAATCGCGGATACGTTAGCCACTCCTTGTTCTCCTTCAATTTTTTCGGTGGAAATCTTTATATCCTTTACATCTACGTCTGAAAGAAATCTTTTTCTCACTATTTCAGCAACATCCACGGCTCTGCTGATTGCTCTACCTCTTGCTTTAATTGCTACTTCCTGAACACCACTGTTGAATTGGGTAAGTACTGCTAGAACGTAATTCATTACAGGTTTGTTTCCAATAAACACTGCACCTTCAGTCATCCCTATACCTCCTTGAACTTCCAAAAGAAATACACTTCTACTATATTAATTTTTTCTTAACCATCAATTCAGCATTTAAAATACTAGCTCCAGCAGCCCCTCTTATTGTATTATGTCCAAGTACAATGTATTTTAAGTTTCTCTCATCATCAGCTCTAATTCTACCGACCACGACACTCATACCATTTCCTTCATATCTATCGAGCCTCGGCTGAGGTCTATCTTTTTCTCTTCTTACTACTATTACTTTATCTGGTGAACTTGGAAGATCTAATGGCTCTAAAGACTCAAAAGCGTTTATAACATCTTCAACTTTTACGTTTCTATCAAATTCTACCCATACAGCTTCAGTATGACCGTCTATGACTGGAACCCTGTGGCATGAGGCTGAAACTTTTATGTTCGCATATTCTATCTTCTTTCCGTTAAATTTACCTAGTAACTTTAGAGTTTCAGTTTGAACTTTTTCCTCCTCTCCTTTAATGAATGGAATTATATTATCTATTATATCAAATGATGAAACTCCTGGATATCCAGCACCGCTTACAGCTTGCATAGATGCAACTTTTACACTCTTTAAACCAAGATCCATGAGTGGTTTTAAGGTTATGACTAGCATTATCGTTGTGCAATTTGGATTGGTAACTATGAACCCGTCCCATTTTCTGTTTTTTCTTTGAATATCTATTAAACCTAAATGATCAGGATTGACCTCTGGTATAATCAAAGGAACATCTTCCTCGAGTCTATAAGCAGATGCATTGCTTGCAACAACAAATCCACTTTTTGCAAAATCAATCTCTACTTTTTTTGCAACATCTGAGGGCAACGCTGAAAATACTATATCAGCATCAATGTTCTTTGGATTCATTGAAGTTATTTCCATGTCAATAACATCTTTTGGTATTTCTGTATCAAAAAGCCATTTTACTTCTTCTCCATATATTTTCCCTACTCTTTTTTCAGATGCAGCCAGTCCACTTATTTTGAACCATGGATGATCGGCTAAAAGTTGGATAAATCTTTGACCAACCATTCCTGTTGCTCCTAATATTGCTACTTTGTACTTCATGATTTTTCACCAATCTAAAAAACTTTTTAGGAAATTAATAAATTTCTGTTCTTATGGAGGGTGCAGTGTTAACAAAGGAGGAAATAAGAAAAAGAATCCTTAACAAGGGCCTAATTAAAGAATACATAGATCTTGAAAAGCAACTTCAGCCCAATGGATTCGATTGCACATTAAATAAAGTTTTTAAATTAACTGAAGCGGGAAAGATAGACTTTTCAAATAAGGAAAGAAAGATACCTAATGTTACAGAGCTAAAATTTGAAAATGAGTGGGTATATTTGCCTAGGGGTGTGTACAGAGCAGTAATAAATGAAATTGTAGATCTTGGAAATGATTTAATGGCAATAGGAAGACCTAGAAGTAGTTTGGTTAGATCTGGAGCTACAGTCTTAACAGCGGTTTGGGATGCTGGGTACAAAGGTAGAAGTGAAGTAGGATTGGTTGTTTACAATGAAAACGGAATATGGTTGAAAAGAAATGCAAGAATAATGCAACTAATTTTCATAAAATTAAGCGGAGAAACTGAACCCTATAGAGGAAAATTCTACGGCGAGAATATATAGCTTTGAAATCCGAGCTATGAAATTAAGAGAATGGCTAAAAATTTACAGGAATTTGGCAAAAGATCTAAACATAAACGAAAGCTTGGATTACCTTGCAAGAGATATAATTTTCAAACTTGGAATAGGTAAATTACTAAATTCTGATGTATTAAAAGCGAAAATAAAGGATAAAACTGTAGCTGTAGTTGGGTTATGTATAACAAAAAAAGAATTACAAAGCATAAACGAAGAAGTCGTGATTACTTCTGGAAAAAGTATAGTAAAGGTAAGGGAATATGATGCAAATTTTGTACCAGATGTACACGTAACCGATTTGGAAGAAGAAGAGGAAATTATTGTTAATTTGGAAAAAAACGGATGCATACTGGTTATACATGCACATGGGGATAATATAGAACGAATAAGAAAGATCGTACCGAAATTGTCAAGTTTTGTTGCGACAACTCAAGTACAACCTATTAAAGGTGTTTATAACTTTGGTGGCTTTACCGATGGAGATAGAGCTGCAATTATTGCTAAAGTTATGCAAGCTAAAGCGATTAAGCTTTATGGATTCGATTTCAAAAAAGTTGACAATCCTTTAAAAAGACGAAAAATGAAATGGGCAAAAATCGTGCTAGCGAAGGAGAAATTATTTGATATTGTTTAATTCAGTAAATTACTTTCCATTTGGTTAATATTCCAGTTCCAATTTTTTCAAAGGAAATCAATTGCAGTTTAATAGGAACATCAAATGATTTTCCATCAACAACTGTCGGGGCTTTACTTCCACCGATTATTATGTTCCCGTAGTAAATGTAAATCTCATCGACAAGTTTCTCCTTAAGCAAACCGTAGTTTAATGTAGCTCCTCCCTCAACCATAACCTTCTTTACCCCTTGATTATGCAAGTATTCCATAAGCTCTCTTAAGTTAACTTTATTTTCTCCAAAGACAACAACCTTCGCCTTTCTTTTGACAGCTTCAATTCTTTTGGGATCTGCAAGTTTAGAAACTGCAACAATAGTTTCACTTTCTTCGCTCAGAACTTTTGCATTAATTGGAATTCTACATTTGCTATCGACAATTACTCTGATAGGATTCTCGCTTAAACCCCTCTTAATTCTTTCCTCTCTTAGTTTACTGCTTTTTACTGTTAGTTTTGGATCATCACTTAGAACTGTTCCTATTCCAACCATTATAGCATCACTTTTAGCTCTAAGCTCGTCAACTCTTTCCAAATCTTCTTTGCACGATATTCTAACCTGTACTCTGCTTTCATTGCTAATTTTTCCATCAGCACTAGCTGCAATATTTATGAAAACAAAAGGCTTCATATTTTCAGTAATTTTTCAAGCTCATCTGCAGCAGAATCTACAAGATTTTTTGATTTTCCAGATATTATTATTTCTACCATGTTCTCTTTTGGATATGAACCAATTTCTACTTCTTTATGCTTTCTAACAATTTTGTTAAGAATTTCTAAGATTTCTTCCTCCTTTTTACTGGTTATCAACTTTCTTTCATAATATTTCTCCTTTATTTCGATATTTTTTAGAAACTCATCAAGAACTGCCATCATTTCACTAGGAACTCCAGGCATAACCACTACATTATCTATAATAAAACCTGGAGCTACTCCTTTTTTGTTTTCCAGAACCTTGCAACCCTCTGGCAGCTTGCAAATCTTTTCAATAACTTTTTCATTGCTGGTTTTCTCTTTTACAAGCTTAACGGCATCATCGTTAAGCACGAGTTTTTTGTTCAATCCTTTTGCAACACCCTCTGCAGTAACATCATCAGGAGTAGGACCTAAACCACCTGTCACTAAAACTAAATCAAAATTCTTTGCAGCTCTGCCAATCTCATGTGAGATCTCATTAACATCATCTGGAACCGTGATAATTCTTTTTATACTGTATCCAAGTTCTGTTAGTTTTTTTGCTATGTAAGCAGCGTTTGTGTTTATAGTTTTGCCCTTTAGCAGCTCATTTCCAACTGATATTATGCAGACGGACATTGCAACACCCGATTTTATTTTACGAGTTCGAGATCTTTTAAAATTTCATTGACATTTAAGTTTCCATCAAATACTTTTCTTACTTGCCCTTCAAGGTAAACAAAATCATCCTTTATTTCTATATATAGTTCTCCACCATCGGTTAGAACTTTTACGTAATTGGATGTGATATTTAATCTATTTAATAAATAAACGGTAGCACCGCATCCAGTTCCACAGCTCAAAGTTAAATCTTCTACGCCTCTTTCATAAGTTTTCACAAAAACGATATCCTTTGAAATTATTTTAACAAAGTTAACGTTTGTACCTTCTGGGAAATTTTGTTTATCAAATCTAATTTTTCTTCCAACATTTTTTAAGTTAAAATTGAAATCATCAACTATTACCACTGCATGGGGTACACCCAATCTTAAAGCATAAATTTTGAAATTTCGGGAGCAAACATTTATCTCCTTTGACCATGGAATTGAATTAGATTTGCTTGCTGGAATTTCAGTCCATGAAAGCCTCGGTTTACCTAATTTTACTCTTGTGTACTCATTTTTCACTTCAACTTTAACTATGCCAGCTTTAGTCTCTATGTTAAATGCATTTTTCGAAAATTTCAGTTTTTCAGCGAGATATCTTGCTAGACATCTTATTCCATTTCCGCACATTTCCGCTTCACTACCATCACTATTAAAGTACCTAAACTTTGCATCAGACAATCTTGACTTTTGAACAAAAATCACACCGTCTGCACCAACTCCAAGTTTTCTATGAGCAATTATTTTCACGAAGTCTGGTTTTTTATCCTCTGGAATTAAGGTTTCATTAAGTTCATCAATTATGATAAAATCGTTTCCATTTCCATGCATTTTTGTAATTCTTATAATACTGGGAACGTTAAAATTCTCAGAAGTTTGCATCGAACTTCTCAAACCTCCTGATGGTCTCTTTAAAATTCTCAGCGACTTTTTTTGGATTATCTGATAGATATATACTTCTTCCAACAATTATATAATCCGCTCCAGCTTTCAGAGCATTAATAACTTCTCCTCCTTGAAATCCTATACCTGGTGAAAGTATCTTTAAATCACCTACTATTTCTTTAATTTTCCTAATTTTCCAGGGTTTTGTGCCAGGAACAACAACTCCATGGCATTTGAGCTTTTTTGCGATT
>Ga0190367_1001109_pt1 | contig 16525 bp, 17 predicted proteins | sample 4872181011_MG_FD_171838 | JGI IMG/M metagenome (GOLD analysis project Ga0190367, IMG submission 171838) | Hydrothermal vent microbial mat bacterial communities from Southern Trench, Guaymas Basin, Mexico - 4872-18-10-11_MG | ecosystem: Environmental > Aquatic > Marine > Hydrothermal vents >...
TAATGGCTTTTGAACCCAATTCGTTTTCGATTCTTTCGAGTATCTTCACAAACTCGCTATAGCTGTTATAAACTCTATACCTTGCATGGATATGGCTGAAATCTATACAGGGCATAACACCATCCAGTTCACTTGAAATCCTTATGATCTCATCTAAATCTCCAAACTGTGATGGCTTACCAGTTGTTTCGGGTCTTAAAATTATTTTATCGTCTATTTTCTCCCTAATAGTTTTTAAGGCATTTAAGACATTTCTATAAGTCGTTTCCCTTGATAGCTTTCCATAGTAAGCGGCGTGAAAAACGACGTTTTTTGCGTTCATAACGCTTGCGATTTTACAGGTTTTTATCAGCCAATTTATACTTTTTTCAAGTTTCTCCTTGTCTGTAGCATTTAGATTGATGTAGTAGGGGGCGTGAACACTCAAAACTACATCTCTCTCCTTTGCAACATCTCTAACGACTTTTGCACTTTCTTCGCTCATCTTAACTCCTCTAACAAATTGAACTTCTAATGCGTTTAAGCCGAGATTTTTTATTTCGATTATACCTTCAACTGTAGTCTTCTTCTTTGCAGAATGTGGGATACCAGCAGTTCCAAATCTCATAAAAAAAGTTTGAAGGTTTAATTTAATTCACTTCCTGTAAACCTCAGCTAAATCCAGCTGAATTCTCTCACTAATTAAATCCATGATCTCTCCAATGATAGCGAGAAGTCTGTTGTAAGATTCTATAAACCTAACAACACTCTCCCTTGCATTTAACTTTGACTGTAAAGCCGTTAGCTCATTTAACAAATCCTGATCGAATTCGCCAGACAACTGCTTTGTAACGAAATCTTGCTGTTTTCTTTGGAATTCTGCAATCATCTGTTGTGCAATTTCATCAGCTTTTAGCAGTTCTTCATTCTTTAAGAACTCTTTGTATTCATCCAACTGTTTTATAGCTTCTGCGAGTTCTATAGCCTTTGTTCTCACAACTTCCAACACTACAACCACCTCGATTTCGGCAAAGTCAACGAGGTACTATATTAACCTTGCTATCAAAACTACAAAAACCGTTCCTATGAGATCTGCGAGTGTCGTTATAGTTGGAACTGTTACGTTGTCTGGATCTACATTGAAACGATGAAAGAGAATAGCAAACACATATGCTAAAAGCATCACAAACACCGATACCACTGGAAAGAGTATTAAAAACGGTAAAATCAGAGATGTCTTTCTTTTGATAATAGCCATCGTCACAGCAATGCCTATGACGTTTATGAGTAGTGATACAACAAAACTAGTTGTGAAAAGAGAGAATATATCGGAAATAGTCTCTTTATCAAGAAACTTCTCTATAGTACCCAAGTGGAGGTTTGTAGACGTCTTCGCGGCTATTATCGCTCCGTAATTTCCAAGCGTGTCGAGAACTGCCGGATATGCTACACTGAATAGAACTGAGGCGTATATCGCATCGCTGTAAACCTCCAAGATGTTACCGGTTATCGATTGCACAACTGCTAACATAGCTAGAACTCCAAGAATTTCAAAGAATATCTTCCAATCTCTTGCCCTAAATTTTGTATGGACGAAGAGGATTAAGACTGTAACAGTTAATACTCCGAAAAAAGTGTAAAAAGTCAAGGAGTTCACTTCGTATAGGATTACAAAGGCTATGAGCATTGGAATCGTTAGGAGGTCTGCCATAGAAGTTATGAGTGGAGCAGCTACCATATCTGGATCTATATCTCTTTTGAATGGTTCTATAGTTACAATAGCGGTCGAAAAACCCAGAAGTAGACTTACAAATATCGTAGAAGATATTACTATAATTAAAATTACCACTGCTGAGTAAACATCGCCAAGTCTCAACATTCCAATTACCCAAAGTATAAAGATCGGTGTTATCGATAGAAGTACACTGAGAACTATACCCCTCAATACATTCTCATCCGTTAGCTTCGGCTCCATTTCACCCATATACAATGCAGTTGTAAATCTCGAAGCCATGGCTCCGAATATGTTGCCCCGCAAACCCATCAATCCCGGAAGTATTATTAAGATAAGCGGATAACCCGTCATCATTTTATGGAAATAAGCACCCAAAAAAGTACCTCCAATGAAGTCAAATATCAAACACATTAGGAGTGATATCAATGTAGCACTCCATACAATTCTCAGCTTTTTCCAAAGTATTGATCTCAAATTTCACCTCCCGAAAACCCTAAGTGTTGAATTTAAAATCGTTTTTATCTCTTAACGAGGTATTGCAGTGGATACTTCAAGCGAAAAGTTTATATAGAAATACCAATCCACCAAAATTTGCAAGTCGGAGGTGATTGAATGGCTGTGCTTCAAGGCACACCTGTATTGATATTGAAGGAGGGGACGCAGAGGACTGTTGGGAGGGACGCACAGAGGATGAACATAATGGCTGCAAGAGTAATCGCTGAAGCTGTTAGAAGCACATTGGGTCCAAAGGGTATGGACAAGATGCTAGTGGACAGCTTGGGCGATATAACGATTACAAACGATGGAGTAACGATACTAAAGGAGATGGATGTAGAACACCCAGCTGCTAAGATGATAATCGAAGTTGCAAAAGCTCAAGATAACGAAGTTGGTGACGGAACTACTACCGCTGTAGTATTAGCTGGTGAATTACTTAAAAAAGCTGAAGAGCTACTAGATCAGGATATCCATCCAGCAATAATAGCAAACGGTTACAGAATGGCTTGCTCTAAAGCTGTAGAGGTTTTAAAGGAGATTGCAATTCCAGTGAGCAAGGATGACGACGAAATCCTTAAGAAGATTGCATCAACAGCCATGACAGGCAAAGGTGCAGAAGTAGCTTTAGAAAAGCTTGCAGAGATTGCTGTAAAAGCGGTTAAGATGATAGCTGAAGAGGAGAATGGAAAGATAAAAGTTAAGACGGATTACGTAAAAATCGAAAAGAGGCAGGGCGGAAGCGTTGAAGATACAGAGCTTGTAGATGGAATAGTATTGGACAAGGAAGTAGTGCATCCAGGAATGCCAAAGAGAATTGAAAACGCTAAGATTCTACTTGTTGATGCGGCATTGGAGGTTAAGGAGACTGAGATAGATGCAAAGATAAGGATAACTGATCCAAACGCATTACATAGGTTTATAGAGCAGGAGGAGAAGATGCTCAAAGACATGGTAGACAAAATCGTTAACGCTGGAGCGAATGTGGTATTCTGCCAAAAGGGAATAGATGACTTAGCACAGTATTACTTGGCTAAAGCTGGTGTTTTAGCTGTTAGAAGGGTTAAGAAGAGTGACATGGAGAAGCTTGCTAAGGCTACTGGTGCAAAGATTCTAACTGATCTAAGAGATGTCAGCAGTGAAGACCTTGGAGAGGCTAAACTTGTTGAAGAGAGAAAGGTCGGCGATGAGAAGATGGTGTTTGTAACGGGTTGCAAGAATCCAAAGGCTGTAACTATTCTTGTCAGAGGTGGAACTGAGCACGTAGTTGAAGAGGTTGCGAGGGGAATTGAGGATGCTGTAAGAGTTGTTGCATGTGCACTCGAAGACGGAAAGGTTGTAGCTGGTGCAGGCTCTCCAGAGATTGAAGTGAGCTTAAAGCTAAAGGAATGGGCACCAACACTTGGAGGAAGAGAACAATTAGCTGTTGAAGCTTTCGCTTCAGCAATGGAGATAATTCCGAAGACGTTGGCAGAGAATGCTGGACTTGATCCAATAGATGTCCTAGTTGAACTCAAATCCGCTCACGAGAAGGGTAACAAATACTATGGAGTTGATGTAGAGACAGGAAAAGTCGTTGACATGAAAGAGAGAGGGGTACTAGAGCCATTAAGGGTTAAAACGCATGCAATAGAATCTGCAACAGAAGTAGCAATAATGATACTCAGAATAGATGACGTAATAGCAGCAAAGCCATTAGAAAAAGAGAAAGAAAAGGGTAAAGAAGGTGGAGAAGAATTACCTGAATTCTAAATTTTTTTAGATTTCTGCAAAGGCTTTTTCAAGTGGTGGTACAACCTGCTTCTTCCTGCTCATTACACCTTCAAGCCAAACACTTTTCTCTTCAAGCTTTTTGCCGAAAGCCTTCTCGACTACTTCTGGATAGTCCGTTATAACCATTAATTCCGTCCCTTCTTTCATTATATCTGTTAGCATGAAGAATATTCCAGCGTAACCTCCTTCTTCTTTGATCTTCTTCATCTCTTCATATATCTCATCCTTTCTATTCTCTATTAGCGATAGATCTACGAGTTCGATTTGCCCAACTCCAACCTTCTTTCCGCTCATGTCGTAATCTTTGAAGTCTCTTGTAATTATTTCCCTCGCAGTTAGCTGGTCTACGGCTGAAAGCTTAGCTTTCAGCTCTATTCCAAACTTTGTTATGTCTTCTACTCCAGCAATCTTTGCAAGTTCTTCAGCAACTTTTTTGTCCATCTCAGTTGTGGTTGCGGATTTGAATATCACAGTATCACTTAGAATCGATGCGAGCATTATTCCAGCTATCTCCTTAGGAATTTCTATGCCGGTTTGATCGAATAGAACTTTAAGTGTAGTTGCTGTGCAACCAACTGGGTAATTCACGAATAGTATCGGATTTGGTGTTGTTATGTCTCCTATCTTGTGGTGATCGATTATCGCAAGTATCTCGGCTTTGTCTATGTTGTCCAACGTTTGAGCTTTTTCGCTGTGATCAACTAGTATGATCTTCTTACCCTCCGCATCCGTTATCATTTCTGGAACTTCAAAACCGAACTTCTTTAAAACGAACTCTGTTTCTGGGTTTATGTCTCCTTGCCTAGCTGGAACAGCTTCTATATCTATTTTCATGACATCGCTGAACTTTCCCGTTTCCTTCCACTTGTTCCAGAGGTATGCAAACGCTATTGCCGAACAAATGGAGTCAGTGTCGGGGTTTTTATGCCCTACAACATACGCCACGTGCTGAGTCATATCTTAGAGAGTATTTTCTTAATTGATAACGTTTTCGAAATTTTTTAACCCCTCTTTCATGCAGAGTTCTAAGGGTTAGTGATTTAAAGCTTTGAATTTCAATTTAATTATGAACGTCAAGGGTATCGTTGAGGACTATAGAGATGTCACAATTGGAATTTTCGGCTCACATTCCGCTAAGGAGATAGGAATGTCTGCAAAGGCTTGGGGTTTTAAAACAGTTGTGGTTGTGCAAAAGGGGAGAGATAAGTTGTATACGAAGTATAATAGACACCTCTACGACGAGATCATTGTTTTAGATAGATTCAAAGACCTACTCAACGAAGACGTCCAAGAGAGGTTGCTCGAATTAAACACGATATTTATACCTAACAGGAGTTTTGCTGTTTACGTAGGCTACGATGGGATTGAAAAGGAGTTTAGAGTCCCGATATATGGGAACAGATACCTACTTAGAGCTGAGGAGAGGGATGCTAAGAGAAATCAATACTACTTGCTTGAAAAGGCTGGGGTTAGATTTCCAAAAGAGTTCAAATCGCCTGAAGAGATAGACAGACTGGTAATAGTTAAGGTTCAACAGGCAAAAAATCCGTTAGAGAGAGCGTTTTTTTATGCAACATCACCGGAGGACTACTACAAGCAAGCTGAAGAGCTTATAAAAGCTGGAGTCATAAACGAAGAGGGCTTAAAAAAGGCTAGGATTGAGGAGTTCGTTTTAGGCCCAAGGTTTAACGCAAACTTCCACAGTTACGCTTTAAAGGACGTATTCGGAGATTTCGACTTTGTAGGATTTAGCGATAGGAGGCAAGTAAATCTACATGGAATTCTGAATTTGCCGGCAAGAGATCAGCTTAAGATAAATATCCCGATTAGAAACGAAGAAATAGGACATTTTGGAGTTACTATGAGGGAAAGCAAGCAAGAAATGGTGTATGATGCTGCTGAAAGGTTTTTAAGGGCATGTGAAGAGGAGTATCCACCGGGTATAATAGGTTTGTTCGGTTTGCAGGGAGCAGTAGCATACTCTCCAGAAGACGAATTGGAATTCGTAGTTTTCGACGTATCCTTTAGAGTTCCAGGCGATCCAGCTATTGGCCCGACTTCACCAGAGATGAGAAATCTAAGTTTGAAGCATGGAGTTAAGATAGATGATCCACTCGACCTGACAATGATGGAGATAAAGAAAGCGTTAGAGCTTGAAAGACTTTCAGAAATAGTTACTTAGGTTCTTACTATAGTAGCCGAGATCACAAATACTAAGTTAAAAAATTAATAATATTTTATTTATAAAAATTATATATGTTCAATTATAAATTAAATATAAATTAAAGTCGGATAATCCATTTAATAAATATATCTAAAATAAAAAATAAATTAAGCATATAAAATCTGATTTCTAAGAATGGCAGAAATACCAATGCTAATAAATGAGATATTTAAGCGATGAAGCCAAAGATTTGTTAAATCAGGGATAATTGCCAAGAAAGATAAAGATTTTCTAAGACCATACCAATGATCAACATAACAAACAAAAGTTATAGCATAAAATTAATATAAAAATTTTAGCTTATTCTATTAAAAATAATATCAACTTCTACAGGTAATGAACTTCTTAATGAAGATGTCTAAAACACTGCTATTATTTTCCTGCTGCCCCTACACTAGAGCAAATTAATTTTGTTTTTTTACAGGGTATAGAGAATACATGTATTAACACAAAGTATAAAAATTATTTCTAAAAGTTAAATAATATTATTATATTTTAAAATTGAATGCATAATGAATTATTGCGACATTAAACAACCTCAACTGTAAACGTCCAATCTTTCGACTTCTTTAAAAACTCCTACGAGTTTGTAGAAAGTCGTAACATCTTCTAAATCTTTTAAATCTTCATAACTAAGCGGAGATTCAACTTCTACAAAGAATACGTAATCTCCAAGCTTACCCGAGCGAGATGGTCTAGATTCGAGTTTTCTTAAGTTAAAACCCTTCTTGTAAAATACTTCTAAGACATCTTTTAAAGCCCCAGGCCTATCTTCAACTCCGAAGAATAGAGCAGTCACATTTCCATATCTCTCTCCAATACCTCTACGTCTTATCACGTAAAACCTCGTTACATCTCCACTAAAGTCTTGGATTTCCCTTTTCAAGATGTATAGCTTGTAAAGTCTTGCCGCTTGTTCAGACACTATAGCAGCCGAGTAGTCGTCGAGAAGTTCTAATGCATCGACTGTCGATTTTGTATATTTGATTTCAGCATGACTTAAGTAGTTGTTTATAAAATCCATGCACTGAGCTATCGCATGTGGATGCGAATATACAACTTTTACATCTCTCAAACTCAACTTCCTCTTAGCAGCTAAGCAGTGTCTTATCTCAAGCTTCGCCTCACCAAAGACTTCTACGTCGTAATCCATTAAGGCATCCAAAGTTGGAATTACAGTTCCATTTATCGAGTTCTCAATCGGAACAATCCCATAGTCAGCTTTCCCTTCAGAAACAACCCTTACAACCTCCTCGATTTTAGAGCAGTACTTCAATGGCGATCTTGAGCCAACGAGTTTTAACGCTATTTCCTCGCTAAAGCTACCAATAGGGCCTAAGACCGCTACAACTCTCTTAACACCAATCGCCTTGTACTCCTCCTCCTTAGTCAACTCGATTAACTTTTCAAATATTGAATTCATAGCAATTGGATTTAACTTCGTTTTCTTTAGAATCTCCAAAATCTTCTGCTCTTCAACATCTAAAACCTCTATCGGTTTGTTCTGTTTTTTCTTTTCAATCGCTATTTTTTTCCCAGCTTTAACCCTTTTTTCGATTAAGTTCAGTATTAGATTGTCTACAACCCCAATATATCCCCTGAGCAAATCTAATCCCTCTACATCTCTCGTAACCTTGCAAGCCTCAAGAATTATTTTACTATCCTTGTAATCGTCGTAAACATTTCTCAAGCTAAAAAACAGTTCTTTAAATTTCTTTTCGTCTTTGAGCTTTTCATGTAGTTCTAAAACGCTTTTAACGAATTTCTCTCTAACGGATTCTGAAATCCTCTGTATGGAGTAATAAAGCTTCCAATCCTGATTTAAAATTCTGCTTGCGAGCTTGTATAGAACGCTGAATATCGGTGTAGAGTATTCTGGCTCTTTAATCCTCAGGAAGTTTGCCATAGATATGAGTAAGAAATGTGAAATAGCCTGAATCTCAGTAACACTTTTATCGTGTTCATTTGCTTTAAGCCTACAGATAATCATACCGCTCCTTTTAAACTCATCGAGTATAATCCTCTCCTCATCTCTACCCGATTCCTTAACGACTACAATTCTCGACAACCCGATTTCCGCATCGGAACCAAACATCGGATGAATACTTAGAAAATCGAATCCATAGGATTCAAATATCGGAATGGATACGCTCTTAACCGATGCTATGTCAACCAAAAGTGGATTAAGAGCTTTAGAAGCTATATGCTTCAAAGCATTCTTTAACTCATCCATTGGAACGCATACGAATACAACATCGAATTCAGAAATCTGATCCTCGTCTATTTCGCATTTATCCTTAACGACATCATAGCCTTTAACGTAGTAACCCCTTGAGTAAAAGAAATCCTTGAAAAGTCTTCCCATTCCGCCCAAGCCGTATATAAGGATTTTCATATCAAAGTCCTAAGAATCTCGTAAGCCTTGTTCAATTCGATTTGCCCAGGGGCTTTTGGTTTACCTACATAACAGTATACAAATGGAGCACCGAGTAGAGCTGAGAGGATTCTGGTATATGCAAACTCCTCACCCATTAGAAACGCTATTACGTCATCGTAATTGCAAAGAACTTTTACGATTTTTTCGACATCTTTTTTTGATCTTCCAAGTGTTGCTATTTTAAAGTAATCCCCCCTTTTATTTTCAATTAGATTTCTTAAGAATTCGTAATCCGGTGTCTCTCTGAAGTTGTGGTAAGACTCTATAACCTTGCAGTTGAAATCGAAGAACTCATCTGGCAAATCGTATTCCAAGTCCACATAATCGGCTTTAAAGCTCTTAATGAGTCTAATCCTATCGCGTTCATCTCCCTCAAACATACCTCCATCTCTTTTCCTTCTACACGTGATTATGACCTCTTTTCTTGTAATTCGATCGTATATATCAGATGTGAGTTGTGAGCTTACAAACAGATCTAATCTAATTTCTATTACATCCGCTTTCTCAGCGAGTTTGATTTCTTCAAAATTCGAAACAGTTGCAACAAGCTTCATCTCTCTATTATGAACTCCTCAACGCTAATTCCAAAATGCCTAGCTTTTTCTCCAATCCAAACCAGCACCTCATCTCCCTCTTTAAGCTCCGAGACCGATACGTGCTTCCCTTCTGGATTCACCAACTTGATTGTTTCAGCGTTCTGCAAGATAATACTTCCCTCCTCACCGTTTGCTACGGCTCTTATGAGTAGAAGTGGTCTCCTTTCTATCTTAACCCGCCCAACAAAGCTCTTCCTAACTCTGCCATCGTATCTAACGATTTCAACTTCATCTCCAGCCTTTAACTCGGCTAAATACTTCGTCTTATCCCCGATTTTTACATATGCGTTTACACTTCCAGCGTTAACTCTGAAAGGTCTCGATGCCACGTATTCACTTTCCTCACTCTCGCTTGCAACTAAGAACATGAATCCAGCTTTGTTACCGATAAGCATACCCTCTCCCACTTCCATTAAGGTTACGGTGTCCACGCAAACCCTTTCACCAATTCCGAGTGGTTTTATTTCAGATATCTTAGCTACTTTTAACTCTAACTTCTCAACAATTTGCTTTGCAATTTCGTAATACTTCTTTAGTTCCTCTCTACTTCCCTTAACTGCTATCCCATCTGCTCCCCTCTCAAGCGTTTCCAATGCGAGTTTTGCATCTTCATAGTTTTCCACTATCGCTATAACTTTACAACCCCTTTTCTTCATAGCTATTACGTTTTCAAGGGGTATCACTTTCCAATCACTGAACTTCAAAATCGAAAACTCCATTTCAGCAACTCTTTGCAGATCTTCAGCTGATTTTATCTCCACTAAAACGTCTCCTATTGGAACAACTTTTATCCTTCCGAGTCTTTTTACATCTTCGACGTGTTCACTCCTAACGGCAACTCCATCGTATCCAAGCTCTATCGCATCTCTTATCATCCCTTTAGCTTTATCCCAATCGCAATCCGCTAACAACCAAACCTCTTTCATACAAATCCCCCAATTAACTTCTGAGGAATTCTAACGCCTCCTTAACACTTGCGTTTTCGTGCACAATCATTGCAATCGCCTTTGTCATCTTAGTTGGATTCTTCGCTTGAAAGATATTCCTTCCAATCGCCACTCCTCTCGCCCCAGCATCCATCGCCATCTCAACCATTCTAAGCAGTTCTTCTTCACTGTTCATCTTCGGCCCTCCAGCTACAACAACTGGAACTGGACAACCCTTAACAACCCCCTTAAAGCTCTCAACGCTCCCAGTGAAATTCGTCTTAACGATATCTGCACCCAATTCAGCTCCAACTCTCGCAGCCAAAGCCACTGCTTTCTCGTCGTATTGATTTATTCCCTTACCCCTCGGATACATCATAGCAACTAGCGGCATGTTCCACTCCATGCAATCCCTAACAATCCTACCCATTTCTCTAAGTTGTTCGGCTTCAGTTTTGCTACCGATGTTTACGTGAATGCTTACAGCATCTGCTCCAAGTTTTATAGCCTCTTCAACCGTGCAAACCAAAACTTTTGCATTTGGATCCTCACTTAAACTTGTGGAACCACTTAGATGGATTATCAAACCTATATCCCTTCCATAACCCCTATGCCCGAACTCAACTAAACCCCTATGCAACACCACTGCATTAGCTCCGCCTTCAGCTACTGCATTAATTATTCTTGCCATGTCTTGTAATCCCTCGATTGGGCCCATAGACAACCCGTGATCCATAGGAACTATTACAGTATTCCCAGTATTTCGGTTTACTATTCTCTCCAATCTAATCTTTTTTCCGATCATGTTTGTTACTTTGTATCTTAGTGACATATAAGCATTTCGAATTCATCTTTAGCTTATAGCTATGCTACCACTGTAAATCATCTCCTTTACATCTTCGAAGCTTAGACCCTCATGTATTAGCATGTGTAAGGCTTTAGCAATACTTCTCGGGCATTTCGCTTGGAAAACGTTTCTTCCAATTGCAACTCCAGCTGCACCGCAGCTTAAAGCATCTTCAACTGTTTTGAGTAGTTCTAGCTCGTCGACTTTACTACCCCCAGCTATTACAACTGGAATTGGAGCTACCTCAACCACTCTATCAAACCCCTTAACGTAGGATGTTTTTACGATATCTGCGCCTATCTCGTAACCTATTCTAACCGCATGTCTTACAGTTTCAACACTCACGTCAACTTTACCCCTTGGATACACCATTGTAAGTAGTGGTATTCCGTAGTAGTCGCATAGCTCAGATATAATTCCAGCCTCTTCAAGCTGTCTTGCTTCAGTTTTGCTACCGATGTTTACGTGAATGCTTACAGCATCTGCTCCAAGTGCCACAGCCTTTTCAATACTTGTAATTATTCTCTTATCGTTTGGATCCTCACTTAAACTTGTGGAAGCGCTTAGATGGATTATCAAACCTATATCTGAATCTCCTAAGCGTTTTGAGTACTTTGCAACACCTTTGTGAAGAACGATTGCATCCACGTAACCCTCTATCTGTTCGATTACACCATCTATATCCTCTAAGCCCCTTTCGGGCTTTGTTATACCGTGATCCATTGGAACTATTAGAGTCCTTCCACTTCTAAAAATCCTCCTCAACCTCCTCTTCTTGCCGAGCATACTGACACCCCCCAAGAGAGAACAACGAAAACACCCCCAAGTTTAGCAGCTAAACGAATAACTAAACGTATAAAATCTGAAATCTCTAAACATAACGATTTTTAGCATTAAGTTGAAGGAAACTTAGATGTATTTAAGCTTTGTCCCTTAATTACAGGACATGTATACTTAATTATAGTAATATATAAAGTTTATATAAATTTTATATTTAAAATATTTCTATTTAAAAACGGATTTAACGAAAGTTTCTCATTCTAAAGAAATTCATGTGTCTAAACTTTATTATAGCTTTAATCAGTCAAGAAGCTCTTTGAATAAGCTTTGTATATTAAATTTTTTATTTTATTTATTAAGATGAAAGAATTTGAGAAGAGAACATCGCCCGAATAACCAACTTCACTGCAACTAGTTCATTTGGATTCATTGGATATGATATAATAATGTTAAAAATTTAAATCCATTAAAACCATTTGAGCGACATCTAAAGCCGATTTTATCAGATTTTTCCTCCTCAAAACGTCTTCAATTGCCGCTAAAGTTGAAATCACTTCAAACTTTCCGATGTTTCCCATAGTTCCAATTCTAAATATCTTACCCTTAAGCCTCTCCTGTCCTCCACTGATTAAAATCCCGTATTCTCTTCTAAGAGTTCCCCTTAACTCCTCATCGCTTATACCTTCTGGAATCCTTATAGCTGTAACTGTATTTGAATAGCTCGAATACGTATTCAACTCTGGAAACAGCTCTAATCCGGCTTCGACAGCCCATTTCCTTACAGCCGAACTCATAATTCTATGCCTCTGAATTCTGTTTTCTAATCCCTCCTCCTTAATAATCTTTAAAGCTTCTTCCAATGCAAAGAACAACGGCAAAGCTGGCGTATAAGGTGTTTGCAAATCTTTACTCTTCTTTCTGTAAGCCATTAAATCCAAATAGTATGGGCATTTTTCGTTGTAGTATTCCCACGCCTTCTCTCTAACCGCAACAATCGCCAAACCTGGTGGGCATCCCAAGCACTTCTGGCTGCCAACTATTGCTACATCTATTCCCCATTCATCCATCTTGACGTAATCACCACCAGCAGAGGTAATTGCATCCATTATCACTAATGCATCGTATTCCCTTGCAATTTTAGCAATCTCTTTAGCTGGATTTAAAATTCCAGTTGAGGTTTCGTTGTGAACAAAGGCTACAGCTTCACAACCCCCATCTAAAGCTTCTTTAACCCTTTCGAGTTCTATGGATTTACCCCATTCGAACTTAATCCATTCCACATTTGTGTAACGGGTTGCAATCTCTCCAAGTCTCTCCCCAAATTTTCCATTTTCAATTATAGCTATTTTCTTAACTTTACTGAAACATGCAATTGCAGCCTCCATTCCTGCAGTTCCTGAACCAGAGATAAAGAATATCTCCCCGTCTTTAGTTCCGAAGATCTCTTTCATACCTCTTATGCAGAAATTCATAATCTCAGAGAAATCTTTACTTCTATGCCCTATCATTTGCCTGCACATAGCCCTTATAATTCTCTCGTGCACTTGAACCGGGCCAGGAATCATCAAAAGCATTCAAACACCTCCATACCTCTTCAAAATCTTTTCGATTATCTTATGAGAACTACAAAATTCGCATTCTTCTTTAACTCTAATCCTAACGATTTTACAATTCAAATTCCTCTTTTTGAGTTCTTCTTCAAGCCACTTCTCGTCGAAATGCTGATCATAGCCAAGAACAATTATATCAGGCTTTAACTCCTCAATAGGCTTAAAAATATCGTTCTCATCGCCTAAAATAGCCTTATCAACGTATTTTATAGCTTCAACCACCTTTCTCCTCTGCTCTTCTGGAATAACAGGTTTTGGTTTGTGTTTTACATTTTTCTCCCTTGCAACTATGACTATAAGCTCATCTCCAAGCTTTTTCGCCTCTTTGAGGAATCTTATGTGACCTGGATGGATTATGTCGAATGTTCCAGTTGCTACTACTCTTGTCATCCGTTATAGGATTTCGAGATTGCATAAAAGGGTTGTTGTAGCCCGTCGTGTGGAATCCCCCTCATGTTTTATCAGGGGACGCATGGCTGACGGGCCTAATAAAGCATTGGAATTTCTGCTTTAAAGCTTTGTTGATACTTTTAACCGATATAAAAACGTTTCGAACGTTTTAAAATACTTAAAAAATTGGAGAACCTTGAAATAATTTCAAAGCCATAAAACCCCACATGGAGGATGAAAAGAGGAGTATACTGATAATTACTACACATGGCCCCGACAACCCAGAGCTTGCAACACTACCATTCATAGTTGCTAACGGTGCTACAGTCCTCGATGCAGAGGTTACAGTAGTTCTACAAGGTCCAGCAGTCTTCTTGGCAAAGAAGGGAATGATAGAAAATATAGTTTGCTGTAAGTGGACGTTAAAGGAACTAGTAGAAAAGTTTGTTAGTAGTGGTGGAAAGATTTTGGCTTGTTCTCCTTGTTTACAGGAGAGAAACATAAAGGAAGAAGATCTTTTAGAATTCATAAGACCAGTAGGAGCTGTTGAGGTTGTAGACTTAGCACTGAAGAGTGTTGTCTTGACTTACTGAATTTTCAATTATGCATGATGGTATATCGTGATTATTTTTTAACTCATATGAAATCAAAACGGATATGTTTCGGTCAGATTTAAAACTCGTAGTATTTTACCACGGATTCTTCGGCGAGAGGTTTATTGCAAATCTCTTAAACTACACAAACTCCTGTCCCAGCTTTGGTGCTTGCGGAATAGATGCCTGCACGAAGTGTAAAGAAGGTGTATACGACTTCTCAAAGAACTTAACAGCTGTATTTGAAATGCCAGATCCAAACTCCTTACCAGAGTTTATAGACAACGCTGAGGATTTCTTGCCGGGAGATATACCAAAAGCCGATATAGCGATAGCTATAAATCTACATCCAGATTTACTCATAGCTTTACCGAGTAAATTGCAAGGGAGGATTAAGGCGTTAATAGTTCCCATTGAGGAGTCTAAGTGGTGTACTCCCGGATTGGTTAAGCAGTTAAGTGAGAGATGTGAAGAACTCGGAATAGAGTTTTCAGCACCGAAACCGTTTTGTAATTTAAGAGAGAATAAGGAGAAACCGTTGATAAGCAGATTCATAAGAGAATTTGGATTGGGATACCCGATTTTTAGGATAGAGCTCGATGGAAAGAGGATAAGAAGGGTTCAAGTGTTGAGGAGTCAACCGTGTGGTGCGGCATGGTACATAGCGATTAAACTTAAAAACTACGTGTTTGAAGACATGAGAGATCTGTGGAATAGGATTAGTGAAGCTCATCACAGCTTTCCATGCGTTGCAAGTATGGAAGTCGATAGGGAGTACAACGAGACACTTCTACACATAGCTGGATACATAGCAAGACGTTCAATAAATAAGGCGATAGGGTATACAGGAGATGAAGAAATTCCAAGACATGTGATGAAGGTTATAATGTGATCTTTTACTCGAACTGCAAAACCGAGATGTGTTTATATGTAACTCCATAAATTTCTCGTAATGAAAGAGTTAAAAGGTGTAGAGGAGTTTGAGAAGGTTATAGGTGAGAGGAGATTTGTAGTAATAGATTTCTATGCGGATTGGTGTCTTCCGTGCAAATACCTCACATCAATACTCGAAAAACTCGAAAAGAATTACAGAGATTTAAAGTTTTACAAACTCAACGTTGACAAGAACATAGAAATAGCGTTCAGATACGGAATCACGAGTATTCCAACTGTACTCATATTTTACAACGGAAAAGTAGTTGGCGGCTTTATAGGTGCTATGAGTGAGAGAGACGTTGTAATCGAGTTAGAGAGAAGTATGAGGAAAGTCCATGATAGCGATATTAGGATGTAAGGGTTGTGGGACTTGTAGTGAAATCTGTCCAGTTCCAGATGCAATTATAAGAAATGGTGGTAAAGTCGTCAAGATAGATGAGAAAAAGTGTAAGAAATGCTACAAATGCGTGGAGAAATGTCCATACAGGGCATTGATCGTCATGGATTGATTTCCTAAGTCTTTGCTATTTCAATAGACTCAATTAATTCAATTTTAATTTAACGCTGATATGGGGAATCTATTCAGAAGCTTCAAGTAGATCAAACTCTTTCATACTTTCTACTAAATCTAAAACCCTTGAAACTTCATTAATCCAGACCTTTAATCTGTTCATTGCAATCTCTTTAAACTCTTTAAAATCGATCGGTTTGTATATATACTGATAACCTCCACTTCTCAAAATTCTATACTCCCTTTTAACTAATCCCTTTTCCATCAGATTCCTCAAAGCCTTATAAACAGTGTTGTAATCTTTGTTTAACCTCTGCGCAATCGTTTCAACGTTTAATCCCGAAGTTCTCAATAGTTCTGTATATATTTCCATTTCTAAGCACGAGATATCAAGTGCGCACTTCAATATGCACTTTATATGTGGTTTACACGATATCATGTTATCTACTGATGTTCTAAAATCAATAATAACGTTTTTGCTAATGTAAATTTAAAAATTGTAGATAAAACGAGTAAATCCTATTCGCTTTACTTGCAAAATGCTAATTGCTTCGTTAAGTTTGATAGAGTATACAGCTATTCAAAAATAAACTCTTCAACTACCTTTCTTAAAGCTCTCCTTAGAAGTTCTGATGCCGTAGCCTTCGAAACTCCAAGCAATTTCGCTATATCTCCTAATTTTACCCTCTTTGG